>JAEEGI010023442.1_pt1 | contig 12113 bp, 9 predicted proteins | sample 8958751 | NCBI WGS metagenome assembly JAEEGI01 (sample SAMN16246545, study PRJNA631951) | gut metagenome | biome: gut microbiome; feature: rumen; material: KS-attached | host: Bos | place: Iran: Karaj | collected 2018-10 | reverse complement strand
AAAAATGATTTAAATAAAAATTAAGAGTAATTATTTTTTATATATGAATTATCAAAAATATATTTTTAATTTTAATGAAAGATAATAATATTCAAATTATTGAAATTAACCAAGAAAAAACTGTAGAAAAGAAATTAAATAATAAAAAAGATACAGATATTTATTATGAAAAAAAGAAAGAAGAAGATAAAATAAATGAAAGAAAAAGAAGAAGAATGTTAAAAAAGAGAGAATTCGAAGAAGAATTATACTTATCATCAAAACATACAATTTATTTATTTTCAATTTGGTTTGTTTTTATAATAACTTTTATATCTGGATTTATAGTTCATTATGATACAATTCAAAATGTTACTGCTTCTTCTATTATATGGACTTTTTCTTCTATTATTTGTATTTTTGCTGTTTTATATTCTTATTGTTATTATAAATGTCTTCATGCTAAAAATGTTAAAGAAATTCAAAAATATTTAAAGTATATTCCTTGTTAATATTTTTTTTATAAATTTTTTATTTTGATTTTATTTTTTGTTTACTTTTTTTTAGTTTTTTATGAAGAAATTTATGAATATTAATATTTATAATATTTAAACATTATATTTAATGTATTTATTTAAAATAATTATATAAGACATTCAATATATTATTAAATTAAGAGTAAATTATTATCATAATCTTATTGAATTCAATATTTGTAAGATGAAAATTTATTAAAAAATAAAAATTTAATAAAATAAAAATAAATTAAATCAACCCAAATCCTTGTTTAGTTTGAACATAAGCATTTAATATATCTGAAGTTTTATTGAAAGTAAAATCTTTTTGAAAATTATTTTTTTTAGATTCTTCATCATAACTATGATTATAAATAAAATTTTGTAAATAAATAGTAGCTTGTATAAAATCAGGAACTAAATAAATATTTATATAAGTAAAATCAGGACTTATCATTAAATGAAGTCCTTTACTAGATAATAATTTCCTATTTATAATATCTACTAAAGGATGAATTTTTTTATGTACTTTAATATATTTTTTTCTAAAATAATTTATTACATAAAAAAAATATTGAAAATCAAAAAGTAATAATACAACAAAAATAATTATTCCAATTATAAGTTTTTTATAATAAAAAATATAAATTAAACATAAAGTTGAAAGAATAATTGTCACTAATAAATAAAATATTTTTACTTTTGTGAATAATCTTTTACAATGAAATTTTGAAGTTTCTTTTTCTAATAAAACTAATATTATATCAATATCATCTGGTTCTAATTTTCCATAAAGAATATTTGAATCAAATTTTCTATTTATTTTCTTTTTTAATCTTGGTATATAAAATAAAACTCTTTTCCATTCACTTTCTTTTTTCTTTTTTAAAATACTATTAATCATCTTTTTTTATAAAAATTTTAATTTTTATATTTTAAAATTATTTAAATTTTAAAATAAATTTTATTTTAATAAACAGTATTATTATTATTTTCATGGATATTATATAATTTTCTTCTAGGATGTTTTTTAAGATATTCAGGATAAGACATCATTATATCATTAAATTCTTTAAATTTTGTTTGATAAACTAAATTCCCAGAAATATTAATTCTATTATTTAATAATTTATTTTCATCAAAAACAGAAATATTTTTTAATGTTAAATCAGTTTTTGTTGTTAAATCTAATTTATCATTTAAATTTTCTTCTTGATTAAGTTTTAATTTAAATATATTCTTTTCTTTATTTTTTATAGGAAACATTGGAATTAATTTTATATTTTTTTTTCTTGGCTTTTCTGGTTTTCTTATTAAACCAGGAAATAAATTAATTTTATTTAAATCTTTTGCTTCTAAATTTTTTACTTTTTCTTTTTCTAATTGTTCTTTTAATTCTGATATTTCTTTTTTTAAATCATTTATAAAATATAAATATTTTTGCTCCATTAATCTATATTTATCACTTATTGTTTTTAATTTTTGTTTTAAAAATTCTTGTGATATAAGTAAATTTTCTTCTTCTTCATTTAAAAAATTTCTTTTTATTAGTTTTTTTTTAATATTTTTATAATTTGATTTTATTTTTTTTTCTATTTTTTCCTCATTTTCAACAATTGAATTAATAAAATCGAATATTTTTGTTAAATTTAAATATATTTTCTTAGGAGTATTTTTATTCTCTTCAATATAAATTTCAATAGTATCTTTAATTAAATCAAACAATTCACTTATTGAAATATTATTATCCATTAAAAAGAATAAATTAATAATAATTAATTTTATAATATTATTATTTTAAAATATAATTTTATTTTTTATGATTAACATAATTCAAATAAGATTCTTCATCATTATCAACAGAAATGTCTCCATTAACAAGAAAAATAGATTTTTCAGGAATATCACTTTCACCACCCCCCGCATTTTCATTTAAATTTTTATTTTTCTGTTCATAAGAATTTTTTTTTTGTTCATATTCTTCTTTTGATATATGATAAATAATAATTGGAATTTTTATTCTAGGTCTTGAATTATGATAAACTCTTTTTGAAAAGTAAACTGTTATTTTTAAATAATATTCACATTCAATAAAATATGATTTAATCGAAGGTAATAATTCATTTAAATCATTTATTTCATTATATGGATTTTTTAATTCCCAATTTTTTAAATCAAAATTTTTCATTAAATCATTATCTCTTAAATTCATATAAAAATTATATTCTTTTTCCTCATTAGGTTTTATTAACCATATAACATTTGATTCAATTATTTTATGTAAAAATTCTTTTTCAACTTCATTGTTATTATTTTTAAAATTCAATTTCCTTTTAAAATCTATTTTTAATTTTTCAACATTTATTTTAGTTTGATTATTTATTTTACAAAAAAAAATTGTTTTTTCACCAACTTTATAAAAATTTTTTTTCATTATTATTGTTCCATTACAATTACCATAGTTGGAAAAAATAGAATTAACATTTATATTAAATTCTTTTTTAATTTCTTCTGGATTTCCCTTGTATATAGATTTAATTAATAAATATTTACTTATTTTAATATTTTTATAAGTAGCTATTAATTCATATCTTATAAATGCTTCAAATGATTTTCCTGGAAATTCATAACTTGGAATTAAATTTTCAGGAAGTTGAATTTCAAAATCATTTTCATTCGAATCTATTTTTATTTTTTGTTGTATTATATTTTTTTCTATATTAAAACAAGAAGAATTTTCTTTCATATTAACACTTAAATCAATTATTTCATTTTTATCTGAATTTTCAAAATCATTTATTTTTATCAATCCATATATAATCTCATTTTCATAATATGTTGAATTGATATTTTTTAATTCAATACTTATTTTTTTTTTTGACTCCATAAATATTTCAATTTTTATAATTAAATAATTAACTTATAAATTTTATTTATTATTTTTATTTTAATGTTAATTTTAAAAATATATATATTAAAGTAAATTCTTTAATTATTCAAATCATTATCATATAAAATATATTTAGAGAAAAGAATCAGAACTGAATTGATAAATTGAGTATTAATATTACTTAAATATAGAGAAATCATTTATTAACTTTTTTGTATTTTAAAATAAATAATTAATTTAATAAAAAAGTTTATAAACAATTATTTATTTTAATCAAAACCATAAAAGACATCAATATAAATTAACTTATTAAGATATATTAAATAAACTTATACATCATTTCATAATATTTCATTAGTTCAATAACATTAACTCTTTTTCTAAGACCATATATAATAATTCAAGAAATTATTTTCTTATAATAAAAATTGATTATCACATTTAAAATTATTATCATTATTGTGGTGTTCATATTAATAATTAATTTTTTCATTTTATATTTACTTTCTGAAGAAACAGGAAAATTATTATAGATAACCGATGATTTTTTAATAAATGTTCATGAGATTAATAAGGTAAAGTTCCATAACTTTAGTAAGCAAATTCATTTATTCATATAACTTCAATTAAACCAAAATATATTATTTCAATATAATATTTACTATCTTATCTTTCATATATTATTATATTTATATTCTTTATATATTGATATTATTTTCATAAATTAATTAATAAATTTCCTTTTATTATTATAATTTCCAAACAATCAAAAAATAGAAAAATGAATTTAATGAATATTTTTATTAATTTAAAAATGGATAAAAAAACATGTATAAATTTAAAATAACATTAGCATCGGGTCCAAACTTTCATTTAAAATGTAATAATAATAAGAAAAATTATAATAATTAAATATATAAAATTGAAGTTCAGGAAGATGATCCCTTTAATGCCATTATTAGATTTATTACTGAACAATTTAAAGTTACTCCTGAAACAAGTGCTATAATAAATAATAGTGGATTTGGAATTTATCCTAAACCAACTTCTGGAAATATCTTTTTAAAACATGGGAGTGATCTTTAACATATTCCTAGAGATAGAGTTGGATTCTTTTGTAAAACAAATTTTTTTAAAAAAGTTTTTATTATATTTTTTAATAATATTTATATTCTTATTTAATTACATTTTTATTTATATAAGTTAAATTCGTTAAACTTTAAGAACTCAAATTTATTGATTCTCAAAAAAAGTGAGAATTAATAAAAGAATAGTATTAATATATTATATTATAATTTTAATTAACTTTATTTAACTCAACATTTTTTTTAGAATTTGTTTTGGAAAGACCTTCTAATAATTTAAAAATTTGTAAAGATTGATTGTTCTTAGTAATATTATTATTAATATTTAGATTAGGATTAAAATTCATGTTATTATTATTATTATTTTGATTAGGATTAAAATTAATTTGATTATTATTAATGTTATTATTAATAATATTATTACTAATAATATTATTATTGGTGTTAATTTTAATATTTGTTTTTATTTTATTTCCATTTTCTTGTTCATTATGAACATTAAGTGGAATAATATTATTATTAAAATTATGGATTTGATTAAGATTTATTGGAGAAGGAAAAATTCTATTTAAATTCATATTATAAATATAATTATAAACAGGATTACTATTAATAGGTTGAATAAAAGAAGAAAAATTAAGAAAATTTGGATTAGGGAAATTTTGTTGTGTATTAATTCTATTTAAACCACTCATTAAATTATTTTTACTTAAATATTCATCTAAATATTTATCTAAATTTGTTCTTTTATTTTTAGCTCTTACTTCTAATAAAAATTGTAAATTATCTTGAATAAATTTATTTCTTTCTTCAGGAGTTAATTCTTTATGAGAATACCTAAATTAAAAATAAAATATTAAAATATTATTTTACTTGCAATTTTTATTAGTGCATTTTAAACAATTAAAATATTTGCATGGATTAAATGAATGTAAATATTTACAATTTTCTCCTTTTTTACAATTTCCTTTTAAAAAAAATTTACATACTTCTCTTTTTCCATTAAAGATTTTTTTTCCATTCAATTTATTATTAGAATGATTATTTTTTTGATTATCTAATTCTTTTGATCTACTTCTTTCTTTTTCTTTTTCTTTTTCTTTTTTCTTTTCTTTTTCTAAATTTTTATGAAAAAAATGTATAAAATCTTGTTCTTCATCACTTGAATTTTCCTCAGAATTTTTAGAAGAAGCATTTAGTTCATTTTCCTAAATCATTTAAAAAAAAAAATATTATAATGTTTAAATTGATAAATTACATTTAAATTTTTTGGTGAATTATAATTGCTTTCAATAGGAATTTCGCCTTCCTCTCTTTCATTAGGTGTTTTTTTTTCATATGATTGAGACATAATTAATTGTTAATTTTTATAATTTCAATATATATAGAATAATTTTTATTTTAATTAACTTTAACCCAAAAAAAAATTTAAAAAGACATTTAAATATAATATTATATAATTGATTTTAATTGAATGTTATTAAAAATAAAAAAAAATATTCATTATAAATAATATGATATTATTCTTTTTTTATTTTTAATCTTTCATTCTAATAATTAATAAATCATATTTTAAATAATTATTTCTCATTAAAAAATAAAAAAAATAATATAAAATCCTTAATCTCTTTTTCCATAAAAAATTAAAAAAAATAGAAATGTCAGATGATATAATAGGGAAAAAATTTTTGAATAAATATACAATAATTAGAAAATTAGGAGAAGGTTCCTTTGGAAGTATATATCAAGCAAAATCTGAAAATGAATTTTTTGCATTAAAATTAGAGCTTCGAAGCAAAGGGATAAATTTTTTACAAAATGAGGCATACCTAATGTCATATTTAAAAAGTCGTAAGTAACAAAATTATATACTTATATAAAACCCTAAAAAAAATATAGCTGGAATTCCCTTTATAAAATCATATGGTTGTTCAGGAAATTATAATTTAATGGTAATGGAACTTTTAGGAAGAAGTTTAGAATATATTTTAAATAAATTACCAAAAAAAAAATTATCAATTCGATGTGTATGTAACATAGGAATTCAAATGATAAATATAATTCAATTTATACATGATAAACATATAATACATAGAGATATAAAGCCAGATAATTTTGTAATGGGATTAGGAGAAAATAAGAAAAAATTATATTTATTAGATTTTGGTTTAGCAAAAAAATATCGTTCAAACACAACATTAAAACATTATGAAATGGGAACTAATAGATCATTAATTGGAACAGCACGTTATTGTTCTATTAATGCTTTAAGTGGTTTTGATCAAAGTAGAAGAGACGATTTAGAAAGTATTAGTTATGTTTTATTATATTTTTTAAGAGGAAATTTACCTTGGCAAGGTTTACCTGTTAAAAATAAAGATGATAAATATGGAAGAATACTTGAGAAAAAAAAAAATACTGATTCTAATTTATTGTGCTCTGGATTTCCTAATCAATTCAATATTTTCGTTGATTATACTAGAAATTTAAAATATGAAGATAATCCTGATTATGCTTTTTTAATTCAATTACTTGAAGGAGTTTTAAAAAATAATAATTTTATTTTCGATTATTTTAATGATTGGGATAATAATGAAGAAAATGAAAAAAATAAAGAAGATTATTTTCATTCAAATAATAATATTGATGATAATAAAGAAAAAAATCAAATTGAAAACATAGATAATGAAGTTTTAAAGGAAGATGATAATAATCTTGAAAAAGAAAATAAAAAAAAAATTATTTTTAGTAATATTTATGAAAACAAAAAAAACATAAAAAAAAAAGAAGATGAATTTAAAATAGAAACACCTGGAAATCCTTTAGAACAAAAAGAAGATGAATTTAAAATAGAAACACCTGGAAATCCCTTAAAAAAAAATGTATTTAAAATAGAAACACCTGGAAATCCTTTAGAAAAAAAAAAAGATGAATTTAAAATAGAAACACCTGGAAATCCCTTAAAAAAAAATGAATTTAAAATAGAAACATCTGGATATCCTTTAGAAAAAAATGTATTTAAAATAGAAACATCTGGAAATCCTTTAGAAAAAAAAGAAGATGTATTTAAAATAGAAACACCTGGAAATCCTTTAGAACAAAAAGAAGATGAATTTAAAATAGAAACATCTGGAAATCCTTTAGAAAAAAAAGAAGATGAATTTAAAATAGAAACACCTGGAAATCCTTTAGAAAAAAAAGAAGATGTATTTAAAATAGAAACACCTGGAAATCCTTTTAATTTAAAAAAAATAGAAAATCCGGATAAAAAAGAAAATCTTGATGATAAAAGTAATAATGATAAAAAAGAAAATATATTTAAAATAGAAACTCCAGGTAATTTTTTTAATATAAAAAATAATATTAAAACAGAGGAAAATAAAAATATTTTTAACATTGATAAAAAAGAACATACATTTAAAATAGAAACTAAAGATTATTTTTTTAATAAAAAAAATAATGATAGTCAAATTGAAACTCCTGGTAATAATATTAATAAAGGTTTTAAAAAAAATGAAATTTCTAAAAATAAAAATAATAATGAAAATAAAAAGATTGAAATTCTGAATGATAAAAAAAGTGAAATAATAAATCAATCTTTCAATCAAAATATATTTCCAAATATAAATCAATTTGATAATAATAAAACCAAGAAAAAAAATATTAATAATATCTTATTCAATAAATTCAATAGTTTTATAATAAAATCTCCTTTAGAACAACAATTATCAAATTATAATTTAATGAATAATAAAAAAAACAAATTTGAAAAAAAAAAAAATAAAATTAATGAAGAACAAGAAAAAATAAAATTTGATGAAAATAATTTTGATGAAGATGAGAACAATGAAAAATTAAGCCAAAAAGGATTTAATAAGAATAATAATTATTTTTCAGATGAAGATAAAATGAAAGATGAAGTTATTCAATTTCAAAATATAAATATTAGTAATTTTTCAAAAACAATTCAAAATTTAAATGAAAATAATTTAAAAGAAGAAAATATCAGTGATAATAATGATAATACTGAAAATAATTTAGAAAAACGTGATAATAATGATAATACTGAAAATAATTTAGAAAAAAAAGATAAAAGTATTAAAGATAATTATATTGATAATGATAATAAAAAAAATGAAGAAAAAACATTAAGTGAAAAAATTTTAGAAAAAGAAGAAAGTAATAATGAAAGTTATTCGCTTTTCAATTTAGAAAAAAAAAATAGTGTAAATAAAAGTTTTAAAAATTTTAAAGATAATGATAATGATAAAAGTGATAATAAAAGTAAAAAAGAAAAGGAAAATTTAAGTGAAAATAATTTAGAAAGAAAAGATAATTTTAAAGAAATAAAAACTAAATCATCAGAAGAAGATATTCATCAATCAAAAGAAGAAAGAAATTCAGAAAAAATAGAAAATGAAATTCTAGATAATAATGATAATAATATATTAAAATCAGAAATAAATTCATTCAACGGAGAAGAAAAAAGTGAAAAAACTGAAAATGATTACAATAAAAAAAATGAAAATGAAAAAAAAATTGAAAATGAATATAATAGTGAAAATAATTCACATAAAATAAAAAACTCTGATAATTCACAAAATAGGTTAATTCCAAAAAATAGTTTGGTTTCAATAGATAAATCATTTTATGACTATGATAAGGAAGAGAAATCTGAAAAAAAAAATAATTCAACAGAAATAAATAATATTAAGCCTATAGAAAATGAACCTAAAAATGAAAATCAAATAAGTAGTATTAAAAAAAATGAAAGTCAAATTAACAATAGTAAATTAAATGAAATTTCAATTAATCAAATAAAGATTAGTGAAAAGAATGAAGAACCTAAAGACAATCAATCAAATAGACAAAAAGATAAAGAAAAAATTTGGTGTATTAGAATGAATAAAAAAAACAATTCATGTTGTACAATAATATAATAAGAATAAGATTAATATAAATATAAATAAACATTATTATTTAATAATTAAATTTTATTATTAAATAATTATCAATTAAATCTCAAAAAAAGATATAAAAAAATGGATGATTTAAGTCAATCAATTCAAATAGAAAATCTTCAAATAGATAAAATATCAGCAAAAGTTTTTCGTTGTGTAAATTGTTTTTCAATTCCAACTTTTTCAATAATAAAAAGAGATGATAAACCATATATTAAATATTCATGTGAATGTACTTTATCAGAGAATTCAAAATCAAAAATAATATCAATACTAGATTTTTTAGAAAATTTTAGTTTAATTCAATTAAATTCAATGATATGTAATCTGTGTGGTTGTTCGATAGGTGAAAAAAATATTGAAAACATTTATTATTGTTTTACTTGTAAAAGACCATATTGTAATATTTGTATTAAGAATCATATTAATGAAAAACCAGGACATGAAAATATGAATATTAATTTTATTGATGATCATTGTCATATTCATACTAAAGAAAAAGTTATTGGTTGGTGTATTAATTGTAAAATTAATTTATGTAATTCTTGCTGTGACTATCATAAAGATTGTGAAATTAAAAAAATTAATGATATTAATTTTAAAAAAGATACTTTTGATAATTATAAAAAAATTCTTCAGAATATTTCTAATTATGTTTTTAATAAAATGAAAGAAGTTAAAAATATTATGATTAATAAATGTGAAAATCAAGAAGAAAAAATAAATATTGATAATTTATATCAAAATAATTTTAATATTAATGAAAATTTAATTCATTTAGCTCAACATTGTATTAATACTTATGATTTATATCAAAATAAATTAATATATCCTATTATTCAAAATGTTAAAAATTCATGTGATTTTAATTTAGGAGTTAAATTCAATTCACAAAAGTCAATAAATGATTATAAAAATTATTTAAAAACTATTTTTATAACAAAATTTACAAAAGAAGAATCTCCATCAATAAATTTAACTGAAGATCAATTAGAATTAATAATGAAATTACTTAATGATATTCAAAAAGAAGAAAAAAAAAAGGAAGATGAAGAAGAAGAAGAAAAAAATAACATATATGATGAATACGTTCCTATAATTCATACAGAAGAGCCAACAGAAACAAATATAGGAAAATTAAAATGTATAAAATCAATACATTCACCTAGAAATTCTGTAATTTCATCGTTAATACCATTATATAATCAAAGATTTGCTTTAGGAAAAGGTAAAAATATAGAAATTTTTAATGAAAATAATTTCCAACGATTAATTGTTTTAAAAGGTCATGAACATGAAGTTTTTACTTTATCTCAATTAAAAGATAATACACATAGATTAGTTTCAGGAGATTTTAATAGTAATATTAAATTTTGGTTATTTAATGATACTTCATATCAATGTGTTGGAAATATAACAGTTCAATTAAAGAATTTTAGAATATTAAAATTAATTCATTTATCAAATGATAAACTAGGAATTTTAACATCTCAAAGTATAGAAATATATGAAAAGGATTTTCCCTTTGAAATAAAGGTACAAAAGATTTCTGATAGAGAAAAAGAATATATATCACTTTTAGAAACAAGTAAAAAATTGTTAATATCATCTTCCTCAAATGGTTCATTAAGATTATATAATCAAGAAGATTTATCTATAAAAAAAGAATTAAAAGAAATTCGTTGTTCATCAATGAATGCGTTAATAGAAGTAAAAAATGATAGAATAGCAATAGGAAGTAGTAGTAAAATATATGTAGTAAATTCAATATCATTTAAATTAGAAAAAATTATAGTGAATGAAAATACAGTTACTTCATTATGTTTATTATATGATAATTCATTATTAGTTTCAGAAACTGATAAAAGTTTAAAACAATATAATTTTGATTCTTGTGAATTATTAGGCTCTATTGAAAATGCAAATCCTTCTTTAATTATATCTTGCATACAAATTAATAATAAATATATTCTCACTGCACATCTTGAAGGTTGTAATATTTGGGAATATAAAAATTAATCATTTCAAAAAATTTTTAAACCTTTAATTATTTTAATTTATTTTTTTTTATAATGGAAGAAATTAATTTATTAAGAAGTACTAATCCTGATGATTTAACTTTACAAAAAATTAGAGATTATATGTATTTTCATTTTTTTTATTTTTGTTTTTTCCTCTTTTTTAATTTTTATTTTTAGTTCTCTTCTTAAATTACATTTAGTGGAATCTATTAAAGAAAAAAATTTTTTGGAAACAAATTTCATAAGTAAGAAATTAGAAGAATTAAAATTTTATGAAAATAAAAAAATATATGAAGAAATAAAATTTGAACAAGAAAAAGAAAGAATTAAATTAGAAAGTAAAATAGAAGAAAAAAGAGATAAAATTGAAGGAGAAAAAGCATTAAAAGAAGAAGAATTTAAAAATAAATTAAAAAATTTAATTCGAAATTTTGAAAAAAAACAAAAATCAGAATATGAAAATTTTATTGAAGGTTTTAATTGTTCTTATCCAAAGAAACCAAATTTTAATAAATTAAATTTAAAATATAAAAGAGAAATTGAAAATTGTGTTAAAAAAAATGAATTTTTAAAAGCAAATGATTTAAATAATGAATTAGAAAATAAAAAATATGAAATTATATTGAATTATGAAAATGAAAAAGAAAAAAAATATAATGAAA
>JAEEGI010023441.1_pt1 | contig 12113 bp, 8 predicted proteins | sample 8958751 | NCBI WGS metagenome assembly JAEEGI01 (sample SAMN16246545, study PRJNA631951) | gut metagenome | biome: gut microbiome; feature: rumen; material: KS-attached | host: Bos | place: Iran: Karaj | collected 2018-10 | reverse complement strand
TTTGGGTAGTCCTCCAAATGCGAGCAATGAACTGATTGCCGTCGGGACGGTCTATCAATTCCACCTCACAGTTCTCAGCCATCACTCGCGGAATGCCCGAGCCAAGTCCCCTGTAGGGCATCGTCTTGGATCCAAATTGTGCCAGTTGGGGATTGCGTGGGTCTGAATTGCCAAGCAGGATTTCATCGATGGTCTGCCCATCTGGCAAACAACCGGAGAATCTTCCATCGTGCTTAGTCTATTATCTTGAAACCCTTTATAACCTCCTCAAAATCATCTGCATATTTTTCTTTCTCGCTTTCTCTGTAGCTCAAAGTAACATCTATTTCCTTGCCATCATATAAGAAAATGTACTTTTTCACTTTCACCAAGCCATCTAATCCTGTCCTGTCATATTCAATAGCAATACAATATTTGCCATTGATTTTCAGTTTTTTTGATGGATACCAAATCAGTCTGGCTTCGTTATTTAGGAAATTGTTCATGCACTCATATTCTGTTTGATATCTTTTCCCTACAATCTCGTCATACTCCATAAAATCAGAACGAGTCATTCTACTAATGTCTCGTTGACTCACTCCGTCATTATAGCCAAAATCAAAGAGGATACGTGCGTATGTAGCCGTCGCTTCAGCTACAATCTGACGATTGTTAGAATTCATCCCAAGAGGTTGAAAGACAATTTGGCTTTTTTCATAGAATATATCACACTCGTCACACATCATTTGGAATATCTGAGAGTCATGAAAAGCATTAATCATCTTGCCTGTGATGGAAAGGTCGTTTCTCATTTCCATTGTCGGTGGAATTGAGATGGAAAAGACATTCGGGAACGTATAAGATGGCCATTCAGGATGGGGTTTTGGATTATTGCTTGAATGCTTCCATAATCCAAAGAGCGTTATCAAGGCAACAACTCCGATTAAGGATAATAGGATTGGGCGGCGTTTGTTGCTCTTGTTAGGAATTATGGTTTCATTATCCACACCAGTTTTTTTTACAACCGAGGCAACACTTTGTGCTTTTGCTGATACTTCAAGCCTTCTCTTTGCTTCTTTCAGCAAATCAAATTCTTGTCCTTCCCAATTATCATGGCTAAACCGACGAATCTGTTCCATCATTTCAAATTCTTCATCGGTGACTTCTATTGTCATTTCCAATGCGTCTTCATCTTTACCTTGGTGTAAGACAATGGTTTTCATATATACACGGTTATTTAATTGAATTTGAAATTGTTGGCACACTTATCGCCATACGATTTATCTTTATTGTATTCTTCTATGGGAATGTAGATGTTCAACATATACATTCGCTTTTTATGAATAATACGATATATGGCCGCATAGTATGACTTCCCCATTGGGCTAATAATCAGCTCACTTTTCAAAGCATTCACACCATCAACTTTAATTTTTACGGTACTGCTTATAACCTTGCCCATTGCTTCGTCAACCGATTGGCAAGAAGAAACGAAATCTGTGTCGTATGATGATGAAAATTCGGGATTTTCCCAAACTGAGACAAGAATACTTTTGACTTCATCGTTTGGAGATTGTAGTTTCATTACACAATGAGAGTTTTTGTTTTGTTTTTCAACCAATTGGAACTCTTTATCATCGTATTGAATCGTGAAATTGTAAGTTAATGAAGTGTATTTTTTCAAATCGTTATCTGTCTTTTCTGGTATTGATGTATAGCCAAGCCATTCATCAAATTCTTTAATGCTATTGTGAGAAATACTATTTCTGTTCTTCAATTCATTATACAGATAAACCCGATTGCTTTTTATTTCTAACCATGCACGAAAATCAGCTTCACTTCCTTCTATTAACAAATTCTCTTGTTTTAAAATATTGTACAACCATGCTATATTATCGCCAGAAAGCAATTCATGGAATTGTTTTTCATCCCATTTGATTCCCCTGGCTTTAGCATCAAGATACAGTTTACCATAATAGCTTTCAGGTGCTATTAAGAGCCAAAACTCATCAAAGTCCTTTCCCACATCTAAACCGCATTCATTTGCTTTTTCCCATAACCATCTTCGTGATTCTTCGTTATTAGTAACAAGGCTGTCAAATTCTTTTGGTGTACCGAGGTTTAGTCCATATATAGGCTCCGATAAAACATCATACAACCAGTGCTTTTCAAAATCCGAATAGTTCTCGACGAAATCCGGCTCTTCTGCTTTTAGTTTATCATAGAACAGTTTTCTGTACTCCACGGATTTGATCAGTTCTTCCTTAAGATATTTTTCATCACGCTTATAACCATTTTGTGATGATAACCTCCATAAATTATGTAAGTATTCGTTAGGTTGCTTTTGTTGATTATTTTGCAGATTAACAATAAGATTGTTGAACTCGTCAAAACCATCAGGCATTCCAACTTCCAAAAGTTTATAGTAAAACTTTTTTCGGTTTTCTTCACTCTCTTTAAGGTAACTCACCATATCTTCTTCACTATCAGGCATGCCATAATAATTTGCTATCTCAAAAATACATCTAAAAATATCTGAATTTGGTTGGGTCATAGCCAATTCAAACTCTTCTTTTGTGCCTATTTTCAGTTTTTGTTGCAAAACCTCTTCATAAGCCCAATCTCTATAGGATTGATTATCCATGGCTTTGCTAAATACATTGAAAGATTCAGGCACGGCACTCTTGTTTTTTTCTTTAAGGGTCTCATAAATCCTTCTTCTATTGACCTCAACACATTCACTCCCAATCCATTGTTCTATTGCTCCAGCATTGTTTATCTCTTGCTTTTGTGAAACTTCTTGTTCTCTATTTCTACTTTTTTCCGTAAAGATAATGGTTCCAATTATTACTAAAACTCCTAATGTTATTCCTAATATCAATTTCCAATTAGTGCATTTTTGGGGTTGAGCTTTTTCTTCTGAAGCCTCTATAATAGCATCTTTTGCCGCTTTCACTAAGTCCAAGCCTCTACCTTCCCAAGCTGATGGATCTATACTGCGAATCTTTTCCATCTTGTCAAGTTCCTCTTGGGTAACCTGCACAGTCATTTCCAATGCGTCATCACCTGTTCCTTGTTGGATAGTTATAGTTTTATTACTCATATTCAAAAGGTTGAGTCTGTTGTCTTCATTTTCTTCTAAACACAAATCTTTTTTTGGAGCCTTGTTCTAACAATAGGTTTTTTGCCTTCTTAAACAAGTCGAGCTCTTTATTTACCCATTTTTTAGGATTCTCACTCTGTAATTCGACCATTTTTCTGTAAACGTCATCTTCAATGTTGATACAGATTTCAGTATCATCTTGCCTAATCCAATGAGATTCGGCTTTTGATTCACGCCTATACTCCGATTCGAGCTTGTTTCCGAACAGACTTTCAACAGGTTTCGGTTCTTCTTTTATTGAAATTTCTGGGGCCACTATCTTTTGGTGTGGTTGGGATGGCTCCTCTCTTGGCAATTCTGTTTCAATTGGTGCAGATTCGACTTCAGCCTTAATTGCAGCTTCAGTTTGTTTATCCGATTTAAGAATTCTAACTTCTTCTATTCCATCTTCCTTTATTATAGGGATAGCTTTCACTTGTTTTTTAGCTTCTCTAACAAGCTCGACATCTTTATTCATCCATTTTTTGGGGTCTTGTTTCCTCAATACATTCATTTGCTCTATTACATTGACAGGCAAAGACATGGTAACTTCTATCCCGTCTTGCAGTAGTTTTATGGTTTGGATTGCATCTTTGGCTGGTTCAGCCTGAGATTTCTTCCCACTATTCTCTAATTCGTCTATCCTGAAATCTGGTTTGATGGCTTTTACCAATTCATATTCGTTATCCTTCCATCTCTCTGGATCTTGTTCTCTGGTTTTGGACATTTGCAGAATTTCTTCTTGTGTCAATTGAACTTCAAAGTCATAACGGTTTTCACTTGTGCCGCTGTGAAGCTTCAATGTGGCTGATTCTCCATCTTCTTTCTTTCCGACAATCTTTCTCCATACAAAGGCAATGATGCTAAACATTATCATCATCACTAAGATGCCTCCACCATGGCTATTGCCTGCTGCTGCATTGGCGATGGCAAACACAAACAATATCGCAAGACAAGCGACTACCGCTATTGCTATTATTGTTCCTCGTTTCATCTTTATTTTGTTAGAGTCTAAAAAATATAGTGTAAAATTACAAATCTTTCCTAATCCGGTAATAAACTATTATAGAAATAGCTAATCACACAATTCATCTGTTTCGTGTGTTCGTTGTCGGTCATAAAAATCGTGGAACTTTGCTTATGACTCCTCAGGTGTTCCACGACCTGTCCATCAGATAAGTAAAGCCCACGATTACTCGTGAGCGTTTACCGCTTACTCTAATGGACTTGTTTTGTGGAACTTCAAGGAGTCAATAGGAGCGAAAACGCTTTTATTATATGTTAGTTATGGTCTATTTGTTTGTTCGATATGTTAGGTGTTTTTTGTTTGTTTATGGGTGCAAAGATAGGGGATTATATATTGAATGGCAAATTATTTTTTAAAGGGTTGGGTTAAAACTTGGCTTTTATAAACTGTTGAAGGAGGAATGCGCTGCCGTATGCACACGTCTTATGATATTTGTCATCCTTCTCTTTATTAGCCATATCTGACACACCTTTTATCCATAAAGCCTGTTTTGATAATTGATGAGCACAATAATACAGCGCAAAACCCTCCATATCAATTCCAAGTGTCTTGCGGTTGTCTTTCTTCAATTCGTCTTGTATTATTGAAGAAGTTAATACAAAAGGCACACATACTGTAGGAGCGCACTCAATTTTATAGTTTTCCCGTTCATTCACTTGAAGATTCTGCCTTTTAATTTTGGCATTTAGTTTGGACTCAACAGCCACATCTGCCACAAAATCTGAAACCATATTGATTAACTGAGCGTTTACAGGAATTTGCTGCATTTCTTTTAATAGTTTTATATCACCTTCTTCAGTGTCAACAACTTTGCCCATTGGATAATTCTGAACGGCTTTTGAAATTAAAATGTCACCCAATCCTATATCATCACTCATCATTCCTCCAGTATATCCAGTCATAAATAGTTGTTTTACATGAAATGTGTTATACATAATGGTTGAAAGAATTGAAGTCGGAACCATTCCGGCTCCTCCAGCGCATGCCGCAATAACGTGCAAATTACTCATCGATTCCGTATTAATAATACAAGTTTTGAACTGATATGGCAAATTGTCACATTGCAAAGCTTTCCATTTGTCCTCACCAAATGCAATTAACATCTGTTCAAACTCTTCCTGTAAAGCACATATAACTCCCACTTCATAGACATCTTTATTAGCATAATAATCAAATAGATGATTATGCAACTTAATGGTATAGTTAACACTCTCTGCCAACTGGTTAACCCAATTGGTGTCACCTTCATGTTTCACGACACTGCTTACTAGCAACTGGTCAAATTCTTTCTGATTCTCTTTAATAATCTCAGCATATTCAGTTAAACAGATTATATGAACTGGTAGGTTTAGGCTCGGATTATTATTGACATCTTTCAAAAAAGAAAGACCTCCTTTCTCTTCGGGTTGATCACCATCAAACTGCGGCAACACAAGGTCTAGTATCAATAACTGATATTGTTTTGCTGCTAATGCATTGACCCCTGATGATATACTATTTGCATCATCTATTTGGTCATCAGTAATCTGGCAACGTTCTACTAACACCTTGCGAATACTTTGAATCTTGCTGTCAAGATCATCAACTATCAACACTTTTATCATAATACTTGTTTTATTAAGTCAATTATTTGCTTTTGCCAATCTGATTTATTAAATGAAAAAAAGACATATCCCATATAATTGTCTTCATAATCAGATTTAAACTCTTTATCTAATTGTTTGATCCCTTCTCCGCCAAAGTTCTCATACATTGTGACAACTATTACTTTGGTCGGGATTTCTCTTAAAAACATCCCTTCCATAATCCTCTTTCCTGCCATTGCTTCCGGTTCACCTCCAAATTCTTCCACATTTTGGTCATATGTTGACATTGACATATCCAATAGAATCAATGAGTAATCTTGAGAATTCTCAAAAATTTCTTTCAAAGCAGAATGATAAGAAGAACGTTCGGATATGGCAATGTCTGGAAATGCGTTATTCACGCATTTTTTGATTTTCTCCGACTTGTCAAGCACATCTTCAATTAACAATATTTTACTCATACTTCTCTTCTAACAATATTTTACTCACACTTCTCTTCCTCCTTATTTTTTTCTTAAACCATTTAGATTTATCTTAACATCAACCTTACAAACGCCATTCTCTGCCACTACTGAGAAATCATCATCTGACCCAAGTAAATCATAACGAACAATTTTCATCACTTTAGCCAATCCACTTCGTCCTTCAAGTTGATAACGGTTATCTGACTTAAGAAGCGTTTCAAACATCTTATTTAAAACCTCGTCATCTTCATTAGTAAGGTTCTCGAAATGCAGTTTTAAATCATCCTCTTTTCGTTTAGCGGATATAACGAACTGCCGTGTGTTCTCAACCTTGCTATGTCCAAACATATTGTTGTATATAATAGTAAGCATGTCTGCAATATCAAGATAATGAGACGCATCCAAAATATAGTTTGCATCATCAATATCAGGTGTAAGGTTATATTTGATATTAGGATATTGTCGCTCAGTCACATTCCACACAAGTTCGATTTGGTTTTTAAGATTAAAGTCATCATAAACTCCTGTTTGAAGAGAAAACCACTTCTCAATCTTCACTAAACAACCTTGAATGTTTTCTCTGGATAGGGAAATCACCTGTTTAAGCGCAGAATAAAAATGTGACATAGTGAAACACTCGACCTCACTTTCAAGTTTTCCAATCAGTTGAATAAACTTGTCTTGTAAGGTGTTATGAATGTATTCTCGTATCTTAACAAGGGATTGTTCTGTCACCTGATCCAAGAAAAGCAGTATGCTAGCACAAAAATCATCATAGTTGTCGGTTTTGTTCTGGGCCAAATTTACTGCATAACTCTTTTTTTCATCTGGCAAAACATAATCGAACATGCCAGGGTCTTCTTGCTTAGTTTTAATCTGTACAACTTCTGATTTGAAACTATCAATAATCTGACCTAGTTGAGCAGAAAAAAACGCCAGTTTCTGCATCAACAAATCTTGTTCAACAGGAGACAAGTTATATGTTATTCGCCAATATGTAATAGGAGTGAATCTGTTATCTTGAGTTGTGAGCATCAGGTGAAGAGAATCAAAGACAGACCGAATTTCACCCTCAAGAACACCATGTCGTATTCTAGTGCTCAAATAAGTTTTCAAACCAAACTTGCTAAACAAGTACTTTTGACAGATTAAGTTAAATATTTGGGTTGATATATCCGTAGTAACGTTGTGGGTGGTCTTGAAACCTGTTTGCATAATTCTCACATCTACATCTTCATTAAAACCATCTTCAGAAGTTTGAAGAACATACACACTTGTTACCTCTTTTGCTATCTCATTGCGTGTTGCTAGTTGCCTGTACAAGTTCTCACACTCCCTCAGTTCGTATTTGATGATAGCCGCCTCATTGACATATATCCTACTTTCATCCAATTTCCTGATATTCTCATAAATAATCATTGTTTCCAATATCTGTTTATTATACTCTTCATATAACTCATGATTAGAAGAATTCAGTTGCGTCAGATATTGAACAATAATTTGCTGCTCTTCCAACATCTGTTTAGTACTCCCAATATACAGGAGGTGCCTTAATATATCTCCCTCCACGAGTGCGAATAAGAATATTTCTTGTTTTTCTTGTGGAATATCATTTTTTATGGCGTCAATGAGTTCAGAAATTGTATCTGCATCTAGATAATTCATGTACATCTGCAAAGCGTGCGCCTTCTGTTCCTCTTCAGCGGCATTTAGAAATACAAAGATTTGGAGGTCTATTGTATTTTTGACATCTTTCTTATACCTTTCGCGACGCAGGGTTTCCATAAATGATCCAGTCTGTATCTTGTTGACCAACGATTTCTTCTGAATATATCTATCTACAAAGAACGAGATTGCGTCCATCTTTGCACCGCTCTCCACATATGATTCGAAAATGTATTCACAAGCCATCTGACCAATTAATAGATATTGTCCCCAATTATCAAATATTGACTTAAACTTAGATATACAATTATCGTAATGCTGCAATGTATATTCCGCTTTTGCTAAATCTTCCTCGACAATATATGTAGCAATGCCTTCAGAATATACATTGTTGTCTCCTTTCAACTTTGACAAATAATAATCAATAACGACACTCTTTATCCCTTTTTTTTGAGCATTTTCATAATATTTGATGGCGCAATCTTTTTCGCCATCTTTCCATATCAACGCATACAACGGGCTAAAAGATGGCAGAAAAAGCGCTTTTTGATAATAATCAGTTTTATTTTTCCTTTGCTCAGAAATGTAATTATGCACTCCTGCGGCTATTGGTAAGCCATAAATCCTTTTGTTATAATCAGCAAGATCCGCCAAAGAAGTTGTATTATCGGGTTCATTCAATGACTGATAAATCAAATATGCAACTTGGTTTGTCACAGATTTTTGTTCATTGACAATTGGTGAAAATGAATAGTTTAGAAAAACTAATGATTGTACATAAATCAGTACACAATCAAAATGATTCGGATTATCACGCAGAAACCGTTTGCACAAATTGACGGTTTCTCTATAATTCCCACAATAATAAGCGTCTATAATTTTTATGTATTCCTTATCATAATACGTATCTGGAAGTTTGTCCGACAAAAAATATGCTAAAAATGGGAACAAAGACTCATCCGAAACATAACCATAGAGCTTAGTTGCGTATTCTAATGCAGTTAATCGCTCAGTTTCAGAACTCGCAAACATCCATTTTATGAGATTTATCAAAGACAAATACTTGTCGACCAAAGAATTAGCTGTCTCATAAATTAACAGACTATCTAAATCCTTGCGGTCGTTTGCAGCGTAATAATTTAGACGAAATTGGTAATATTTATGCCGATCTATCTGGAAAGCATTTCTATTTCTCTTATTTATTGCATTAAGTTCATCTTCATAACTAGATGCTGACTGTGAGGAAGCCCTTTTAAAAAGAAAATGGGCCAGTAATGGGACATATCCAGTTTTCCCCTTTACGGTCACTTCATCTCTTGCCTTATTCACTTTCTCGAGCAATTCAAATGATTGTTTTTCTCTTTCGGCAAGACTATAGATTGTTAATCTCATTTCTGTGGTCCAAACAGAAATGCCATATTTTTTCTCTATCTCTATGACTTCATATTCAGCTCTGTCAAAAGCGCCAAGGGCGATATGTTTGTAAACAGAATCACGGTCTTTAACAAATTCTCCTAATTTCTTCTTGTTTTTCGCAATCTGGACTAGAAGCCAGTTCATTTCAAATATGACGCCTTCTGACCTATAATAATAATTATTACCTACACCCAATTGGGTGTAGTCCTTCGGAAAGAGGTTCCCCCATATCAATTGTTTAAAACGAGTATCTATTTTCATTATCTCTGGAAGAGCCATCATCAACTCGCTGTAATCAAGTTCTTTTTTGAATCGATCCATTGTTTCCGAGATTCTTTGTTTTGACAACCCACCTTTCAGGAATCTCTCTTTGAAATAATATACAGGCTTTTGGATTTTCATTATCGATACTGGTTCAAGTTTCTGTATTATACTGCTAACATTAATTTCAAACACAAAAATCTATCAGATTGCAGGTCTCTCTGCATTGGTTTTTTGATTTGCAAAGATATACAATATTCCTCATTCGGGAATAGTTTTCAACAGAAAACCGGACGCTTACCATTCCATCACCCTCCCAATAAACCGCACAAACCCTTCAATATTCCCCTCCACACTAGCCTGCTCCAACGCTGCCATGTATTCCTGTCGGCGCTCCACGGGAATCACTACCCAGGGATAACCTGCCGTCACCAATTGGCTGTTCATCACGAATCGTGCCGTGTGCCAAACCCTACATCCCATACTCCATCTCCCGCATAAACTCATCGGCCACATACAAATCTCCATAAAGGTAAAGGCCAGTGGACTTGTTATGCAAGTCGGCGCAGGTTTGGCTTTCGTAAAACAGTTGCAACGCTTTTACAGGCTCAATATTCAGCCGTTTGGACAACTCCATTGATATGGCACCAATGCGGTTGCTCATGATAATCTCCTGTATGACAGGCGACTTAACAGGGTCTTCAGATTGCTTCTGTTCCATCGAAAATCAGGTATTTGTTAGTTAATTCTTGTGAGAGCAGGCACATTTGGTTGTTAGGTCGGTGCTCCGACAAGCGAAGCAAAGCGGTGTCCTCATCCATCAGACCTGCCATATAAAGATTGATGGTGTCAATCACACGGTCGTTGGCCCCGCCGCCTTCAATATAATCGTAATTGTCGGCCACAGGCTCACCACGACGGCTGGCCACAATAACATGCAGCCACTCCTTGTCGTATGCCGTGAAGACCTTGCAGCGCGCTTCAGCCAATATGGCATCATGGTTTAAATGGTATCTGTTTATGATTGGCGGTGCTTTCCTGCGGTCGGCCACCTGAGTAGCCCAGTCAACGGCTTGTTTGCGAAGGTCAGTGACATAAAAACCCTGGCCGAAGTCCAAGTTGCGACGGCCAAACTTGCAGATGGGAAACTCCACCTTTTCCGTTCCACCATGATAGACAATAATTTCACTCATTTCCTGCCCTCCCAATTGTTCATACATTCCACCAACACCTGCGCAAGGTTCTCTCGGCTCTCACTATGAAGGGTTTCGTAGTGCGGAAGTATAAACCGCTCTATCAGTCCCACGCGCTTCATTCGCTCGTACACCTCTTTGTAGGAAGTGTTCAGCAGTCGGGCGGTGGTCTCGATGCAAGTGGCCACAAAAGTCATCATCACTTGGGTCTTCGGTATTTCAATAAGCTTCTCCATAAAGTAATAGTCAGAAATGCAAAGATACTCATTTTATTCTATGAGTACAATCAATTATTCTGAGTTTTATTTGAATAGGGCATGATTCTAAAAAATATTTGTCAAAAAAAGTTGTTTGTTTGTGTGTGTATTATTGATCATTAGAGGGTTGTTTTTTATATTAAACTCCCAATAAACCCCACAAACCCTTCAATATTCCCCTCCACACTAGCCTGCTCCAACGCTGCCATGTATTCCTGTCGGCGCTCCACGGGAATCACAACCCAGGGATAACCTGCCGTCACCAATTGGCTGTTCATCACGAAACGTGCCGTGCGTCCGTTGCCGTCCATGTAGGGGTGGATATAGACAAAGAAGAAATGCCCTAAAATGGCACGTACCAGCGCATTCTCCTCTTGCATCATCATGTCCGACAAGGCACTCATCGCATCCAACACGGCGTCAGGATTCAACGGCGTGTGCATCGAGTTGCGGATATATACCTGATGCTTGCGGTAGCCAATCAAATCCGATGCCTTCACAATGCCCGCTCTAACGCATGGCTCAAATAACTGAAAGTGCCAGTCCTGATGCCCTTTCACATACAACTGTGCAGGTGCCTTGCCCGAAAAACAGTCCTTCACGCCTTGCTTCAGCAATTCGTACGCCTGATAATACCCGCGGGCAGCCAAGGCATTCCTGCGATCCTTGTCTTCCTCGTCGTTCTCAGGATTCCAGTTGCCACTCTGCACACGCTCCAACAAACCCTCCGTAATCTTATAGCCCTCAATCGACAAGGAGTTATAGCTGTCTTTTACATACGTCGCATCCATCATCGCCAGCACCGAAGCAGCATCTTGCTGCACTGGCTGGATTTTTATCGTGTCTATTACCACCTTTCGCATTTGCATCCACATCAAGCGGATGCGAGAGGCGTAAGGCGATTCCGCGGATGTCACTATCCGCACATTCTCCTCGAATGGATTCTCTTCCGTCACAGTATGCCCCACTTGGCGCATCATTCGCAATAACTCATCAGCCATCTCCTCGCGTCCGATGGATCGCAACGCACCTGCCACGCGACCTGCACGGGTGGTATGTCCCCCGTCGATGGCCGCCAAGACGATGGGCGAGACATCACGCAAGCTGGCAAGACAAGTCCTTG
>JAEEGI010023440.1_pt1 | contig 12114 bp, 8 predicted proteins | sample 8958751 | NCBI WGS metagenome assembly JAEEGI01 (sample SAMN16246545, study PRJNA631951) | gut metagenome | biome: gut microbiome; feature: rumen; material: KS-attached | host: Bos | place: Iran: Karaj | collected 2018-10 | reverse complement strand
GGCGTCGTTATAATCTGCACCCTCGTCATGATGCTGACTAACGGCATGCCCGAAGGCGGCTATACCGGCGCGGCTTATGAGGGCGTTGGCCTGCTCACCAAGGCGGCGGATAAGATCGAATTCATACTCCGCCCCCTCTTCGGGTTCGCCACCTCCGGCGGCGTTTCGGTGCCCATCACGGCGCTGGGCTCCGCGGGCGCGGCAATGGGCCTCATCCCCACCCTTTTGAAGGAGGGCCTTGCCAACGCGCACGACGTTGCGGTATTCACCGCAATGTGCATGTGCTGGAGCGGCTATCTTTCCACCCACGTTTCAATGATGGACAGCCTCGGTTACAAATACCTGACCGGCAAGGCGATCCTTTCCCATACCGTCGGCGGCCTCTGCGCGGGTATCGCGGCGAACTGGCTCTATAAGCTCGCCGCTCTCATTTTCGCGCTCGCATAATGTCACTTACAAGCAGTGAACAGCATAGAAGAATGACGGAGACGCCCATCCCGCGCCTCGTCACTTTGCTCGCCGTTCCGACGACCCTTTCCCAGCTCATAACCATAATCTACAACACCGCGGATACCTATTTCGTGTCGAAAATATCGACGAGCGCATCCGCGGCGGTCGGCGTCTGCTTCGCGCTGCAGGCGGTCATTCAGGCGGTCGGCTTCGGCATCGCGATGGGCTGCTCCTCCATAGTATCGAGGAAGCTCGGCGCCAAACAGGACGATGAGGCCGAAAAATTTGCCTCTAGCGCTGTATTCGGCGCGATAGTGCTCGGTCTGTTTTTGACCGCCGCGGGGCTTTCCTGCTTAAAGCCCCTCATGCGGCTTCTGGGCGCGACGGAGACGATGCTCCCCTACGCCTGCGATTACGCCCGCATAATACTCATCGGCGCGCCCGTCATGTGCACCTCATTCGTGCTCAACAATATTTTGAAGGCCGAGGGCGAGGCGAACCTTTCCATGATAGGCCTCTGCGCGGGTGGGCTCGTCAATATAGCGCTGGATCCGCTGTTCATATTCAAGCTCGATATGGGCATCGCGGGCGCCGCGCTCGCAACGGTCGTCTCGCAGCTCACGAGCCTTACGATCCTCCTTGCGCTGTTCCGCTCGGGCAGGAGCATAATAAAGCTCCGCGTTTCATCCGTTTCAAGGAAATTCGCCGATTATTTCGAGCTCATGCACGTTGGCTTTCCCACCATCTGCCGCCAGGGCATGGCAAGCGTCGCCTCCGCTCTTTTGAATCACGGCGCGGCCTATTGGGGCGGGAGCGCGGCGGATGCGGCGGTCGCGGCAGTCACCATATCCAACAAGGTCTATATGCTCGTCCGCTCCATGATGATAGGCATAGGCCAGGGCTTTCAGCCCGTCGCGGGGTACAATTACGGCGCCAAGATATTTTCAAGAGTCAGAAAGGCGTTTTGGTTCGCCGTCGCGGCGGGGACGGCTGTATCGACCGTCTTTGCGCTTGCGATAGGCTTCAACACCACGGCGATAATGCGCTTCTTCCGCAACGACGCGGACGTGGTCAGGATAGGCTCCCTTGCATTGAGATTCGCCGCCGCGGTGATGCCGCTCATGGCGTATTCCACATTCGTCAATCAGCTCGCCCAGTGCCTTGGGTTCAGCCTTTCCGCATCGGTGCTCGCCTCCTGCCGGCAGGGGATATTCTTCATCCCCATAATACTGCTTCTGCCGAGGGCGATAGGGCTCATGGGCGTGCAGATGGCGCAGCCCGCGGCCGATCTTATGACCTTCCTCGCGTCGGTCCCGTTCGGGATAGCGTTCACAAGGAAGCGGCTCTCCTTCCCAGACGGTGCGCCTCCCGCAATAAAACAAAAATAGTTCTCTTGCCGCTGTTGAAAAACGGCGGCGTTTGTTATACAATAAGGAAAATATATTCAGGAGACCTCTTCCCATGCGCAACATAAACGATATGTCGGTCAACGACCGCTACCGCACCCCGAAGCCCAAATCCATAAAGGACGTGCCGCGCTACTTAAAGGAGCTCTTTTCGAGCTTCTTCGGGAGGCTTTTCTACATATTCCGCCTCGTGTGGGAAACGAAGAAGAGCCTGCTCTTCCTCATGGTATTCATGGCGGTGTTCAACGGCGTGATGCCCGTCGTGGGGTCCTTGATAGGGGCCAAGCTCATGAATAAGCTTGCCGAGGCGTACTCGGGAGTAAAAATGGCGTTCGCCGCGATAGCCGCGATACTCGTCGTGCAGTTCATCTATACCTTCGTCAACCAGGCGGTGACGCGGCTCTATTCCGCCGTAATGTCCATATCGGGCGAGCAGGTCACGAACCACGTAAAAATGAAGATAATGCGCAAGGCGCGCGAGGTGGATATGGTGAGCTTCGATTCGCCCGATTTCTACTCCCGCATGGAAAACGCCAACCGCGAAGCGGGCATGCGCCCCATCCAGATAATGAATTCGACCTTCTCGGTATTGAGCACGGTCATTAGCATAGTGAGCTATATCGTGGTGCTCTTCGCCGTGAGCTGGTGGTCGCCGTGGCTCATAATACTCGTTTCGATCCCCGCGACGGTCGTCAATTTCGTTTACAGGAAGAAGAACGTCAACTATATGTTCTTCCGCTCCAAGAACCGCCGCCAGATGGATTATTACGCCTCCACCCTCATAGACAAGGATCTTGTCAAGGAGGTCAGGATGTTCGATCTTGCGGATACCTTCACCGATAAATACAAGGAAGCCTTCGACGATTACTATAAGGGCCTTCGCAGGCTGCGCATAGAGGAGTGCCTCTTCGGTTTGGGCGCCGCGCTTCTGACGAGCGCCGTCTATTGCCTGCTCTACATATTCCTTGCAAAGGGCGTTTACCGCGCGGATTTCCCCGTGGGCGACTTCGCGCTCTACACGGGCGCCATAACCGCGATAGGCGCGGGCGTTTCGAGCTTCATCGCCTCCACCGCCTCCATCTACGAGGGCACTCTGTTTATTGAAAACCTCATAACCTTCCTCAATGAAAAGCCCTCGATAGTCCCCTCGCTCCCGGAGCCCCGTCACGTCGAAAGGGGCGTAGGCCACACCATCGAATTCAAGGACGTGCGCTTCAGGTATCAAGGCCTCGATCACGACGTGTTAAAGGGCATAAACGTCAAGATAGGGGCGGGGGAGACCGTCGTCATAGTCGGCCTTAACGGCGCGGGCAAAACGACCTTCGTAAAGCTGCTCACAAGATTATACGATCCTTCCTCCGGCACGGTTCTGCTTGACGGACACGACATTAGGGAGTATGATGTTGATGAGCTCTACGATATGTTCGGCATCATATTCCAGGATTTCGGAAAATACGCCGTCACCGCGGGCGAGAATATCGTATTCGGCGACGTTGAGCGCGAAGCGGGCGAGGCGGAGATGATAGACGCCGCGAAGCGGAGCGGCGCGAACGTGTTCATCGAAAAGATGAAGGATGGGTACGATACCCCGCTCATGCGCTATTTCGAAGCGGACGGCGCGGAGCTTTCGATAGGCCAGTGGCAGAAGCTCGCCATAGCGAGGGCGTTCTATTCCGATTCGGATATCCTCATACTGGACGAGCCCACCGCGTCGCTCGATCCGATGGCGGAGCAGGATATTTTCAACCGCTTTAACGAGCTGCGCCGCAACAAGACGAGCATATTCATATCCCACAGGCTCTCGAGTGCGACCATCGCCGATACCATACTCGTTATGGAGGATGGGCAGATAGTCGAAAAGGGCAGCCATGCGGAGCTCATGGCCATGAAGGGCAAATACTACGAGCTCTTCTCCGTGCAGGCGGCGCGCTACGTCGGCGACGCGAAGGAGAGAGGGGAAGAGGATCCCTATATCAACTGATAAGCAAGACGCTCTGCCTGTACAGGCAGTATAACAGGAGGTAATAATGGAGACCGTCAAAAGGTTTGAACCGCTTTTCGGCAAATGGTATGCCGAAGAATATCTGGGCAGCGGCGGCTTCGGCCGCGTTTACAGGGTGGCCTGCGTTGAAGGCGGCGTTAAAAAATACGCCTGCGTAAAGCATATCCCGCTCTTTTCGGATGAAAACATCGCCGAGCTTCACGCAAGGGGCATGAGCGATGAAGCCATCGACTCCGCGGCGAGGGAGCGTCTTCTGGACGTCAACCGCGAGCTTGCGATCGCCTCCCGCTTTGCCGGGATGCGCGAGTTCGTCGGCTATGACGAGACCGAGACCCGCCGCCGTGAAAGCGCGCCCGGTTATGACGTGTTCATCCTGATGGAGCTCAACGAGAACCTTAAAAACAGGATGAGCCGCGATCCCCTCGGGCGGGACGAGGCGATAGATATGGGCCTCGATCTTTCCCGCGCGCTGGAGATCTGCGCCGAAAAGGGCATAGTGCACAGGAACATAAAGCCCGAAAACGTGTTCATTGACGGCGAGGGACGCTTCCGTCTGGGCGATTTCGGCTCCGCCCGCATAGCGGAGGACAGCGGCGCGTTCACCCGCAGCGTCGAATCCGCCGAATACATGGCTCCCGAATATTTCAAGGGCGAGGGCGTGGGCGCTTCCGCCGATCTTTACTCGGTCGGTCTTCTGATGTACGCCGCGGCCAACAGGGGCAGGGCGCCCTTCGAGCCCATTTCCGCAATGCCCGTTTCCGCCGCGGAGCGTGAACGCGCGCTCTTCCGCCGAATAGCGGGCTCCGCGATACCCGCGCCCGTTGACGCCGATCCCCGCTATGCCGAAACCGTGCTCAAGGCGCTGGCCTACGATCCCGCCGGCAGATATGCCTCCGCTTCCGAAATGAACGGTGCGATCTACCGCCTCACCCTTCCCGAACGGCCCGCGGCCCCCGCGAAGCCCGCTCCCGAGCCCGCGGCGGTCCCGACAGGCGCTCCCGCCGTGCGCGAGGTGATAGGGGAGGACGATATCCCCGGCATAGAGGCGCTTGAGGAGCTTGACGACGCCGCCCCCGCGCATATCGCCGCCGTCCCCCTGCAGCAGAGAAAGCCCGGGAAGGAAAGGGCGAAAAAGGAAAAGGCCGCGGGCAAAAAGCCCAAAAAGGAAAGGCTGCCCGAGCCCGAAGAGGATCATGATGACGAAGAGGACGAGCCCCGCAGCCGCGGTCTGAAGGCCGCGATAACCGTAGCGGGTATAATCGCCGCGATAGCGCTGCTCGGCATAATCGGCCTCCTCGGCAAGAAGGTCTATGACCGCTACTTCGGCGGCATCCCGTTCGACGCGCCTTCCATGACTCCCGAAATAAAACAGGATTCCGTCGATAAGGATCTTTATCACGTCACCGTCTATGCAAAGCCCGGCAGCGTATTGGTTTACGAGACCGTCGGCGGGCTCCGTCAGGAATACGCCGTTCCCGAGGACGGCCGCATGGTGTTCAACGTGAACGGCACCAGCCTCCTTCCCGATGAACCCATCGACAGCACCGCGTATAACGCGCAGCCGAGGATACTCCTCAAAAACGAAGAGGGCGAGCTTGAAATGATCCCCGGCATGGGCTATATCCCGCTGGAGGTCCCGCCCATCGAGCTCACGCTCGACCGTGAGGAGATAACCACCGACGACGGCAAGGCGGCAGTGACCGGAAGAGTCGTTACCCGCGGCACCAAGCTGTTCGTAAACGATGAGGAGATCCCCTTAAAGGAGGACGGCAGCTTCATTTACGAAACGGAGTTTACCGAAAACGGCGATTATGAGATCCCCGTGAGGGCGGAGCATAACCGCTATACCATTTACAGGAACAGCGTCAAGGTCAGCGTCGCCATCCCCGAGCCGCCCATGATAAGGCTCCCGTGGGATCTTGAGGATATGAATTACAGCCAGCGCGTCACCGACCCCGGCGACACTGTCAAGGTCTATGGCATGATACCCGAAGGCGCCGAGATCGCGGTCTCCTGCGAAAACCCCGAGGTCATACTCTCCGAGCCCGAGCTCGATGAGGACGGCACGTTCAGGTTCACCGCCTCCCTTCCCGCGATAGGCGATTACGTACTGAATATCACCTGCACGGGCGAGGACGGCCTCGTGGGCGAAAGGCAGATGCACGTCCAGCGCGCGCCCGAGTGGCGCCCCTACGTCGAGAGCGCGTGGGCAATGACCTACGATTCGCTCATGCGTCCCTCCGGCCAGTGCTATGAGATAAAGGGCAAGGCCGTTGAGATCGCTCAGCACGGCGATTTCTATATCGTCATCCTCGAGACTTCCGACGGCAGCAGGCTCACGCTCGAGTACCACAACCACTATCCCACCGCCAACACCTTCATAGAGGGCAAGGAGTATAAGTGGATCTACGGCTACTCGATGGGCCGCGGCACGGACGGCGCGCCTCACATATACGTCTGGTTCGTGAACGATAAATAATATGTAATAAAGCCATGAGCCCGCGTGAAAACGCGGGCTTTTCCATGCCCTGAAGGCCTCCGTTTAGGGCACTTTCTCCACTCTCTATTACAATTATAGAGCGAAAACGGCCTTTTTAAGGGCAAACATGGGGCAAAAACAATATAATATCGGCAAAATGCGAAGGTTGTTATTGCGTTTCCCGATCTGTTGTGCTATGATTGAGAGTGGTATTATCCGCAGTCTGTACCCCGCGGGGGGATCGGCTGCGGGATTCTGATATGCAATGGAGGAACTCTATTGGACTTTACAGCTGTTTATATAGTATTCGCGGTATGCGCGGTCATTCTCATCGTGCTCGGAATACTTGAAAAGAAGAAGCACCTCAAGCAGGTGAAAAAGATACCTATGCGCATTAACGTAAACGGTATCCGCGGCAAATCGACCATCACCCGTATGATCACCGCCATGCTGAAGTACCACGGCGTGAAGGTGGTCGGCAAGACCACGGGAAGCGCCGCGAGGATGCTCTATTGGAACGCGCCCGAAGAGCCCATCGACCGTAAGCCCGAAGGCGCCAACATAAAGGAGCAGCTCGGCGTCATAAGCCGCGCGGCGGATATGGGCGCGGAAGCGCTCGTCTGCGAGTGCATGGCCGTCAAGCCCGAGCTTCAGAAGGTCTATCAGGAGCAGATGATAAAGGCGGGCATCGGCGTTATAGTAAACGTCCTTCCCGATCATATCGACGAAATGGGCCCGACCCTCGATGAGATCGCGCTTGCCTTCACCGTGACCATCCCCTATAACGGCATCCTCGTATTGGGCTCCAGCGATTATACGGAGTATTTCTCCAAGATCGCGGCGGAGCGCAACACCAAGGTGTTCGTTGCGGATGAATCGAAGATCCCCGAAGGCTATCTCGATAAATTCAATTACGCGGTGTTCCCCAACAACGTCGCCGTGCCTCTGGCCCTTGCGGAAGCGCTCGGCATCGACCGTGAGGAGGCGCTCGCGGGCATTCTCACCGCTCCGCCCGATCCCGGCATTGCGACCGTCAACCCCATCGGCGATCCCGCGAACGAGGATTTCTTCGTAAACGGCTTTGCCGCGAACGATCCCGTTTCCACTCTCCAGATATGGGATTACGTCAAGCGCCGCGGCTGCCCGGAGGACAACCTCATAGTCCTTGCCAACTGCCGAGGCGACCGAGGCGACCGCACCCGCCAGATGGCGGAGGACGTTATGCCCTATATCCCCTGTAGGACTGTAATGGCCGTCGGCAAGAACACCAAGCCCATCACGGACGCCTACCATAAGGGCAAGTTCAAGGCCGAGTATCTGAACCTCGATTCCGCAAGGCCCGAAAAGGTAGTGGAAGAGATCAGAAAGCGCCTTGGCCACGCGGTGGTATTCGGCATCGGCAATATCCACGGCATAGGCGAAGAGCTTATCGAGGGCATTATGAAAATCGGCAAAAATGAAAAGGAGGAAGGCGCTGACGCCTGATCGAATATGGAACTGTCTTACGTTTACACATCAATAATCCTCGGCATATTCGTGAGCCTTATATTCACTGAGCTCACCGGCATCTCCGCGGGCGGCATAGTCGTTCCCGCCTACCTTGCTTTGACGGTCAATCAGCCGAGCGTGCTCATCAGCACCCTTGCGATAGGCCTCATCGCTTACGTCGCCGTCGAGTTCGGCCTTTCCCGCTTCATGATGCTCTACGGCAAGCGCAAGTTCGCCGCGTTCGTATTCGTGGCGCTCATACTCCGCATAGCGCTCAACTTCGCGCTGGGCGGCATATTCAACGCTCTCGACGCGCTGACGAGCATCGGCGTCATCACCGCCGCCCTCATCGCCAGCACCGTTTCCAAGCAGGGCCTGCCCTACACCCTCATCGGCACCGTCGTGGTAACCGCCATCGTCTATGCCGGCGTTGAATTCATAGCAATGATCTGAGGTAGAAAATGGATCCTAACGAAAAACTCAGCTTAAAACGGCGCGTTCAGCGCTCTATCAGGCGGAGGAAGCCGCTTTCCCCGCTCTGGTATCTGCTGATCGCCGTGGTGCTGCTCGGAGCGGTGGTGCTGCTCAAGAACGTCCATTTCGGCAAGAAGGCCCCCGTCTATAACGGCGCCGCGGGCACGGGCGTGTGCACGGTCACCTTCACGGGCAATATCAACTGCGTGGGCGACGGCAAAACGATCGACGCCGAGGGTTACGCCGCATATTTCGAAGGCGTGAAGGAGCTCTTCTCCAAGTCCGATTATCTGAGCGTTCCCGTCAACGACCCCATACTCGACGACTATGTTGAAACCTACAAGAGCGGCATGGCCATCAAGTTTGCCGACAGGTACTTCAACGTCGGCCTTGCGGAGGCGCTTGCCGAAGTCGGCGTAACGGACGCCACGATCTGCAACCGCGATCTGTTCCGTTACGGCTCCAAGGGCGCTCTGGAGACGGCCCGCACACTCGAGCTGCACGGCATGAACATTTCCGGCCTCGACAGCTCCGTTGTAGCCACCTCCGCGGTCTATACCCTTGCGGAAGTCAACGGCGTTCAGGTCGTTCATATGGGTATCGAAACTTCCGACGACAGGCAGCGCGATTATTCCACCTACGATCTGCGCACCTACAACGATAAGGACAACAACATCACCCGTGACGTTGCCGCCCTGCGCGAGCAGTATCCCGAAGCCTTTATCGCCGTAACGGTGAGCTGGGGCGAATACTATCTGCTCAAGCCCTCCACCTATATGAAGAAGGTCTGCCGCAGCCTTATCGACAGCGGCGCGGATATAGTTATCGGCACCGGCATCCAGATGGTCCTCTCCGCCGAACAGTACGGCGAAGGCTATATCTTCTACGGCCTCGGCAATCTCATTGCCAACGAAGCATACACAATGACGCAGCGCGGCGCCGTGCTGAACTGCGTCTTTGACGCCGCGGGCAAGGTCACCTATGAGCTCGTGCCCCTCTCCGTTAAGGACGGGGCTCCCGCGCTCAGTGATTCCGCGGTAATACTCCGCACGCTCGTATCCGATATCGGCGAAGCCGATTACAGGATCGAAAACGGCAGGCTGTTAATCTCAAAATAAGGTTGGTAAACTGAATGGAAAAGAAAAGATCCGGCAGCAAGTCGAACAAGGGCCTTTTGGTATTCGTGTGCATTGCGCTCGCGCTCGCGGTCGCATTGGGCGCGGTAGCGTATCTGCCCAAGCTCTTCAAAAAGGACAATAAGCCCGTTGACGCCAATAACACCGAGGCCCCCGTGGCCACCACCGTGCCCGACGCCAGCGGCAACCCCATCGTTGTGACGGCCAATCCCACCGAAGCGGTAGGTCCCACCGATCCCATCACCATAATCACCAGCGGCGCCAGTGCCGTCGCCAGCTCCAATCCTCTGGCTTCCGAAATAGGCCTCAGGATAATGGAAGAGGGCGGCAACGCGGTCGATGCGGCGATAGCGGTCGCGTTCGCGCTCGGCGTGCTCGAGCCCTATGCATCCGGCATCGGCGGCGGCGGCGGTATGATGATCTACGATCCCGCCAGCGGCGCGAGCATATTCTACGACTACCGCGACGCGGCGAATTCCGCCGTCCATTCCTCCATGACTTTCGGCGATAACGGCATCCCCGGCTTCGTTGCGGGTATGGAGATGGCGAGCAGCAATTACGGCACCATGGATTGGGGCAGGCTCCTTCAGCCCGCCATCGAATATGCCGAGAGCGGCTTTGAGATCTCCGCGAGCTTCGCGAGGCATCTCCAGTCCTCCCGCTCCAAGCTTTCCAGCAAGGCGAGCCCCCAGTACTATAACGGGAGCGACCTTCTGACCGAGGGCAGCATAATCTATCAGGCCGAGCTCGCGGAGACCTACAGGCTCCTCCAGCGCTTCGGCTCCAGCGTGTTCTATCACGGCGCCATAACCGAGCATATGATCGCGGCCACCGCGAACAAGATGACTCAGGAGGATTTCGATAATTACTCCGTCCGTGAGCGCAAGCCCGTATCGGGCGCCTTCAGGGAATACACCATTGTTTCCGCGCCCGCGCCCTTCTCCGGCACGACCCTTATCCAGATGCTCCGCATCGCGGACGCCGTGGCCCTCAACCCCTATGAGGAGGACGTTGTCCGCTACGCGAAGATAATGTCCACGATCGCTTCCGTGACCCTTAAGGATCGCCGCAAGAACATCTGCGATCCCGATTTCCATCCCGTCGGCGCCGGCCTGCTCACCGAGGCCCATATCAACAGCCTTATCGAGAAGGTCAGGAACGGCAGCCCCGAATACATCGAGCCCGATGACGAGCATGAAAGCACCACGCATATCGCCGTTATCGACGGCAACGGCATGATGGTCTCAATGACCAACACCCTTTCCGATTTCTTCGGCAACGGCGTTTATGTTGACGGCTTCTTCCTCAACAACACCATGAAGACCTCCTCGAACGAGCCCAGCGCGAGGAACTACTGCGTTCCCGGTCAGCGCCCCCGCTCCTTCGCGATGCCCACCTTCATCCTCGGGCCCAACGGCTTCCAGATGGCGCTGGGTTCCTCCGGCGGCGACAGGATCCCCCAGGTCGTTACCCAGATCCTCATGCGCTACTTCAACGGCGAAGAGCTCCAGGCTGCGTGCGACAGGCCCCGCCTCTATATGAACGGCTATGAGTACCGCATAGAGGATACCGCCGTCATAGATCCCAATAACCTTCTTTCCGTGAACGGCTTCTACAAGAGGGCGTTCCCCACCCGTGAGTTCTTCGGAGCCTTCAACGCGGTCTATATAAAGGACGGCGTCGCTGGAGGCGCTTCAGACGGGCGCCGCTACGGCGGCATCGCAACGGGCGAAGGCGGAGATCTGCCGGATTCCTGATGACCCGAAAATGATATTCAGCGGGCGGAGACTTGGGTCTTCGCCCGTTTTTTGTTGCCTCCCGTATTGAAGAGGCCCCGCCGATATGTTATAATTATTCGATCAATGTGTTTGGGAGGTGCGCCATGCCTTCAATGAAAAGGATCGCCGCTCTGATGCTCGCGGCGCTGATGCTCGCCGGGGCGGCTGTGTTCGCGGGGTGCCGCGGAGGGAAGGATGAGCCCTCGGCTACCCAGCCCGCCTCGCAGGAGGATGAAGAAAAGGCCCGGATACTCATTCTTGCGGAGACCTTCGCGGGTTACGGCGATTACGACTGCGAAAAGGGCTTCAAGCTTTCCGAAGGGGAGCGTCTGCTCGCGTGCAGATACCGCTCCCACCTTGCCGAAAGCGAGATCCCCGGCTACGGCAAGATAAGCTTTGAGGAGGCGGAAAAGGAGCTTGAACGCATGCTCGGCATCGGAAAGCTCGGCGCTTTGCTGCACACGCCCCGCAAGAGCGAAGATCAGGAGATATTTGCCGAAAACGGAGCGTATTTTATAAAGCTCTATGAGCCGGAATATGAATACGAGCTCCTTTCCGCGGAGCCCGTCAAGGGCGAAGAGTCCCCGGCGGGGCGCACGTTCGCGATAGTCGAAGCTTCGCAGGGGGGCGAAAAGCAGTTTTCGATAGAGCTCCTGCTCTACCGTGCGGAAAGCGGCGAATTCTACGTGAGGACGGCGAAAAAATACCTCGTTCGATAAAGGGCGGGGGAGCGGCCAAATCAAGAAAGGAGCCCCGTTGGGGCGTCGGTGAAATGAAATGGGCAGGATGGATCTGCTTTCAAACGTAATAAACAAAACGACGGGCGCGGTCGAGGGCTTTTGCCTCGTCAAATCCGCCGCGGTAAAAAACAACGTGAAGGGCGCGGATTACCTCGATCTCG
>JAEEGI010023433.1_pt1 | contig 12116 bp, 5 predicted proteins | sample 8958751 | NCBI WGS metagenome assembly JAEEGI01 (sample SAMN16246545, study PRJNA631951) | gut metagenome | biome: gut microbiome; feature: rumen; material: KS-attached | host: Bos | place: Iran: Karaj | collected 2018-10 | reverse complement strand
AGGTCTACTGAGGCACAGCCTTCCTTGGGTGTCACGACCATGTGGCCTTTTTCGTTGATGGAAAAATAACTTCCGCCCCAGCCTTTCACGTTGTAAAGGTCCTCGGAATCTTCAATGCGCCATTTTCTCATTTCGCTTTGTTTTTATAAATTGGTTTGTTCAACAAGTTGAGGTCCCTGAGCTTTCGGCCCCTGAGCTTGTCGAAGGGTCGAAGGTCCGTATTCATTATCAAATGGGCTGCAAAACTAAGAAAAATATCAGTTTATGACGAAAATATTTCATTTCTTTGGCATCCAACACGAATTACCAAAAATGAAACACGAATTGTCATTAAATCAATTATTGGAAAATTCATGGTAAATTACTGATAATTTGTGTTTTTAATAAAAGAAGACTATTCTTGTCTTTTGTAATGTGTCAAGGATTAGGAATAATGATTATTTTTGTGGCAAATTATAGTGTATGAGATTGATTATCGATGCCGGTTCTACCAAAATGGGATGGATTCTCATGGATGGCCACGAGGTCAAAGCACATTTTGTGACCAAGGGCTTCAACCCGAATTATTCTCCCATGCAAGACCTTGTAGAGACGTGCCATGGCGCGTCTCTACCCAACGGCACCATTCGTTCCATCCATTATTATGGCACAGGCTGTGGCAACGAACAGAATTGCCAAGCCATCAAAGAAGTGTTCCAAAACCAATTTCCTGATGCCGACATCCACGTCACCCACGACCTGATGGCCGCCTGTCATGCCGTCTTGGGTCATGAAAGAGGTATCGCTTGCATCCTTGGGACGGGTTCGAATTCATGCCTTTACGATGGAGAGGATATTGTGGATAAGGCGGTTTCCTTAGGTTATCTCATCGGCGACGAAGGCAGTGGCATGCACATCGGCAGGGAAGTGGTACGTGCCTATTTCTATGGCTTCATGCCTGAGGATTTGCGGATGAAATTCGATATGGAGTATCATTTGGAATTGAAGGATTTCATCCAGCGGTTGTATCATGAGGGACAGCCTTCAAAGTATTTGGCCTCCTTTGCCAAGTTCGCAGGAGAGCACCAAAACCATCCTTTTATTCGTGATTTGGTGAAAAGATGCTTCAAAGCCTTCATCGAAGCTTTCATCCTTCGCTATGAAAACTGCAAATCGTTGAAGATTAGTTTTATTGGCTCCGTGGCTTTCCATTTCCAAGACATTCTGAAAGAAAGCCTTGCCGATTATGGCCTTGCCTTGGGTGAAATCATGAAGGCACCCGCTGAAGGGTTGATACGATATTATGAGGATAAATAATATATAGGTTTAATTTGTCCTAATAATATTTTTTTACTATTTTTGACCGCTGAAAATAATCAATTAACAAATAATTATCAGATATGAAAAGAATATTTATCTTATTGGTGAGTTTGCTCGCGATGATGGCGGCAAACTTGAATGTTATGGCCCAGGAAACTGCAACTGCCAAGGCTTCTATGGGCAACAATGTCAACAGGTCGCAGGCCAGTTTCATCACCGATGGCAACTGGAACGACGGCAGCCATTGGGATACTGGCACGGTGCCTCCCTCGGGCAGCGATGTGGTGATTATGGCCGACGCCATTATTCCCGCTGGTTATACCGCCGTAGCCAATGAGGTCAGCATAGAAGGTGGCAGCATCACCGTGGCCGATGGTGGCCAACTGAGGCACAACACTGATGGCCTTGTGGTGACGATGAAGAAGAACATCGAGCCATACGACGATGTGAATGGTACGGGCAACTACTACCTGTTGGCTTTCCCGTTCAGCACTGATGTCGCAGTTCCGAACGCAATGACCGCTATTGAAGGCAATGACTTCTATAAGTTTGATGGTGATTATTTAGGGGCCGAATGGCGAAACAACAAACAGGAGACCATTGCTACCGTTAGCGGCACCACTGGCTACCTCTATGCCAACTCCGAGGCCATTGAACTTTCGCTTACGGGCAGTACCTATCCCTCATATAATGAGGAAGTGATACCCGTGACTGTCCCATACGATGAGGGCTCCACCAACCCTTCTAATGGCCGGGCGCTCTTGGGTAATCCATTCACCTGCAATGCATACATCTATTGTCATAACAGCGACAACGAACTCGTTCCGATGGATTTCATGGTGTATGACGCAACGGGTGAACTGATGACTTTGTCGGGCGAGCCTATTGCTCCAATGCAAGGCTTCTTCGTAAAAGTGACTGAAACGACGACGGTTTACATCAAGAATTATGCTGACCATTCTTTCCATGAATATGTCGACCTCGGCCTGCCCAGCGGCCTCTTGTGGGCCACCTGCAACGTGGGCGCCAACACACCCGAGGAATTTGGCGACTACTTCGCTTGGGGCGAGACCCAGCCGAAAGAAAACTATCAATTTTACACCTACCAGTTTGGCGAGCAACTCCATATAAACAAGTACTGCACTCAAGATCATCTGATTGTATTATTACCCGAGGATGACGCCGCCACGGCCAACTGGGGAGCAAACTGGCGCATGGCCAGAGAGGATGAGTGGCAAGAGCTGCGTGACAACACAACCCGTACGATGACGACACAAAATGGTGTAAAGGGTTTGCTATACACCGCAAGCAACGGCAACAGTATTTTCATGCCTGCTGCTGGTTACCGCTATGGCTCTAGTATCGGCAATGCAAGAAACTACGGGTACTATTGGACGAGCTCACTCGGTACAGAATACGCGTACAACGCGAGGAAAGTCTATTTCTATTCGAACAATTACTATATTTCCAACGACTACCGCTGTTATGGGATGTCTGTCCGAGCCGTGCATTCCGCTCCGCAGAGTTTTATTATCGAAGCCACAGTCGATCCAGAGGAGAGCGGCACGATAAGTGGCGATGGTGCTTATGATCAAGGTAGAATATGCACGCTCACTGCAACAGCCAACGAAGGCTACGTTTTCAATAATTGGTCGGAGAACGGAGTATTTGTTTCGGCGGAACCTACAATTACTTTCACAGTAAACGAAAATAGGAACTTGGTGGCGCACTTTGCTGTGATAATGAATGGTCATGCTTATGTCGACCTCGGTTTGCCGAGCGGCATGTTCTGGGCCAACTGCAACGTGGGTGCTGATAATCCTGAAGATTACGGCGACTACTTTGCTTGGGGTGAGACCCAACCGAGGGATTATTACAGCTGGAGTACTTACCGGTACTGCCATGGCACCTCCGGCACACTCACAAAATACTGCAACAAATCCAGTTATGGTTACAATGGCTTCATCGACAACCTGACCACACTGTTGGCTGTGGACGATGCAGCCACGGCCAACTGGGGCTATGAATGGCGTATGCCTACCCAAGCGGAATGGCAAGAGCTATTTGACAATACGACCAGTACCTGGACAACGAAGAACGGTGTAAACGGCAGAGCTTTCACGGCAGCTAACGGCAACTGTGTCTTCATGCCCGCTGCGGGTAGCATCAACGGTAGCTCCAACAGTAATATAGGTTCCGACAATTATTGCTGGTCGAGTTCACTCGGCACAAATTACCCGTACCAAGCGAGGTGTATGTATTATAGTCGGAGCGGTGCCAGTTGTACAACCCAGAGAAACCGCTTTTTTGGACATTCTGTCCGAGCGGTGCGTGTGCAGAGTTATACGATAAGTGTTTCGGTCAGTCCGAGCGATGGAGGAAATGTTTCAGGCGGCGGCTCCTATGAGCCGGGCTCAATCTGTACACTCACAGCTACACCTAACGAAGGCTATGCCTTTACTCATTGGATGGAGGATGGCGAAGTGGTTTCAACAGATGCCACTTACTCCTTTACGGTGACAGGCGACAGGAACTTGGTAGCGAACTTCGACGACGCCTATGTCGGCCACGCCTATGTCGACCTCGGTCTGCCGAGCGGCCTGCTGTGGGCCACCTGTAATGTGGGTGCCGACACGCCCGAGGGCTACGGCGACTACTTCGCCTGGGGCGAGACTCAGCCCAAAACCACATACAACTGGAGCACCTACCAACATTGCAACGGCAGCAGCACCGAGATGACCAAGTACTGCACCGACTCCGAGTACGGCTACAACGGCTTCACCGACAACCTGACCACCTTGTTGCCCGAGGATGACGCGGCAGCTGCCAACTGGGGTGGAAACTGGCGTATGCCCACGCAGGAAGAGTTCCAAGAGCTCTACAACAACACGACCGTTACCTGGACACAGCAGTACGGCGTGAACGGCAGACTCTTCACCGCGAGCAACGGCAACAGTCTCTTCCTGCCCGCCGCGGGCGACCGTTGGGACGATGAGCTCCACAACGCAGGCTACGTCGGCCTCTACTGGTCGAGTTCGCTCTACTCGGGCAACCCGTACTACGCGTGGTACTTCGGCTTCGACTCGGGCAGCTACGGCATGTACAACGGCGGCCGCGGCAACGGGTTCACTGTTCGCCCAGTTCGAGAGAACTAACTTTTGTTCCGTTACGGGCACGGGCGAAAAAGTTGGCGGGCGGGGCGCCTGCGGCAGCAGGCTACCCAGCCCCGCTCGGCGGCTTTTTCGCGGCAGCCTCGTGCCGAAGGCACGGTACTTTATTTACCCCATACAGCTCTGCTGTGTGGGGTTTACCACACTGTAGACTAGACAGAGCGTGCTGGAGGCACGCTACAGATGTGACAGGAGACAGGGCTATGGTGTCTGGGTCACTCTAGACTAAGTTGGTCGAGCATAGTGTCAGACTGGCATGGGGCAGACCGGACTGTAGACTCGTGAGAGTGAGCGTGGGGATATGATACGGCTAGAGGCACGTTTGCGAGCCCCACACTACGCCGTGTGGGGTAAATAGGAGGTCGTGTCTTCGACACGAGCTCTCAGCACAACTCGTCAGTCGTGATCCATGTGTAACCCTTGTCCTTCCTCAGCCAAGTCATCTGCCGCTTGGCATACTGCCTCGTGTGGATCTTGATTTGCTCCACGGCTTCTTCAAGGGGGTATTGTCCGTCGAAATAGGCGAAGAGTTCCTTGTAGCCAACGGTGTTTAGGGCATTTAAATGTCGCTTGGGATACAAGGCTTTGGCTTCTTCCAAAAGGCCTTGCTCCATCATCATGTCCACCCGTTTGTCGATGCGCTCTATGAGGGCTTGGCGGTCCCAAAGCAAAGCGTATTTCTTGATTTCGAAGTCGCGCTGGACGGTGTTGCCACTGCGGAAGGATGAGAAAGGCTGTCCCGTTTGGTAGCAGACTTCCAAAGCCCTTTGCAGGCGGCGAGGATTCTGCTGGTCGACGAGGGCAAAATACTCGGGGTCGAGGCGCTGGACTTCATCTTGCAAGGCTCTCAGACCGCCTTCATCATAGATTTTTTGCACTTTTTCCCTGATTTCGGGCTGCACGTCGGGCATGGCGTCGATGCCATTGCAGACCGCATCGATGAAAAGGCCTGAGCCGCCCGTCATGACAACAGCGTCATGGGTCTTGAAGAGCTCGTCCAACAATTGTAGGACATCGCGCTCATAGTCGGCCACGTCGTATTTATCCTCGATGCTGATGTGGTGTACAAAGTAATGCATGACCTGGCTCAGTTCTTCCTCGGTGGGTGCGGCAGTACCGATGCTCATCTCCTTGTAGAACTGACGGCTGTCGGCGGAGAGGATGACGGTGTTCAAGGCCTTGGCCAACTCGATAGAGAAGGCGGTCTTGCCCGATGCAGTGGGGCCAGCGATGACTATGAGGGTTTTCTTTTTATCGGACATGAGACTTTAGACTGAGCGGGGTTACTATTGCGCTTTTAACCCTCATGGCGGAGGAACATCCGCCATCTCCCAAGCACGAAGACGACTCCTTTTCGGTTGGGAGATTGCGGGTCAAGCCCGCAATGAGGGTTAATGGCGCGGTTCTAGGCATAAGGTCTATTGTCTTGTTATATTTTATTCGGCACCGGTCCATTATTCGCCACCACAATCGGCTCTTGGATTTCCTTCACCACGCTGAGACCGAGTTTCTGGCCTTCTTCTTTCATAAAGGCATACGCCTCACTGAAGTTGTTGCCAATCACTCCGTCCAAGATGGCCTCGCGGATGGCATTCTTGATGATGCCGACCTCGCGCCCCTCAGGGATACCGAAGGTCTCCATGATGGCGATGCCGTCGATGGGCGGCTGCCAGTTGCGCAGGTGGTCCTTGGCCTCGATTTCCTTCAGCTTCTCCTGAACAATCTCGAAGTTGTGGTGATATTTCTTGATCTTTTCCTCGTTCTTCGAGGTGATGTCAGCATGACAGAGCAGCATGAGGTCGTCGATGTCGTCGCCAGCGTCAAACAACAGCCTTCTCACGGCGGAGTCGGTGACAATGTCTTCGGCCAACACGATGGGGCGGAGGTGCAGCAACACCAGCTTCTCCACATATTTCATCTTCTCGTTCAAAGGCAACTTCATGGCGGCGAAGATCTTGGGCACCATCTTGGAGCCTTTGAACTCGTGGCCGTGGAAGGTCCAGCCCGTGCCGTCCTCCCATCGCTTGGTCTGGGGCTTGGCAATGTCGTGCAGCAAGGCAGCCCAGCGCAGCCAGAGGTCATTACTCTTCTCGGCCACTTGGTCAAGCACTTGCAATGTGTGCAGGAAGTTGTCCTTATGGCCTCGGCCTTGCACGACTTCCACACCTTTCAATTGGCAGAGCTGTGGGAAGATGAGTTTCAACAAACCGCTTTCATCAAGTAGCTTGAATCCTATGGAAGGCTTCGGCGAGAGGATGATTTTATTCAGCTCTTCCGTGACGCGCTCCATCGAGACGATTTTGATGCGCTCGGCATTGCGCTTGATGGCCTCAAAAGATTCTGATTCGATGTAGAACTTGAGCTGCGAAGCAAACCTGATGGCCCGCATCATGCGGAGTGGGTCGTCGGAATAAGTGATATCAGGGTCAAGAGGTGTGCGCAACAGCAGTTCCTCCATGTCTGCCATGCCGCCATATAAGTCGATGAGCGTGCCAAAGTCTTCGGGATTGAGGCTGAGGGCCATGGCATTGATGGTGAAGTCGCGGCGGCTGATGTCGTCCTCCAAGGTGCCGTTTTCCACCACGGGCTTGCGGCTGTTGCGGTCGTAAGACTCTTTCCTCGCGCCCACAAACTCCACTTCCATGCCGTCGAAGCGGATCATGGCTGTGCCAAAGGCGCCGTAGTATTTGGCTTCTTTGTGGCCGGGCAGGAGGGAGGCGACCTTCTTGGCCAAGGTGATGCCACTGCCCACGGTGACCACGTCAATGTCGTTGGAGGGGCGGCGCAACAGGATGTCGCGCACGTAGCCGCCGATGACATAGCTCTTATAGCCTAACTCCGCACTGGCGTAGGCAATCACCTTAAAGATCTTACTGCTGATATGTTTCTTGAAGTCGTAGTTCATCAGACTTTGGCTTCCTCTTTGGCTTCTTCAAGGATTTTCCTCTCGTTAGGGATGACGTTGACGATGGTTTCCTCGCCCTTTTCGTCGAGGTCGATGCTTATGGTGTCGCCGATGTGGAGGTTGGCTGAGATGATAGCCTCGGCCAATACGTCTTCCACGTACTTCTGGACGGCACGCTTCAACGGACGGGCGCCATACTGTTCGTCCCAGCCCTTCTCGGCAAGGAAGTCCATAGCCTTGTCGGTAATCTCGATCTTGTAGCCCATTTCTTCAACGCGCTTAACCACTTGACGGATCTCGATGCCAATAATCTTCTGGATGTCGTTCTTGTCCAAGGCGTTGAACATCACCACATCGTCGACGCGGTTGAGGAACTCGGGCGCGAAGGTGCGCTTCAAGGCGTTGTCGATGACGCTCTGCGAGTACTCGTTCTTACTGTTGAGTTTGGCTTGCGTTCCGAAGCCCACACCCTGGCCGAAGTCCTTCAGTTGGCGCGAGCCGATGTTGGAGGTCATGATGATGATGGTGTTCTTGAAGTCGACTTTGCGACCCAGGCTGTCGGTCAGTTGGCCGTCGTCGAGGACTTGGAGCAACAGGTTGAACACATCGGGATGCGCCTTCTCGATTTCGTCTAAGAGTACGATGGAGTAGGGCTTGCGGCGCACCTTTTCAGTGAGCTGACCGCCTTCTTCGTAGCCCACATATCCGGGAGGCGCTCCCACGAGGCGCGACACGGCAAACTTCTCCATGTATTCGCTCATGTCGATGCGGATGAGGGCATCTTCGCTGTCGAAGAGGAACTTGGCCAGCACCTTGGCGAGGTAGGTCTTACCTACACCCGTGGGGCCGAGGAAGATGAACGAGCCGATGGGCTTGTTCGGGTCTTTCAGTCCGGCACGGTTGCGGCGGATGGCGCGGGTCACCTTCTTGATGGCCTCGTCCTGACCGATGACGGTGCCTGCCAATTCGGTCTCCATGTGCATCAGGCGGTCACCTTCGTTCTTGGCGATGCGCTGCACGGGCACGCCGGTCATCATGGCGACGACCTCGGCGACGTTTTGCTCGGTCACAGGCTGGCGGTGTGCCACAGCGTTTTCTTCCCAAGCCTTCTTGACGTCTTCAAGCTGTGCCATGAGCTTCACCTCCTCGTTGCGGTACATGCCAGCCTCCTCAAACTTTTGCTCAGAGATGGCGGCTTTCTTGTCCTTGCGCACGGCTTCGAGACGCTGTTCTAGTTCAGTAATCTCACTCGGCACGTCAATATTCTTGATGTGTACACGCGCACCGGCTTCATCCAAGGCGTCGATGGCCTTGTCGGGCAGGTGACGGTCGCTAAGGTAACGGTCGGTGAGTTTCACGCAGGCTTCGATAGCCTCGGGCGTATAGGTGACCAAATGATGGTCTTCGTATCTCGGTTTGATGTTGTTCAGGATCTCGATGGTCTCGGCGGGCGTGGTGGGCTCGACGAGAATCTTTTGGAAGCGGCGCTCCAAGGCGCCGTCTTTCTCGATGTATTGGCGGTACTCGTCCAGTGTCGTAGAACCGATGCACTGCAACTCGCCACGTGCCAAGGCAGGCTTGAACATGTTGCTGGCATCGAGCGAACCATTGGCGTTGCCTGCGCCAACGAGAGTGTGGATCTCATCCACGAAGAGGATGATGTCGCGGTTGTTCTCCAACTCGTTGAGGATGGCCTTGATACGTTCCTCAAACTGGCCACGGTATTTGGTACCGGCCACGATGGAGCCGATGTCGAGCATGACCACACGCTTATTAAATAAGGTACGCGGTACGCGATGCTGTACGATGCGGATGGCCAAGCCTTCAGCGATAGCCGACTTGCCCACGCCTGGCTCGCCAATCAGAATGGGGTTGTTTTTCTTGCGGCGGCTGAGGATTTGGGCGATGCGTTCCAACTCACGTTCACGACCTACTATGGGGTCGAGGCGATTCTCCTCGGCAGCCTTGGTAAGGTCGCGGCCAAAGTTGTCCAACACGGGTGTCTTGCTCTTGATATTGCTGGTCTTTTTGGGCTTTTCCTGTGGTGGGCGGATGTCGTTCAGCAACTCGTCTTCTTCCTCGTCGTCATCGTCGAAAATGCTGGAGGAGTAGCTCTGCTGTTCTTCAGGTGCCGATTCCTGCGGGTCTGTGTCTTTTGTCGTGAATCGTAGGAGTTCTTGCTTGAAGTTGTCGTAGTTGATACCCTCAAACTCAAGGTTTTGTGAGATGATGTTGTTCTTCTCGTGCAGGATGGCGAGCATGAGGTGTTCCGAGCGGACAATCTCAGAATGGAACTCCTTGGCAATGATATAGGTGAACTTCAGCACGCGCTCGGCCTGCTTAGTAAGAGGCAGGGCTAACACGGGGTTTTGGTTGCTGTTGGCGGTACGTACTGAGGCTTCCAGTTTCTTCGAAAAGACTTCGATGTTCAGGTTGAGATTCTCCAAAATGCGGATGGCGGCGCTACCGCCTTCCTTCAACATGCCCAAAAAAAGGTGCTCCAACCCGACGTATGCGTTCCCTAAGCGTTGTGCCTCCTGATGGCTAAGTGACAAAATGGCACGAACGCGGGGAGAGAATTTTGCATCCATATAGTTATAATTCGTTTGTTATCAATACTTTAATAAAATACCCAACTTTTTCCTTGTCTGATTCGTTCAGAGTGCAAAGGTACAAACAAAAACCGCGCCGCGCCACTGCAAAAGTCAGATTCTTTAAAAATGAACAAAAACCGCCTTTTTTGCAAAACCAAAGGAATTTTTCCCTATCTTTGCACCCCTATTTATAAAAGAGAAAATTAGAACCCAAAAATGGACGATAACAATATCAACAATCCTGAAAATCAGGGCGAAATGCCTGAAGAACTCTCAGGAGAAAAAATCATCAAAGTCAATCTTGAGAACCAGATGAAGTCGGCTTACATCGACTATTCGATGTCCGTCATCATCTCGCGTGCCTTGCCCGACGTGCGCGACGGCCTCAAACCCGTGCACCGTCGTGTGCTTTATGGTATGAAGGAATTGGGCGTCACCTCACGCAGCGGCTACAAGAAGTCGGCCCGTATCGTCGGTGAGGTGCTTGGTAAGTACCACCCACATGGCGACTCGTCAGTCTACGATGCCATGGTGCGTATGGCCCAGCCGTGGTCGTTGCGTTATCCTTTGGTCGACGGCCAAGGAAACTTCGGTTCCGTCGACGGCGACAGCCCCGCCGCCATGCGTTACACCGAGGCACGTCTCCAGAAGATTGCAGAAGAGATGCTTGACGACCTCGACAAGGACACCGTCGACTTCCAGAATAACTTTGACGACTCGTTGCAGGAGCCTACTGTGCTTCCTACGCAGATTCCTACCTTGCTGGTGAACGGCACCAATGGTATCGCCGTGGGTATGGCCACCAATATGGCTCCCCATAACCTCAGTGAATGCGTCGACGGCATCATCGCCTATATCGACAACCGTGAAATCACCACACAGGAACTGATGCAATATATCAAGGCCCCCGATTTCCCGACTGCAGGCGTTATCTATGGTTACGAAGGTGTGCGCGAGGCGTTTGAGACGGGTAGGGGACGCATCGTCCTCCGCGGCGAGACTCACTTTGAGGAACACAACGGCCACGAGCGCATCATCGCCACCTCCATTCCCTATCAGGTCAACAAGGCCGAGATGATCAAGAAGACCGCTGACCTCGTCAACGAGAAGAAGCTGGAAGGCCTGGCCGACATCCGCGATGAGTCAGACAGAAAAGGTATCCGTGTGGTGTACGAACTGAAACGTGATGCCAACCCTGATGTGGTGTTGAACAAACTGTTTATGATGACTCCGTTGCAGAGCTCGTTCAATGTGAACAATGTGGCTTTGGTCAACGGCCGTCCTTATACCTTGAACCTCAAGCAGCTGATTGAGCATTTTGTGGCTCACCGTCACGAAATCATCCTGCGTCGCACGCGCTTCGAGCTGAAGAAAGCCGAAGACCGTGCCCATATCTTGGAAGGTTTGGCTCGCGCTATCGACATCGTCGATGAAATCATCGCCACCATCCGTGCTTGTAAGGGCGGCACGCCTGAGGCCAAGCAAGCCATCATGGACAAGTTCGGCTTCGACGACCCGCAAGCCTCGGCAATCGTGGCCTACCGCCTCGGTCAGTTGGCCGGTCTCGAAATCAAGAAGATTTTGGACGAGTTGGACGAAATCCACGAACGCATCAAGCATTTCCACGAAATTCTACAAAATGAGGAATTGCAGTTCCAGATCATCAAGGACGAACTGACTGTCATCAAAGAAAAATATGGCGATGCTCGCCGCACGAGTATTGTGCCCGCCGCCGGTGAGTTCCGCATGGAAGACATCATCGCCGACGACGCCGTGGTCATCACCATCTCGCACCTCGGTTACATCAAGCGCACCCCGCTGACCGAATACCGCGTGCAGAGCCGTGGCGGTAAGGGCTCGAAAGGCTCCGCCACCCGCGACGCCGACTTCATCGAGCATATCTTCACGGCTACCAACCATAACCATCTGCTCTTCTTCACAGAACAAGGTAAGTGCTACAAACTCAGAGCCTTCGAGATTCCTGAAGAGGGCAAGAACAGCAAGGGCCGCGCCATCCAGAACCTGTTGCCGCTTGACAAGGACAATAAGGTGATGGCCTACCTCAATGTGAAGAGCATGAGCGATGAGGACTACCTTGAAAACAACTACATCATCCTTTGCACCAAGAAAGGTATCATCAAGAAGACC
>JAEEGI010023431.1_pt1 | contig 12118 bp, 6 predicted proteins | sample 8958751 | NCBI WGS metagenome assembly JAEEGI01 (sample SAMN16246545, study PRJNA631951) | gut metagenome | biome: gut microbiome; feature: rumen; material: KS-attached | host: Bos | place: Iran: Karaj | collected 2018-10 | reverse complement strand
GACTACGGGGCCAGCGCCCTTGCGAAATCGCCTGCCTGAGGCGAAATGGTCGGCGTAGCAGCGGCTGTAGGAGTCGTTGGAGGCCGAGTCGTCGAAGCCGATGCCGCCGTCGTATTGGTCACTCGGATTCGTCCAGAGGGGATGGATGTTGGTGAGGAGGTTGCCTCCGGCGCGCATGCGCACGCCGACGCGGCAGTCCGCTATCCGCATGTTGGTGAGCGTGTTGTCGTAAGCCTCGATCCAAACGCCGAGGGAGTCGTCGGCGCGGTTGCCGACGATGTGGACGTCGCGTATGTCGCAGTCCGAGGAGCCGCTGTTTGCGCCGTACTTGATGCGGAGGCCGAGCGAGACGTTCTTCATCGAAACGTTCTGGACGCGGGTCTCGCGGCCGGACTCGATGAAGATGCCGGCGGCGCGTCCCGAACCGTCGATGACGCCGCCCGTGAAGGAGTAGACGCTGCCGGCTTTGCGGATGTTGTTCGCCGGACGGATGCCGCCGAGGCGCACGAGGGGCTGGCGGTACTTGTAGTCCGGCGCGGCCTTGAGGATGGCGAAGTCCGCGAGCTCGAGCGAGACGGCGAGGTCCGGGTCGGCCGGTGTGGCGATCGGGTGCTCGAGTAGGTAGACGCGGTCGGGCAGGTAAATCGTCTTGTGCGGATTCGCCTCGATGAACGTCTGCAGGGTGTCGGCGACGTTGGTTTCACCTGGGTGCATGGTGAATTCGATTGTTGCCGATTCGCCTGCGGCGTAAAGCGCCGCAGGCGAATCGGCAACAAGTATGCTTGCGATCACGGCGGACAAAAAGTGAAGATGTGTCTGAAAGAGCTTTTGCATGATTCAATGATAACACAACGCCGCATGCGTGGCAAACGGCGTGGATTATAACCTATGCTTTGGTCCGTCCGTTGCGGCGGTATTGCAGCATTGTCATGCCTGTGCGGGCCTTGAAGAACTGCATGAAGTGGTTGGGGGCGTCGGAACCGCAGCGCTCGGGAATCCGCAGCACGGGGATGTCGGTGTCGGAGAGCAGTTTCTTTGCCAGTTCGAGCCGCATTTCAATCAGGTCCTCCTGCATTGTCCTGTCAAAGACCGACTTGTAGCTGAGCTGCAGCATCCGCGTGGAGCATCCGATGTGCGCCGCGACCTGCCGGACCTCGAAAGGCTCGCCGCAGTTGTCGCGCAGCCATTTCCGCGCCCGCACCGCCCTGTTCACGCTGCCGTGCATGTCCGTGGTAGACATTCTCTGCTCAACGCGTTTCACGCCGAACGCCTGCTCTGTCGGGACGAATCCCGGCTCTCCCGCATTCCGCAAGGCACATTCTGCATTCTGCATTCTGCATTCTGCATTGACCTTTGCGCCGGCCATCATGGCGAGGAGCGTTTCCGCCGCTCTGTAGCCGCATCCCTCGAAGTCCGGTTCGACCGACGTGAGGGTAGGGGATGTATGCGCGCAAATCCACTCCTCGTTGTCTGCGCCGACGACCTGTATTTGCTCCGGGACGGCCAGGCCGCTGACGCGGCAGACATTCAGCACATGCATGGCGCGCATGTCGTCCGAGACGAAAACGCCGCACGGCTTGGGGAGGGCCCGCAGCCAGGCGGCGAGGGCCGCGTGCTCCTCGTCGGGCGGCAGACCCGCCTTGGGCGAATACGCTTCCGCGTGAAAGCCGCGTCGCGCGATGGCCGCGCCGAATGCGTCGCCGCGTTCGGCGTCCCAGGATCTGGCCGCGAGGGCGTGGCGCGAGCCGACGTAGCCGAACTCCGCGAGCCCGTGCCTCACCAGCAGCTCGGCCGCCGCCTCCGCCACGGCCGTGTGGTCGCAGAAGATCGCCGCGACACGCCGGTCCTTGAGCGGCGCGACATGGCGCCCGACGCTTGCGAAGACGACGGGGACGCGCGGGGCTGCGTCAAGCACCGCCCGCATGAAGCCCATGTCGCTTCCGAAGCACGACACGATGCCGTCAATGCCTGAAATCGGAATCATCCCCTCCTCGACAGTCGGCATTTCCGACGTATGGCCCTGCACCAGAAGCTCGACGCCTGTAAGGAGGGAGACATGGCGGATGACGCCTGACGCCACGGCCTTTCCTGACGCATAGGCGAAATCGGCGAGCAACAAAATGCGCCGCCTCCCGGATTTCCGCACATGGCCGCTCCCAGCATGTTTTGCCTTGTATCCCATATGGTAATGATATCATATTCTAGACTTCGCATGGAAGTATATTTTTATGCGCCGAAAAGTAGCAAATCCGCTATAGGGAATGCTATACTTTAAGAAACCTTTGAAAAACTAGGGGGAGGTAATCATGGCTATTCAATCGATAATTCGTCCATCTTCCTTGGCATCTAACGCCGCTGCCATCGCCATTGCGGTCGCGGCAGCCGCGCCATTCGCTGCCAATTCGGCGGGCCTCGGCCCACAAAGCTATGTTCAGTCCGGCCTTGTCACGCAGTTCGACGCAATCGACAACGAGGGAACGGGCACACACAATCCCTCCGCAACAACCTGGCGCGACCTCAAAGGCTCGGCCTACATCACGTTCCAGAGCGGCGCCAGCTGGACGGACCGCTACTTCGACAACTCCAACGTGCCGCACTCGCTTAAAACAATGCCGTCATACCTCCTGAACTCGTTCACGGTCGAATTGGCACTTCGCGTCGTGTCCTACTCCGGCAGTTACCCGCGCCCAATTGGCAACGGGGACACTACCGGATTCTATTTCCAGAGTGGGCACATCTACTTAATCACCAGTTGGTACACTCCTCGTCCCCACAGCAGTGCCCTGACAATGGGTACGCTGACTGGCTACTCCGATACGACAGGCAGAGGTCTCGTCTATAATGGCGTTCTTAAGGATTCGACCGATACCGCCACCGCGGCGACCTCTTGTTCCGCAGCCGACTGGGCAATCGGAGGCGCGTCCTCGTCCGCGCCGGTATCTGGCCACTACTACGCCGTCCGCTTCTACAACCGTCCGCTCTCGCCAGCCGAAATTGCGACGAACGCCGTCATCGACAAAATGCGCTTTTGGTCGTTCAAGTACGAGTACAGCGGCGTGGAGGAGCACTGGGCCGACATCATGTGGGAGGCGCCGGAATCGACCGCCGCGAATCCGCCGTTCGCCCCTGGCAACACGACGAACGACTACGTGCAGATCATTGGCGCGCGAGTGACGGTCGACGCCGGCGATAATATTGGCCTTATGGGCCTTTCGCTTGAAGACGGCGCAACGCTCTCCATCCCGTCCGGAGAGCGCGTGGCAGTGAAGGTCCTCTACGTGGAAGGACAACCTGTGAAACGCGGTCTCTACTCTGCAAACTCCGCCAATGGCATCGCGGCGGCATGGCTCTCCGGCGATGGAGTCGTGGCCGTCGCGGGAGCGACTGACGCCGATATCCCCACCGGGACATACATCGCGCCTGACGCGAATGGCTGGTATGTCTTCGGGCGCCCCTCGGCAGACGGCGGTGCGACTGCCTACCATTCCGGCGCGCAGAAGTGGTACATAAGGGGCGAAAGGACAGATTGGGAAAAATACTGGTTCCCGGAAGGCTCGAAACTGAAGCTTGTGGGCTACGTCATCCTGAAGACGATTCCCGCCGGCGTCTTCAGCGTAATTGACCTCTCGGAGGCCGAGCACATCCTCCTTTGCGAAGACAAGGCGTTTTCTGACGGTTCCGCGCTCGCAGTCCCATCCGGCGTCGAGTTCCGCTACCAGCCGGTCACGAGCATGTCCTACGACGCCGGCAATGGCAACTACTATCTGCTCTCGGTCGGCGACAGCCCGGAAGCGGGCGACCTGGAAATGAACGGTACGCTTCGCATTTACGGCGACGGCGGCGGTCTCCTCAACAGCCAGCAATACACCGGTGACATCTCCGGCACGGGCACGATCCAGTTCGGCAACTTCAACAAGGCGGCCCGGTTCTCCGGCGCGTTCACGTTCAAGGGTACGGCGACGGGTTTCAACAATGCATCGCTTCTCTGGGTGGACTCGCTCGACGTCGACGCCTCGCTGGGCGACGTGACGCTGAACAACGGCGGAAGCTACACTGGGAACACCTCGTTGAACGCCAACGGCATCTTCTTCGGCAAGAACGGAAGCGGCGAGACGGCAAACGGCAAGCTTGACATCGGCGTGTTGGACGGCCAGGCCCGCAATACGGCCTTGCGCGGCGGCGGCGCCCTCGCCGTCTGGGGCGGCAACACGATCCATGTCGAGAAGCTCAAGAGTGCACTGCATGTCGTTGGACGCCCACAGGACCTAGGCTGCACATGGAGCTGGTTCGGTTCCGCCTCGGCGGTCGGAGCGGGCAATGTCGAAATCGACGACGCCGACTTCATCGGCAACATCTATCTTTCGACGAACGTGAACATGACAGTCGGCGATGTTTCCAGCAGGGTGACATTCGATTACAGCACCTACCTCTCCGACGCCGTGAACGCGACCACGCTCGACATCACAAACTCCTGCAACGTCGGCGCGTCGGTTCAGGCGACTGACCTGGCGATGCTCCCGTCACGACTTTCCGGATTCAAGGGGTCGGTGACGCTGACCGACACCGCGACGAAGTCATACGGCGTCCTGATGGACTTCATGCACGGGACGAATTCGCTCTACAACATTGGCGGCTGCATCGGCTCCGGCACGCTCGTTGCCGCACCTGCGAACGGGACGATAAACGTGACGTTCAACACCCCGCAGGGGCAGGAGCCCGTCGAGGGCCGGTATGCCGTCGCGAGCTTCTCTTCCGGCGGCGACCTGCTGAGGGGCTGGTCGGTCACGCTCAACGGTTCCCCTGAACCATTCGCCCGCATCGGAAACTACTATGTCTCGGTTCGTCGGGACTCCACCACCGGCCTTTGGCTCAAGGTGACGAAAATCAGAGGCACGATGTTTGTCGTGCAATAGTTGGCGTGGAATGCGTCATGCGTGAGGAAGTGCAGCGAGCCATGAAACCCGCAATCCATTTTATGTCCCTTCTTATTGCCGCCTCGGCCTTTGGCGCGGAAGAGCATTTGCGCCAGCGACTGATCTCCCACAAGGGCGAATGCGGCGACGCGCCGGAAAACACGATGGCGTCCTTCCGCCTCGCCGTGGAGCGAGGGTTCGGCTTCGAGTTGGATGTCGCGCTTTCGAAGGACGGCCGCGTCTTCATCTTCCATGACAAGGACTTCACCCGCCTCACCGGCGGCGCCTGCACCAACACGCCCGCCGAACTGACATGGGACGAAATCTCGCGACTCGACGTCTCCGCATACGCCCAATTCAAATCGTCGCGCTTTTCTCCGCAACATCCGCCGCTTCTCGAAGAAGTGCTGTCGCTCGCCCGCGACGGTCGCTACATCTACGTCGACACGCCCGGACCTGAAATCGTCCCATACGTCAGGAAAGTATTCGACGCCCAGCATGTCGCCACACCAAAGAACACCCTTTTCATTTCAAACAACAGGGAGACATGCCGCGCATACAAGCGCGAAATGCCAGGGTTCAAGGTTCTGTGGGTGACGACCAGCCGCCACTGGGAGACGAACGGCTTTCCGCCAATCACGGCCGGGGAGATGATCGACGCGCTGCGCGAAACCGGCGCCGACGGCGTGAGCTGCCACTACGACCCGGCGACCGTGACGGCCGAGGCCGTCCATGCGGTCCACGCCGCAGGCGGCGAGTTCCACGTCTGGACCATAGACGACCCCGCGGCCGCCGAGGAGGCCCTGCGGCGCGGCGTGGACAGCATCACGACGAACTACGGCGAAAGGCTCTTCGCCGCCTTAAAAACAAACTATGCCCCCCTCCGAGAGGGGGGTGGCCCCAAGGGGGCCGGGGGGAGTACTGCGGCTCCATCGTCGCCGATCTCCTTCACTTTCGCGACCTGGAATCTCGGCCACTATTCGTGCGGCAAGACCTATCCGTCGAGCATATCAGCCGACGACATGCCGTCGTACATCGCGAAGTATTCCGCGTTTCTCGACAAGGCCGGCGCCTCGATAGTCGGCACATGCGAGGATTCGCGCTTCTGCGACGCCGCGGGAACGATGTCCGCGCGGGAGACGATCTTCGGCCGCTACTCCGGCGCGGCGCTTGAGGAGACGCGCCCATTCGACTACAATTGCCTCTACTGGACCAACGCCACTTGCCTTGCGACCGGCAAGGTTGTCTTCCCCAAGGCCGCGGATACGCGCTTCTACAGATGGGCGAGGCTTCTCGTCGAAGGCCGCGAGGTCGTCGTCGTCGAGGCGCATCTGGACTGGAACATCACGCCGCCAGGGCACGGAGACGACCGTCGCCTCCAGGTCCGCCAGCTCATCGACGACTTCAAGAACGAGCCTTGCGTCGTCATTGCAGGCGACTTCAACACGTCGATCATGCTGGCGGACGGAAAGACCGAGGTGAACACCCCCGAGGACTACGAGGCCTTCAGGGAGGCCGGCTACGTGGCCGCGCACTGGGGGACGCTGGCGACATGGCCGGCGGAGAAGCCCTTCCTGACCATCGACAACATTTTCGCGCGCGGCCTCTCCATCGACGACGTGCAAGTTCTCACCGACCCGACACTCTCAGACCACTCTCTTCTGCGCTGCCGCCTGACATGGGACAACACCATCGCGCCAAAACTCAGTCGCGAAGCGACACTTAACCCGCAAAGCGGCGACTTAAGCGGCGAAGCCGCACTTAACGCCTCGCGGCGGCGTCAGCCGCTGCGAGGCGTGATGTCGCCCGGCGGCGACATGAAGGAGGACGACTTCAGGACGCTGCATGACTGGGGCGTGACGCTTCTCCGCTTCCAGATGGTGCGCGACTGGCACGGCGTCAACGGCAACCAGGATCTCGACGAATACGACCGCTGGCTCGAAGGCCGTCTCGACCACTTCGACAAGGTCGTCTTGCCAATGGCCCTGAAATACGGAATCAAAGTCGTCCTAGACCTGCATGTGCCGCCCGGTGGTTACGACGCGTCGCACGAGGCGAACATGTTCCATGACAAACGTTTCGCCGACCATTTCGTCGAAATCTGGCGGCGCATTGCGCGGCGCTTTAAGGGGCGCGAGGGCATTTACGGCTACGACCTTGTCAACGAGCCGCTTCAGAGTCGCGAGGCCCTGCCGGACTGCGACCACTGGAACCTTCTCCGCCGTGCCGCGGAAGCTGTGCGGGCAGAGGATTCGCTCGTGCCGATCGTCGTCGAATCCAACAACTGCGCCTCCCCGTCTAAGTTCGCGGAACTCAAGCCTTTCCCGATGGAAAACGTCATCTACCAGTTCCACGTCTACTGGCCGTGGGAATTCACGCACCAGCGTGTCCTCGGAACGAGGATGTGGACGGTCCAATGGCCGGACGACTCGCACGGATGGAACCGCGACGCCATTGCATGGACGTTGAAACCCGTTGTCGAGTTCCAGCGCAAGTACAATGCCCGCATCTATGCCGGAGAATTTTCAGCTGTCGCCTGGGCGCCTGGCGCGGGGGACTACCTGCGCGACTGCATCTCGATATTCGAGGAACACGGCTGGGACTGGACCTACCACGCCTTCCGTGAATGGGCGGGCTGGAGCGTTGAGCACGAGGGCGAGGACGACGCCTCGCTCCGGCCGTCCGCCGATAACCCGCGCAAACGGGCGCTTCTCGAAGGTTTCACGAGGTAAGAGAGGCCTTCTTCAATGACAAAAACTCCAAATGATCACAACTGACACAAACGCAAATACAAATTTATCCCTCCGGGCGGGCCGCGCTTCGTCGCGGCCGCTATCCGATGGTCGGATGACCAGTTGCCCGGTTGTTCCGATGGTTGATGGTCCGATGACGGCGCGTTGCTAGGAATCGATGCGTTGCATTTGGCCCTGGGGACGCGGGCATCTTGCCCGCGGCGGTCGCGCGGGAGCGCGACCTGTGGGAGGTGCGGCTTCCAGCCGCGCAACGCATCGCCCCTTCCGGGAGCGCGGGCGGCCTCGCCCGCCTACTTCAAAGCCGTGGACGAATGGGTTGAACTCCGATTGATTCAAACCCTCCGCTAACGCTTCGGGGAAAATGAGCCGTGTAGAGCGTGTAGAATCGTGTAAAGGCCTGCGGCGCATATCGCGGAGAATGGGGAGAATCGGAGACACGGAGGCCCCCTCAGGGTGTCTGACACCAAAGCAAGACACCAAAGCAACTCAAGAAGCAGTCATGTCGACTTACAACAAATCCCTTGCAGAATCTATGATGATATCCTTTGCCTTTTTGCCGCCTATCATGCCGCAGTCTTTGCGTGCTTTTTCTAAAGCTTCCTTATCAATGTATTCTATCTCCATGCATGGATATAGTTTCGTTATGGTTTTTGAAGCCTGCAGGTGTTCTGTTATATAGATTGACAATCTGGGAGTTTCCCAACGACTAACAACTAAACTTGAAGCAATGGTTTCCTCGTATCTCTTTGCACCGTATTTCTCGGATAGGATTTGTTGAATAGTCTCCTTTTTATTTGAAAACTCCTTGCTGAACGCCAAAGAAGACTCATCGGAGTTGTCTTTCGGCTTTTGCCATAAAACTAGGCTCGTTGCAAAAATACGATTGCTAGACGAGGTGTACAAAAACTGACCGAATTCCCAGTCAAGCATCTTAACCGCATCACTAAGATAGTAACTAGAGCAAAGGCAGTTTTGCCCCTTGTATCTTGGCATGGCATCAAATGTTGCACCATTTTGAAGCAGTACTGAAATCATGGTTGGAAAGTACTGGTCTACCTTGTCATGTCGCTTACTTATCGATTGACCGTACCTAGACAATCGGTAAATATGGTAGTTTTCTTCATGATAAATAAAACTGCCGAGAGTAACCCCATTCAGTGTAAACGTCTCGTTTGAATCAGAATGACTTGAGGTCTTATTATCGGTTGCGTTCTTTTTTGGATTGTTTTTCGGGGACACGACATGCACAAGTGATGGATGTCTTCCCGAATCATACGATTCTGAAGGGTCCTCCGCATTTGTTGAAGGAATTTGCGAACTTTTCGATGCCTGTTTTTTTGAAATCATCATGATAGTACAGATCAATACAAGCACCATGAATATTGCCGCAATAGTTAAGCTCCTTTTATGCGTGTTCCAAATGGTACGCATCTTCCCATTTGCGTCGCCGTTTGCATGCAGAGTTGCGCTATTTGGAATAGAGTTGGCATTTGCAAGTGGAGCAAGGTTTTCTCGGGCACTCGCTGCCATTGTTTTCCCCAGCGTAAGCGGTACCTTTACTGGCTTTCCGCAACTAGGGCATTCAAGTTCCATTCCGGCCATGTCTGGTTCGGCGGCAAGATGCTGCCCGCAATGCGGACAGTTGAACTCGTATTCTTCAGTGTTGTCGTTCATGATGGTTCTCCAAAAGTCTTTGGTCTGCAAAAGTAAACAACTGAGTTGGGTTCTCCGTTCTAGAAAACTATTTTTCGCACCCATTCATTACTGGGAGCACTTGTAATTAGGCAGACTGTCAAACGCACATACGCTCATTTTACAAGCCGCCACTAAGTACAAGAGGAGGTGCCTAGTAGAGATTGACGACTCCCGTCCCACGGCAATGTTCACATGGTCTTGCGCCGAATTGGTTTTGTCGTCTTCCGGTTCCCCCACAGGAAAGGCAAAATGTCAATGGGCCTTCTTTCTTTGGCTGTTGGTTCTGCTGCTGTCTCTTCAACTGTTCAATTTGGCGTTGTTGCTCGTCTAGTCGTTGCTGAAGATAATCACCTCCCACGCCGGGGAAATAGCCGCCTCCCATCTGCTGGCCACTGTTTTGCATTTGCGGCTGAGGTTGCTGCGCTTGGTTGGCGTTCATCTGTTCAGCCATTGCCGCAAGTGCCATAAGAGCAAGAATTGCCTTGGCTTGCTCCTCTTGTGACTGCCCGCTTTTTGGGGATGACAATTCACTTCCCCCCAACCATGATTCGCCGTTGCTTTTCGCGACGGCATCCCTGTCGTATCGTGCACTCGGCACTGATTCAAGGTCGCAGCACCCGTCGAAGGCACCATTTCCAATGCTAGCCACCTTACCGGAAATCGTCACGTACTTAAGTCTCTGGCAGTTTTGAAACGCATAGTCACCAATACTGGTAACCTTGCTGGTGATAGTCACGGACTTAAGACCGAGGCACATGCTAAACGCTTTATCTCCAATGCTTGTCACTATGCCAGGGATTTTGATACTCTCCAGTCCAGAACAATATTCAAACGCTTTGTCCCCTATCATAGTCACGGATTCTGGAATCGTCAGAGATGTGAGACTAAAGCAACTGATGAAGGCTTCGTTTCCAATGCTCTTTACTCCTTCAGGGATTGTCAGTGATGTGAGGCTTGAGCAACACATAAACGCCTGATTCCCGATGCTGGTTACTCCATTAGGGATTGTCAGTGATGTTAGGCTGTCACAGCCCGAAAAAGCTTGATTTCCGATGCTGGTTACTCCCGGGGGGATTATGGTGCACTTGCATCCCGCCACCAAAGCGTTGCTTCTTGTTTCGATAATGCCGTTGCAATTGTTGCGCGAGTCGTAAACAGGATTCCCATCGGCAACTGTCATTTGTTCTAGATTCGTACAATTACAAAACGCCCCCTCCTTTATGATTGTCACGCTCGCGGGGATCACCACGGACGTGAGGCTTTCGCACCCAGAGAAAGAACTGCCTTCAATGCTCGTTACGCTGTCGGGAATTGTTACAGTCGTAAGACCTGTGCAGTGGGAGAAAGCACTTACATCAATTGTTGTCACCGCATACCCTCCCAATTTTGACGGGATCGTAATGGCGCCTTTGGTCGATGTCGGCACAGCAGGCTTCTCGGAGTAGCCACCACCTAGCGAGGCCTTGCCGTGTGAAACCTCGTATGTCCAAGTTATGCCGTTTATGGCTTCCGTCTCTCCGTAGGTGACATCACCTATGGAAGAAATGATCGCAATAATTGCCGCAGCCACGGCGGCATGTGTATTCAGTTGTCTGGTCAACATGATAGTTCTCCTTGTGGTTGGATTATGGTTCAAAAACTCCTCCGTCTCACCATATGTACATGTTGATGAGGACGAATCTACTGAATTATGCAAATCTTTTTTATTTGCCACTGCGGACGCCTTTGGCAAGTTCAAGATTGAATCCTGTTCGTGAAACAATCATTTTGTTAACGGCGACATTCGGCAAATGCCCATCTGGTAGCATTTCCAACAGCTCTTCCGATGTCATCGGGCATTCGCACCCGATGAGAATCGCTTTAAGCATTTCTTGGGGAAACACGAAGTACCAATTCCCTTTTTTATCTGGAATAAGGCACATCTTTGGCAGCCGTTGTCGGAAATTAATGTTCATCCGTTGTTCTTTCTCGTAAGCCCACGAAATGGATTTTGTTCTAAAGATGCTGTCGGCAAAATACTGAATGTCATAATTGTTTGTTTCGCCTTTTCGTCTTGGGATGACACGTGGAGCCTCTGTAGAGTACACTATTTTTGTGAGCCATGATTCGGGAACATCAAGACCCAGTGCAAAACCACGATGCTTATTCGCGTAGTGGCTCCACATCAAGACACTATGGGGGTCTTCCGAAAAACTGATGTAGCCAAAATTCTTTTCGATTTTTGAAAACTGATTACGGAACCCTGAAATGTAGTCATCAGAGACCTTATCGTCAAAACTTGCCTTGAATTCAGTAGGGTCATTCGCTTTTGAAATACGGCTAATTCTTATGCGATGATTTCTCAATATGTCTTTTAACACGTCAATGTTCTCCTTCCTCTTTGGTGCGGATGGGTTGAAGTAGTAGTAGACAAGCATGATTTTTCCCCGATTCCTCTTCCGCGCCTCCCGTATTGAGGCTCGCCATCCGGCGCGGAGAGATAGGAGAGCCTCGTTGCCGCTCACGGACAGACACGAATCGAGGCGCAAAAAACGAAGACCCCTCTTCGTATCACCTAGGAGGCCGTAGGAATTGCCTTGGAAGAAACACAAAGAGAGGCGGGCGCTTACGCGCTACCTCTGCAATGCGTCGTCTTCCGAAAGTTCCTACGTTTCCTAGGACGACCGCTTTGCAGCGCTGCAAGTTGTCTTGTTAGCTTAGAGCTTGGAGCTTAGAGCTTTTCGCTTCCGCCTGATTGTCGAGAGCCAAAAGCTGATA
>JAEEGI010023430.1_pt1 | contig 12120 bp, 3 predicted proteins | sample 8958751 | NCBI WGS metagenome assembly JAEEGI01 (sample SAMN16246545, study PRJNA631951) | gut metagenome | biome: gut microbiome; feature: rumen; material: KS-attached | host: Bos | place: Iran: Karaj | collected 2018-10 | reverse complement strand
CTACGTCACACTCGACATCTCGCACATGAAGGACGGGGACTGCTGCGGCTTCTCCGCATTCAATGGCGACAGCGGCGTGCTCACCGTCAAGAAGAACGGCAAGAAGCTTACGCTGGAGATGAGCGAGCAGAAGGTAAGCCTGAACGACCGCAACAAGGCCGTGACCAAGGTGGAGGAGAAGGTGGTGGAGACAGTTGACCTCGGCACCAAGACCACTCAGGTCTGTCTGCGCATCGACGGCGACTTCCGGCCCGGCGAGCGTGGCGGAACCGATGCCGCCAACTTCTTCTACAGTCTGGACGGACAGCAGTGGACGCAGATAGGCACGAAGAACTACCGCATGATTTTCGACTACCGCCGTTTCTTCATGGGTTCGAAGTTTGCCATCTTCAACTACACCACCAAGAAGACAGGAGGCTACGTCGACGTGGACAGCTTCAGCTATTCCGTCGCCGAAAAATGACAACTACAGAGGGTTAAAGGGAACTGCTCCCTCTAACCCTTTTTTTATGAATCCTACCATTATCTTTAATAATATGAAAAAGACTCTACTTACCTGTATAACAGCCATAATGGCTGTCTGCACCTGGGGACAGGGCGTGAAGCCGCTGCCCACACTGAGCGTTGAGGGCCGCTGGCTGGTGGACCAGCACGGCAACCACGTGGTGCTGCACGGCGTGATGGACACGCCCAACATGTATTTCAACGGCTGGCGCTGGGGCAGTCCGTGGGACGGCACCAACACCGACTACAACTCCACAGGCGCTAAGAAATGCCTGAACTATTTCGATAAGCTCTTCACGGGGATGGAAGAGGCCAAGTGCACCGTGTTCCGCCTCCACCTGGACCCTGCCTGGACGAACGACCCCAACAAGCAGAGCGACGGCAAGGAGAGCGGCGAGGCCGACATCTCGCGCTTCAGTTCGTCGCGACTGAAGACCTTCATGAAAAGCCTGTTTGTCCCCCTGGCGCAGAAAGCCATGAACCACGGCATGTACGTCGTGATGCGTCCGCCGGGTGTCTGCCCCGGCTCGCTGCAGGTAGGCGACTACTACAACGACTACCTGATGACCGTATGGGACATCGTCTCCTCGAACGACTCCGTGAAGAAATATGCCGGACAGATCAGCATCGAGCTGGCCAACGAGCCTGTGTCGCTGAAGAACGCCCAGGGACAGGACGACCCGAAGGCGCTGCACGACTTCTTCCAGCCCATCGTCGACAAGATTCGTGCCAACGGGTTCACGGGTGTCATCTGGGCACCGGGCACGGGCTGGCAGGCCAACTACACCAGCTACGCCGCCTATCCCATCGAGGGCTACAACATCGGCTATGCCGTCCACGACTACTGCGGATGGTACGGCTGCAGCGACGACACCCCCGACCCCGACAACAAAATACGGCAGTTCCACAAGCAGGTGCCCGTGGTCGACACCAACCCCGTCATCATTACCGAGGTAGACTGGAGCCCGAAGACAGAGGGCACCGGCCACTACAACGAGCACGGCGACTGGGTAGAGTCGAACTGGGGCACATGGGCCACAGGCAGCACCTCGAAATGGGGCAAGGCCTACAAGGCCATGCTCGACCACTTCGGCAATATCTCCATGACGCTCTCGGGGACGAGCTGTCTCATCGACGTCGACCAGCTGCTGGCCGACGGCTCTGTGGTGCCTGCCTTCGACGGCTACGAGGAAGCCTGCGGCAAGGCCTGCATGGACTGGTATGCCGAATACTATGAGGTGGACTGGCCCCACGCCGACTTCAAGAACGTCAGCTATAGCGACCAGGGCAACGGCAAATACAAGAACCCCATCATCTTCGCCGACTTCCCCGACCCCGATGTCATCCGTGTGGGCGACACCTATTACATGGTCTCCACCACCATGCACCACTTCCCCGGAGCCACCATCGTGAAGTCGAGAGACCTGGTGAACTGGGAGTACTGCGCCCAGCCGCTGGCCCAGCTCTCGGCCAAGGACAGCTACTCGCTGCTGGGCGGCGAGAACGCCTACGCCAGGGGCATGTGGGCCTGCTCCATGAAGTACCACAACGGCAAGTTCTACATCCTCATCAACGGCAACGATGCCGGAGGCTTTGTCCTCACGGCCAGCGACCCGGAGGGCAAGTGGGACATGAAGCCCATCTCGCGCATCTACTACGACCCCGGCATGCTCTTCGACAAGGGCAAGATTTACATTGCCTGCGGCATCGGCAACATCCAGATGTGCGAGCTCGACGAGGACTTCAACTACATCCAGGAGAAAAACGTCATCAGCGGCAAGGACGGGCTGGAAGGCAGTCACCTCTACAAGATTGGCGACTACTATTACATCTATGCTACCTATGGCGGCTGGCCCTCGGGACAGGCCGTCTTCCGCTCGAAGAACATCTTCGGCCCCTACGAGGAGAAGATGCTGGTGGAGAAGACCATCAACGGCAAGGTGAACACCGTGCACCAGGGAGCCCTCTTCTTCGTCCCTGCCAGCCCCACCCAGGAGATGGCCGACGAGGGCGACGGCCAGTGGTGGACCATCATGCAGGAAGACCTCGGCTGCCTGGGCCGCATGCCCAACCTGCAGCCCGTCAGATGGGAGAACGACTGGCCCGTGGTGGGCAACAACGGCGTGCCCTACTCCACCTTCAGCAAACCTGCCATCGGCACCAGCTACCCCCGCCGCCCCCTGCCTGCCAACGACAACTTCCGCTCCTATCCACTAGGCATGCAATGGCAATGGAACCACAACCCCGACAACGGTGCGTGGAGCCTGTTTGAGCGCCCCGGATGGCTGCGCATGAAGACTACGGGCACTGCCGACCGCCTGACGCAGGCCCGCAACATGCTCACCCAGCGCATCTTCGCCTTCCACGACAAGTCGTCCACACCTTCCACAGGCACCGTCCGGCTCGACGTGTCGCACCTGCAGGAGGGCGACCGTGCCGGCATCTGCATCCTCCAAGACCCCTATGCCGCCATCGCCGTGGAGGTGAAGGACGGCAAGAAGCAGCTTGTCTGGTGGCAGGACCAGCTGACCACGAACAGCAACTTCACCCCCGCGTCGAAGGTGAAGGCCGTCGACATCGACAGCATCGTCTACCTCCGGGCTGCCGTCACCTACGGCACCAGCAAGACCGACTTCTACTATTCCCTCGACAACCAGACCTACACCAAGCTGGGCCAGCAGACCTCGCTGGGCTTCAACCTCAGCGTCTTCGTCGGCGCCCGCTTCGGCCTCTTCTGCTATCATTCCGGCAGTTTAGCCGACCCGCAGGGCTATGCCGACTTCGACTGGTTCTCCACCGAGGACAGCTTCGACGAGGCCTCCTTCTATCCCGCCGACTTCGAGGGCTTCAACGAGGACATGCTCACCGCAGCGCAGCTTGCCGTCGAAGGCTCCGGCTTCGAGGTGATGGTGGGCAACAGCACGCAGCTGAACATGACAGCTACCTACCGCGACGGCCATACAGACAACGTCGCCGCCCAGGCCCGCTACACCATCGACCAGGAGGGCGTCATCGACATCCGCGACGGCCGCATACGCGGACTCAGCGAGGGCACCGCCCGCGTACATGCCAGCTACACCGACCCGCTGGGCAACGAGCTGACGGCGACATTCTCCGTGCGCAGCACCTTCTTCCCCTTCGCTGCCGAGTATATCAACACATCGCTCTTCGGCCAGGGGAAATACACCGAGTCCACCCACACCTTCCGTCCGGGACAATGGGGACAGATGGGCTGGGAGTACACCAACGGCGCCGACATGTCGGCCTATAAGTGCCTCGTCGTCAAGCTCAAGGCCACCAGCAGCCAGTCGCACCTGAACATCTTCACCGAGGGCAGCATCTGGAGTTCCTGCTGCGCCACACCCGACTTCGGCTCGAAGAAGCAGATAGTGGTCAACTTGAAGACGGCGAAATATACCGACGGCGACAAGAAAGGCCAGTCGCTCGACACGAAGAACATCCGCATCGTCTGCTTCTGGGGAACGGGAGGACAGGACATCAAGGTCGACGACATCTATCTCACCAACAACGACGACTACACCCCCAACGCCATTGAGACGCCCCGCCTGCAGCACGACACAGCCGATGCCATCTACGACCTTCAGGGCCGCCGCGTCGGCACTTCGTCCACGACGCCCAACGCTCAGTTGCGAAAAGGCATCTATATCATGAACGGTAAAAAGATAGTAAAGAAATGAAGAGACTGACCGTAGCCATCGCCTTGGCGCTATGCGCCATCATGGCAGCCACCGGAGTACAGGGGCAGCCGCTCCTGAAGACCCATGTAGAGACAGGCGACCTGGAGGGCACAGCCGACGGACCGCTCGCCGTCTATAAAGCCATCCCATACGCAGCGCCCCCCGTGGGCGACCTTCGCTGGCGTGCGCCCCAGCCAGCCCTTCCCTGGGAGGGTGTGCTCAAGGCCGAGACCTTCGGTCCCTGGCCGCCCCAGCCCACACGCCCCGGCCGGACGGCCGACATGATGAGCGAGGACTGCCTGTACCTGGGCATCGCCACGCCCGCGCACAGCACAGCCGACCGTCTGCCCGTCATGGTATGGATTCACGGCGGCGGCTTCCAGACCGAGCACTACGGCGGCGACCTCTGGAAGCATCTCGCCATGCGCGGCGTGGTCATCGTCAGCGTGGAGTACCGCACGGGAGCACTCGGCTTCATGGCCCATCCCGAACTGACGAAAGAGTCGCCCGACGGCCATTCCGGCAACTACGGCCTGCTCGACCAGATTTTCGCCCTGCAGTGGGTGCAGCGCAACATCACCAGCTTCGGCGGCGACCCTACGAACGTCACCATCTTTGGCGAGTCGGCCGGTGCCATCAGCTGCAGCATCCTCTGTGCCTCGCCCCTGGCCAAGGGTCTCTTCCACCGCTGCATCAGCCAGAGCGGCGGCTCCTTCGCCCCGTGGCGCGACCAGCCGCGCACCCTGGGCATGGACGCCTCGCAGACGGGAGCCGAACAGCAGGGACTGGCCTTCCAGAAACATCTGAAGAAGAAGAGCCTCAAACAGCTGCGCAAGATGGACGCGATGTCGCTTTGCGACGGCAACGTGGGCTTCGGCGGCTTCTGGCCCTGCGTCGACGGCTATGTCATCTGCGACGACCAGTACCGTCTCTACGAGCGCGGCGAATACAACGACGTGCCCGTCATCGTGATGACCAACAGCGACGAGGGTGCCCTCTTCACCCCCGGCAACATCAAGGCCGAGGATTATCAGAAGCAGGCACGCAGCGTCTTCGGCTCCTTTGCCGACGAAGCCCTGAAGGTCTATCCCGGAAATACCGACGACGAAGCCTGGCACGGCAACAGCGACGCCTTCCGCGACATGGGCTTCGCCTGGCCCTCCTTCGCCTGGGTGAATCTTCAGTCGAAGACGGGCAAGAGCGCAGCCTACGCCGCCTACCTCGCCCAGCCCTCCACGCGCAGCTTCTCCGGCGACCCCCGCCGGCGCGGCGTGGCCCATGCCGACGACATCCTCTACCTGAACGGCGAGTTCCTCATGCAGCCCGACAAATACCCTGTCGAGGCTGCCGTTGCCGAAATCATGCAGCAGTACTGGGTGAACTTCGCCAAGACAGGCAACCCCAACGGGAAGGGGCTGCCCTACTGGCCCACGTTCGACGACACGAAGCCCACTACGATGCAGTTCGCAAACGGAGCATCGCTCATCATGCGACCCAACCGCGAACAGCTGGACTTCGTAGACCGTTTCTACAAGGCCAAACGCGAAGAGACTGAGAAACAGCGAAAGTGACATTTCGGTTTGGTGCAAATGGTGCAAATGGTTCTCCCAAGGTTTTATTAGGGTTTCCAGCGATTTCTACCACTTAAGACACCCATTGTGGAGTAGAAAAGTCACTAATCGTGGAGGAGATGAGTCACTAATTGTGGAGAAGAGGAGTCACTAATTGTGGAAAAGACATTTCACTAATTGTGGAAAAGAGGAGTCACTAATTGTGGAAAATCTATTTCACTAATTGTGGAAAAGACATTTCACTAATTATGGAAAAGATATTTCACTAATTGTGGAAAAGATAATTCAGTAGCAAAGCAACTGACGCTGAAAGACGCTGAAGGCGTCTCCTCTCAGTAGCCGAGGGTACTCAGTACCCCCGGAAAGACGGGTGCGAGTGACATCGACCCTGAAGGGTCGTTATTACGGATATTCGTTTCCAATAATAAGCGTATAAACTAAGAAAGAAATTATAATAATGGCAATAATATAGCAGTTGTCACAGGGTAGTCATCCACGGAAGAATTGAACTGCGCCGTTAATCCGCCAGTCAGGACGGTAACACACATACTACAAAAAAGCCCCTGAATTGCAATCGCATTCAGGGGTCAATTGTATTTTGCCGCAGAGGGTCAGTCCTATTTTGCCCATGGGGGGCAAAGTCGCTTGCCCTCGGGGGTCAAACGCACTCGGCTTTTCCACTGAGCACCATCGTGCTCAGCAGCAGCGTAGTCAATAGTTTCTTCATATTTCTTTACTAATCAGTCTTCACTGCTCCAGTTTCTATTCTGCTCGCGGGCATTCGGGGGGCCAGGGTGCTGTGGGGAACCTTCTAACAGATGTCCATGATGCTGAATCTCCACTACCTGCATGGCAGGCTTTTAGTAATTAATCTTTTTGCTTTCCATTGCTGTGAATTATTTGTTGAATTGTATTTTTCCGTTCTCTATATATAGACCCTTGGCGGGACGCTGACGCAACTGTCGGCCCTGCATGTCGAAGTAGCGGTGGGTGCCATCGCGGTCAACGGTGTGTATGGTGCCGATGCCGGTGGTCTCGTCAGTATAGTCGTTGTCACCCTCGAAGCTGTCGGCGGGGAAGTCCTGGATGCCGAATTCGTCATCCTCACCCTCGGTGTGGGAAACATACATCGGATCATAGGCATAGTAGCCATCGCTCTCGTAGGGCGAGAAGAAGGCACGGAAGGTGCCGATGTAGGCGCCTTGGTAGCCGGGGGCATTGCTGATGCGGCGGAAACATCCGTCGTTCGACATGGTGTGGGCTTTCATCGCAGCGGCATCATCGTTGCTGATGTTGTGGAAGGTGCCGCGCCACTGGCCGATGACCTCGGGGGTCTCGCCCACGTCGTAGACTTCGCCTGCAGCCAACTCCCGCACCACGGGGATGTCGACGGGTGTGGTGGCGATGGTCACATCGTTGGCCTCAAGGCGCAGTTCTCCATAGTTCACCACCACCACGTAGGGGTGTCCGGCGTAGAGGATATTTGGTGCCCCGCTGATGTCGTCGACGTTCTCGTAGCGCGCCTCATGGAAGATGAGCTCGCGATAGTGGTTGTCGACGGAATAGAGCGTGTAATACTGCACGTAGCGGTTGTTGCCCGTCTGCTTGTATATGTCGAGGTCGAAGGGCAGACATACGGTGTAGGCGCGGCTTTCCCACCCTATGCCGTTCTCTATGGCACGCAGCGTGCGGTTGCTGATGCTCACGCTCACCATCTTTCCTGCCGCCTGGGCGAGGATGGCGCTGTTGTCGGCCAGGTCGGTGAGGAGCACGTCGGGATAGCTATTGTAGTAATAGCCGTCGTAGGCGAGTCCGTTCTCGTAGGCGGTGATGCCGCTGGCGCCGTAGGTCTGCAGCGTTGCGCCCAGGTCGGTGGGGGGCTGTGCGTGTTTGAAGCCCCTTGTGCCCTGCTCCCCGCCAATATGACTGGTGTGGTAGCTGTTGGTGATGGTGATGTTTTCGGGATTATAATTCTTGGTGTAAACGAAAGTTTCGTAGCCTCTAACGTACATCTCTGTAGGCGCGAAAATGCAGTCTTTGATGCTGACGGGAACCAAGCCTGCCCTGTAGCCTACAAAACCTCCGCTGACGCGAGCATTTTCATCCAATTGAAGTAGCTTCCCATCGAAGACGCAACCCTCGATAGTGATGGCGTTGGTTACTATACCCACCATACTGCTATTATAGGGCAGCTCCGTGTATTCCAATTCGATGGTAACGCTGCTATGGCAGGCCAGGAGCCTGACGTTGCCTTCGGCACGGCCAATGATGCTGCCCGTGTAGTAATGACGGGATGTGATGGTGCCGTCGATGCGCAAGTTCTTGATGGTGGCTCCATTGACAAATCGGAATGGAGCACAGCATTCGGCGTCGGAATGGTAGTCTATGGTCAGCTTGTGCCCATTGCCATCAAAGGTGCCGCTGAAGGGATGACCATCGGCACCCACGCGGGTAGTGACGGCGATGTCGCTGGCCAGCTTGACGTGCTTGCCGCTGAACGACACTCCCAAGGACACGCTTCGGGCAAAGATGTCCCATTGATTGGTGCTGGCAATGATGTAGGGATTGGCCTCTGTACCATCGCCCGTGATGCCAGTGTCGGCCAGCGTGGCGGTGACAAGATACTCCTGGACGGAGGCGTCGGCATGTATGGTGTAGCTGAAAGTACCATCGGCGTTGGCATCCAACTGCTGGCCATTCACAGCTAAGCCATCAACAACTTTGTTAAGTCCATTATGATAAACCGCCTTGATGTTTACTGTAGTGCCGTTGGGCGCATAGTAGTTTCCATCAAAGGCTATACCGTTATCACCTGAGATGCTGATGACCACACCCTCGGGGTTTGCATCTGGCTTAAGCGCGTAGGCACGTATTTCGCAGGCGTTGGCGTATGGGGCAGCTACGGTGTAATAGGTGTTAGAGAAATAAGAAGAATTGACCCAATTGCTGCAGATAGCCCCTACATATTCTGAACCGGTGACACTGTTGCCCAGATAAAGACAATTGGTCGTATTTTCAATCATTCTTGCTAAGGTATAAACTCCGACGAGACCGCCAGCCCAATTGTTTCCCTTGACGGTGGCATAACACATTACCTGGTCTATTATGCATTTGCCTTTTATTCCATAAACACTTCCGATCACACCGCCAGTATAGTCACCACCAATGATGGTGGAGCTCTTCAATACAAAGTCGCGTATTTGAGGACAGTCTACATTTCCGAATAATCCGTTATTTATAGCGTTGGGCCTGTTGACATGGATGCCAGAGATGGTATGTCCCTGTCCGTCGAAACTGGCCATGACCGGCCTTTGTTCTGTGCCAATGGGCATCCAGAGGTGAGCGCTCATGTCGAGGTCGCGTGTCACGACGAAGGTCCATCCAATGTATTCCGTCACCCCGTTGTTGATGTTATACGCCATGCGGGCCAGGTCGGCCTCGCTGTCGATGTAAATGATGTGATCGCCTTCGCGGAACGTTGTGCTGTAGTTGCCCTCGTCGGTCCAGTAGCTCTCCTTGCCGCAAACCGTGCATACGCCGTCCACATAGATGTGTGGCTCTGAAACGTTATGGAGGCAGTAGCTGCACTTATGGGTGTGGGTGCTGCCAGTAACGGTGCAGGTGGCATCGGAGTGAGTGCAGGGCTGCACCACCACGTCGCGACGGTATGTGATGGCATCCAGACGTTCTGGTGCAGTGAAGGTGCGCTCGGCGGTGACCATCATCTCGTTGCCAAGGGTGATGGAGCGCAGACCGTCGGAGTCGTCGTGCCCGCAGATGGCCATGCTGTTTTCGCCCCCATGGGCCACGATGGTGCCACCAGCGATGGTGATGTTGCCCGATGCGGCACGCTCACCTCCACCTATACCGGCTCCCTCGTCGTTGCCCCAAGCCTCTATGTAACCGCCGGTGATGGTGATGGTGCCGCCGTCGATATTGTTGGATGCCCACCCTTCCTCGCCGCTGCCGATACCAGCTGCGTCGTCGCCGCCATGGGCCTCCACATGTCCACCACTGATGGTGATGGTGCCGCCATAGCCATCACCGCCACCGCCAATACCAGCACCGCTCTGTGACGATTCCGACCAGTCTGGACCGCTGCCGTATGCAAAGACTGTTCCACCGTAGATGCTGATGAGGCCACCATTGGGTGTGGCACTTTCCTTGCTAGAGCCACTGCCGATGCCTGCACCGCCAAAGTTGCCAGTGGCTGTCACCGTGCCGCCATAGATGTTGACGGTGATACCGTCGCAAGAATAACCACCGCCAATGCCGGCAGCTTTTTTCGCTCCAGTTGCTGTCACGGTGCCACCATACATGGTGAAAGTACCGTTGTCCGCACCGTCTCCCCAGCCACCGATGCCTGGACCGTTGTCACTTACCGATACAATGGTGCCGCCGTGAACCTCCAGTTTACCCATGGCCTCGCTTCCGGCGCCGATGGGAGTGCCATAGCGCGTGGCCAAATCTTCAACGGTCTTCGGCGATCGGGCAGTGATGGTACCCGTATTGGCACTCTGTCCATAGATTTTGATGCTCTCGCCTTTGTCGATTCTGAGACAACCCTCCAGACTAGCTCCGTCGCAGACGATGATGTGGGCGGGCGCGCCCGACGGTGCCAGCAGCCTATTGTATTTTGCGCCGGTGCGTTTCACTACATACCATCCGCCGTTCGCCAGCTGCAGGTCATTCCCATAGCCGTCGCCCATGCCCGTCAGCTCGGTATAGTTTGTCACGGTTTTGGCGGTCTCGATTACCCTTTTATTGCTGCTGTCCCAGCTACGCTCTATGTAATACACACGGTCGCTCTTCGGTGTGAAGGCTATCTCGCCACTGCTGTTGAGCCCCATGTCGGCAATGTCGGCACAGTCGTTGGTGAAATTACTGAGATTGCCGAGGTTGGGCAGGTCATGGGTCACAGCGCCTGCATAGCCATCCTTGCAGATGCCGATGATGGAGCTGCTGATATCCCCCGTTACATTGATAACATTGCCGCTCAAGAGGAACACGTTGGTGCTCGTTCCGTTGGTGCTCTTGTTGTCCTTCACTATAATTAAGCCTTTCATGTTCAGAGTGCCGCCGCTCCAGATGCCGCCGCCGTAGGTCAGGCATGTGTTGTTGGTGATGACGGCCACATCAATACTGAGGGTGCCGTGGTTAGTAATGCCGCCTCCACCGTGCAGGGTCGAGATGTTGCTCATCATCACACTGTTCGTAAGGTTGGCCTTGGCCGACTGATCCACATAGAAACCACCGCCGTCAGCAGAGATATTGTAACGTATGATGGCAGACTGGAGCGTAGCTGTGCTTCCGGCCTTCAGATAGAGACCGCCACCCTCAACACCGGAGTTGTTGTCCTCGATAAAGCCGTCGGTGACGGTCAGCTTACCTGCGTTCATGATGCCGCCGCCGCGCTCGCTTGCTTTACAGTGGGTGATGGTGCCGCCTTTGAAATAGAGCGTACCGTAGTTGCAGATGCCGCCACCGTTGACGGCCCAGCCGCCAGTGAGCTTTCCCGTGCGGTTGGCGCTGCCGTCCTGAATGGTCAGCGTGCCTTTACTGAAGACCTCGATGACATGCCCGTTGCGATCGGCGGCATTTAGGTTGCGGCTCAGCCTGTGGCCGTTCAGGTCGATGGTAACGGTCTGGTTAACGCCGTTGCCTATTTGGAGATAGGCCGACAGTGTGATGTCGCCCGTCAGGCGGATGTAGGCCCCGTCGGCAATGGCTGAGTTCAATGCTTCCTTAGTATCGACCTCAGTCCAGTACTGCGCCTGTACGCTCATTGTAGCCATCATGGCGGCTGCGGCCAGTAATAAGATCTTTCTCATATTTATTATATTTTGCTTTATTGGCGATGGGGTTCATTTTCTGCCGCAAAGATACAAACAATCCTCCAAACAGCCAAAAAAATGAGAAAAAATATTTTTTCTCTTCCTTTTCCGACTACAAAACGTAGACTTTTTCGTTTAGGAGACATCTGACGGGGGCAAATGCCAAAATCATCGGCGAAATGTTAAAAAACAGCTAATTTGAGGCCAAAACGTCACATGTCACAATGTCACAATGTCAGACATCCAGAGAAAAAACGCCAACCTTCGCAGGCTGGCGTTTCTTGTAATTGTTCTTCTTGCTTTCCATTGTTATGATTTATTTGCTAAATTGTATCTTTCCGTTTTCTATATACAGACCCTTGGCGGGACGCTGGCGCAGCTGGCGGCCCTGCATGTCGTAGTAGCGGTGGGTGCCGTCGCTGTCGATGGTGTGGATGGTTTCGATAGCGGTCGTTGGCTCGTCATTGTAGTCGTTGTCGCCCTCGAAGCTGCCAGCAGGGAAGTCCTGTATTT
>JAEEGI010023428.1_pt1 | contig 12122 bp, 10 predicted proteins | sample 8958751 | NCBI WGS metagenome assembly JAEEGI01 (sample SAMN16246545, study PRJNA631951) | gut metagenome | biome: gut microbiome; feature: rumen; material: KS-attached | host: Bos | place: Iran: Karaj | collected 2018-10 | reverse complement strand
GACCTGTCTGCCATGTTGCATGAGATAGAATAAGATAGTCAACAGAACACATAGATTTCTCTGATGATGCAGAACAGCATACAACCTATTGGAACGAAATCTATGACGCCGTCAACGAAAAAGAAAGCAACGTAAAAACGGTAGAGCAACGTTTCTTTATTGATGACTTCCATTGGACAGCAGGTATGGAGACACCTGTCGAAGTGAAGAACATCAAGGTGGAACTGTTGTCGGGCACCATGGCAGAAGCCGTTTTCACCATTGTGGAGAAAAGGCACAATTTCAGTATGAAAGCCATTCTCAGACTAAATTATGAACGTGGTATGTGGCGCATCAGCAACTGGCTTGAAAAGCGTCATGATCTCTCAGAGAGCACATTGGTCAAGATGGAAAAATATATCGGGAAATAAGAGTATATCACGGGGATACATTATCCTATATCACAGTTACTATATCACGGGGAAATTGATATACAAAAGAAAATTGAAAAAACGTATCAAATTCCCCGTCCCCGTGATACATTATCCTATGGCATCCTTGATGACCAATCCAGCCAGCATGAATCCGAAAATGGCGGTTATATGAGCCATTGTGCCGTTGATCTGGGCTTTAGACGAGCACCACTCATGGTTAAGCAAGTTGGGGTCACCAGGTCCGGTCTTCGCTTTAGGACACATGCACTTCTCCGTTCCGCAGGTGGCATTATGTCCCTTGTTCTGCAACAATTCGTCGGAGAAGACGCAGAGGAATTTCCGTTTTGGGAACTGTTTGGTCTTCTTAAACCGACTCCGCAGCGCGCGAGCCAGCGGATCGCCCTGCACTTTCCAAAACTCAGCCACCTTGATGCGGGTGGGATCCATCTTGAGCGCGGCCCCCATCGACGAGAAGAATTTTTTCTTCAACCCGCAAGCCATCAGGATAAGCAGTTGTTTATCTTTCAGCGAGTCAATGGCATCAATGATGTAGTCGTAACTTTCAAGATGGAAACTGTCGGCTGTCTCTGCCGTGAAAATCTGCTGCAAGGCGACGATCTCCGCAGCAGGATTGATGGCGAGCAACCGCTCACGCAGCGCATCCACCTTCACCTGTCCCACGGTCTTCGTCGTCGCCATCAACTGTCGGTTGATATTGGTGATGCACACACGATCGGAATCGACAATGGTCAGATGCCTGATGCCCGAGCGCACCAGACTCTCGGCGCACCATGAGCCTACGCCCCCCACGCCGAAGATAATCACTCTCTTGCTGCTCAGCACACCCATGGACTCCTCGCCCACCAGCAACTCAGACCTGCGAAATATTGCTTGTTCTATAGCCATACTCTTGCTTTATGTTCAAAACGTTCTCCCATTTGGGAACAAAGGTACGATTTTTTCCTAATTATTCTTCTCTATGATAGCAAAATCACCGACTTCGCATCCGTGATTTTCATAAAGCGGCGATAGCATAGCTGCTGTGATTGCGCAGCGGGATCACCATCAAACGCCCAAGACAGGCTTATGAGGTTTCATCGGCACGGACAAAACCTTTGCTGCGCCACTTGCCAGAGTGCCATCGACGGAGGAGGATCACACCACGGATGTTCTCATCGAGGGCGAAACCAACCCACATGCCTACAAGTCCGTAACCGAGGGGAATGCCGATGACGTAGCTAAGTCCTACGGCGATGCTCCATTGGAAGATGACTCCCACGACGAAAGGATAGATGGTGTCGCCAGTAGCCCGAAGCGTACTGCCGGCAAAGATGTTAGACGTGCGGCCTATTTCTAAGAAAATATCGACGACAAGCACCCAGATGCCCATCCGGATAATCTCCTCATTGTCGGTAAAGACCCCCAGGATGGTGGGACCAGCCATGGCAAGCAAGACAGAACCTGTGAGCGTGACAATCATGGCCCTACGGAAGAAGTAGTTGCCAAGGACGTAGGCAGCCTGATGACGCCATTGTCCTACGAGATGCCCCACGAGGATGTCGCCCCCCTGTGTGATGCTGACACAAAACAGATAGACGAACATGATCATGTTGTAGCAGTAGGTGCGGGCCGCCAGAGCCTCGTTGCTGATCTGGTTGATAAAATAGGTGATGGCCACCTGTGAGAGGCTGTAACTGATGTTCTCGCTCATGGCAGGAATACCGATGCGCAGCAGGTTTCTGAGTTCCTGCCAGGGTATCGGACGGAAATAGTTGAGCGGGAACCGGCGTATGTGTACACGGAAATGAATGACAGCCAGCAGCACCATTGAAACGGCACGGCTTGCAGCCGTGGCGATCGCCGCCCCCTCGACCCCCAGCTGCGGGCATCCCCAATGGCCGAAGATGAGCGCATAGTTGCCCAGGATGTTCAACACATTGACAACCCCCGTGACCGCCATCGGCCAGACCACCTTGTCTGCACTGCGCAACGAAGCCGAGAACGTGAGCGATAAAGCCTGAAAGAACGACAGCGCCCCCGTGAGGCGTAAATAGACCACCCCGTCGCCCATCAGTTCTGGACGCAAGCCCATGAATTGCAACAAATTCTCAGCAAAGAAGAAGAGCAAGGCGCTGACCGTCAGTCCGAGCATCAGATTCACCACCAGCGCCATGCCCACCACCTGCACCAACCGCTTTCGCAGTCCTGCCCCGATGTATTGTGCGCAGAGGATGGCCGTACCCATCGAGAAAAACTGATAGACGAGGAACACCAGCGACATCAACTGGTTATCCAGTCCCACTGCCGCCACGCTATTATCGCTGTAGCGGCTCAGCATCACGGTATCCACCGCACCGAGCATCATCACCAATGCAATCTCAATGAACACCGGGATGGTGATGACCTTCAGTTGTTGCTTCAGCGAGTGGTCCGACACGAGAATCTGATTTACCTGATGAAATTCATGAACACATGCTTCTCGTCACGCTGTGGAGCCAGTATGCCATTGGCATGGATTTTCTCCAGGAGGAAAGCCATGTTTGTGGCGAGCGTCCGCATGGTCTGCATCCCTTCGGTATCCAGTTTCACCTCCCCCTTGCCCGCTCCGTAAGCGATATTCCAATACTGCGAAGTCACGACAGGCATGTTCATCATCTCAAACATCATGTTCATGGTCTGGAGGGCGGCAGTCGCGCCGCCACGCCGGCAAACGGCCAAGGCCGCAGCAGGTTTGTTTTGTACGAGATGGCCAGCAGAGAAGAACATCCGCTGCATCAAAGAGAGAATACCGCCGTTGGGCTGACCATAATAGACGGGTGTCCCCACAATCAGCGCATCAGCCTCCTTCATTTTTTGGGTGATGGTAGCGCAGAGATCATCATCAAAAACGCACCCCTCCCCGTTGTTCTGCCTGCACCCACCACAATTGATGCACATCCGCACCGGTTTACGGCCAATCTGGATAATTTCAGACGCCACACCATGTTTCTGTAACTGAGTCTCGATCTCCTTCAGGCAGCAGAAAGTGTTGCCGTCAGTTCTTGGGCTGCCGTTCACCAGTAAGACCTTAGGCGCCTTGCCGTTGGGCCATTCATGTATGTCTGAAGTCTCTTCATTTGTCAGCATAGCCGACAGCGGCGTGGCCATGGCAGCTCCAGCCGTAGCGAAAGCCGTCTTCTTTATAAATTCCCGTCTATCCATTATTTCGTATTCAAACAATTAAAACTTTGTGCAAAAATAGTAAAAAATCATCAAACAGCCCTATTATAGGAATCAACATTTGAGGAAATGTGGTGATGTGGATATGAGAAAAGATTAAAAAGGCATCATAAAACGTTGACTTTTTCGATTAGTTTTTCGTATATTTGCAGTTTAAAACGACATTCCTCATTCATCAAATCCATTTATGCATGAAAGCAGAAGAGAAACGCAATGAATTATTGGCTGCGAAACTGATCAAGAATCTGGAGCGCCGCCATTTCGACGCCTATTATTGCCGTCAGGCGGCCGACATCATCGAAAAAGTCAAGGAACTCATCCCTTCCGGCAGCAGCATCACCTGGGGCGGTTCGATGAGCATCCGCGACATCGGTCTGACACAAGCCCTGAAAGACGGCACCTATCAAGTATTCGACCGCGATGACGTGACCACCCCCGAGGAAAAGCTGCAAATCTACCGCAAAGCCTTCGAGGTAGATTATTACCTGGCCAGCGCCAATGCCCTCTCAGAAGACGGCGTGCTGGTGAACATCGACGGCACAGGCAATCGTGTGGCCGCCATCACCTGGGGTCCCAAGCATGTGATCTTCGTCATCGGCCTCCATAAGGTTGCCCAAGACGTGGAATCCGCCTTGAAGCGTGCCCGTAGCACCGCCTCCCCCATCAATGCCGCCCGTTTCGACATCCAGACACCCTGTCATGCCGACGGTATGTGCCACAACTGCAACTCACCCCAAAGTATCTGCAATTACATCCATTTCCTGCGCAATTCCTATCCAGCCCACCGACATATAGTCATTCTGACCGATCTGCCATTAGGCTACTGATATTTGTATTCCTTCCCATGATTGTCTGTATAGCAGAGAAGCCCAGTGTGGCGAAAGACATTGCCCGCATCATCGGAGCCACCAGTCAGAAGAACGGTTACATGGAAGGTAACGGTTATCAGGTGACCTGGACGTTTGGACACCTGTGCACGCTGAAGGAGCCAGACGACTATACCCCCCAATGGAAATTCTGGGCACTCTCCACCCTGCCCATGATCCCCCAACGTTTCAGCATCAAGCTCATCGATGACGAAGGCATCCGACGGCAATTTGCCATCATAGAGCAGTTGATGCAGAAAGCTGACGGCATCATCAACTGCGGTGATGCCGGCCAGGAAGGAGAACTGATCCAGCGCTGGGTGATGCAGAAAGCCCAGGCGAAATGTCCCGTCAAACGACTGTGGATCTCGTCGATGACCGATGAGGCCATCCGTGATGGTTTCCGTACGCTGAAGGAGCAGTCTGTCTACGACCCCCTCTATCGTGCCGGTCTCTGCCGAGCCATCGGCGACTGGATTCTCGGCATGAACGCCACCCGCCTCTACACGCTGAAATACGGGCACAACAGACAAGTGTTGTCGATAGGCCGTGTGCAGACCCCTACCCTAGCCTTGATTGTCAACCGCCAGAAAGAGATCGACAATTTTGTGCCGGAGCCCTATTGGGTGCTGTCGACCATCTACCGCGACACGTTGTTCACAGCCACGAAAGGCAAATTCCTCACCAAGGAAGAAGGCGAGCAATCGTTTGCCCTTATTCAGGACAAGCCTTTTACTGTGACCGATGTACAAAAGAAGAAAGGGACGGAAGCGCCCCCTCATCTTTACGACCTCACGTCTCTGCAAGTGGATTGCAACAAGAAGTTCAGTCTGAGTGCAGACACCACCTTGAAAATCATCCAGACCCTCTATGAGCGCAAGTTGACCACCTATCCCCGTGTCGACACGCAATACCTGAGTGATGACATCTATCCCAAATGTCCCATGATCCTTCAAGGTCTGAAAGGTTATGAGGCATGGACAGCCCCCCTCTTTGGCGCCCCCTTGAAGAAAAGCAAAAAAGTGTTTGACACCTCAAAGGTGACCGACCACCATGCCATCATCCCCACGGGAGTGGCCGCCACCGGGCTTACCGATCTGGAGCGTCATGTCTATGATCTGGTGACCCGTCGTTTTATCAGCGTCTTCTATCCCGACTGCCGTTTTACGACGACCACCGTACTGGGACAAGTTGATAAGATTGATTTCAAGACCACCGGCAAGCAGATACAAGATCCTGGGTGGCGCGTGCTGTATCAGAAAGACGTGCAGACAATGACGGATGAGGACAAGAACAAGGATGATGAGGAGAAGACCCTGCCCAATTTTGTGAAAGGCGAGAGCGGTCCCCATACCCCCACGCTGACAGAAAAGTGGACCACCCCACCGAAATACTATACCGAAGCCACCCTGCTCCGCGCCATGGAGACCGCCGGCAAATTTGTGGAAGATGAGGAATTGCGTACGGCCTTGAAAGAGAACGGTATCGGTCGTCCGTCATCACGCGCCGGCATTATCGAGACCCTTTTCAAGCGCCGCTATATCCGTCGGGAACGGAAGAACCTGTTGGCCACCGCCACAGGCATCGAACTGATCGACACCATCAAGGAAGAACTGTTGAAGAGTTGCGAACTCACCGGCATCTGGGAAAAGAAGTTGCGCGATATCGAGCATGAACGATATGACGCCGCACAGTTTATTGAAGAACTGAAACGACAGATCAGTGAGATTGTCATCCAAGTGTTGAGTGACCCCAGTAACCGCCGTATCACCATTGTGACGGATGCGGAATTGAACAAGAAAAAGAAAAGAGCACCATCGGCACGGCCTGCGACACCACCACCTGCGGCACCACCACCTGCGACATCATCTCCTTCGACATCATCTGCGACACCACCACCTGCAGCACAACCAACGGCATCCCCTGTAGCCGACCCGTTGGTCGGACAACCTTGTCCTATCTGTCATCAAGGAACCATTATCAAAGGCAGGACCGCATACGGATGCAGCAGATGGAAGGAAGGCTGCAACTACCGACAACCGTTTTATGCATGAAGAGCGGTCTCTACATCCATATCCCCTTCTGTGCAAGCAGATGTATCTATTGCGGTTTCTATTCCACAACCCTCCACGAACTGCAAGAGTTATATGTCGACACACTCATCCAAGAGATGCAGATGCGACAGACACCGCCATTACAGACCATCTATCTCGGAGGCGGCACCCCCTCCCAACTCAGCAGCGGTCAACTACGCCGGTTGTTTGACGCCATTTTCCAGATCTATCCCGTGGAATCCGACGCAGAGATCACCATCGAGTGCAACCCAGATGACCTCACCACCGACTATCTCACCTTGCTCGCCACTCTCCCCGTCAACCGAGTGAGTATGGGCATCCAGACTTTTGACGACCAGCGACTGCGCAATCTCCACCGCCGCCACACCTCATCGCAAGCCATCAGTGCCGTGGAAGGACTGCGCCGTTCGGGGATCGACAACATCAGTATCGACCTGATGTTTGCCTTTCCTGATGAGACCCTCTCTGAATGGCAAGCCGACCTGCAGCAAGCCCTTGCACTGGGTGTGGAGCATATCTCCGCCTATAGTCTCATGATAGAAGAAGGCACTCCCCTCTACCATCTTTATCAAGCGGGAAAAATCTCCGAGATTGACGAAGACACCTACGTGGAGATGTACGACCTGTTGGTCAGCACCCTGGTCGAAGCAGGCTACGAGCACTATGAAATCAGCAATTTCGCCCGTCCAGGCCGCCAATCCCGTCATAACAGCAGTTACTGGAATGACACCCCTTATATCGGATTAGGTGCCGCCGCCCATTCCTATGACCTGGTGTCACGACAGCACAACGTGGCCGACGTAAAGCAATATATCGATAGCATCCGTCAGGGCCATTTTCCATCGCAACGTGAGATGCTCACCCCCACCGATCATTATAATGACCTCATCACCACAGCACTTCGCACCTCGTCAGGCATCAGCCTGTCATCCGTGCGCACCCGTTTTGGCCATTCATTCCTCACCTATCTCCTCCGTCAGGCAACACCGTCGATATCCCACGGTTGGCTGACCACCGACGGAGATTACCTTCATCTGACCCGTAAAGGCATCGCTGTGAGTGACACGGTGATGAGCGACCTCATCATGCTGGCAGACGAAACGCCAACAACATAAAGCACGGTATTCAACTACTTTTAGCAAATTATTATACTATTTACAGTAAGTTTTTTAATTATTAAAGCCCAATAGTAACCTATGGAAACAAAAGAGCAAAATTTTGAAGAATACTGGCTGGCCAACAAGCCACGCCTTCTGATGGAAGATGACGAATACCGCAAGGCTGTCGGCGCCTATCAGATGAAAACCGGAGCCGACTGGCTGCTGTTTGGCATCCCGGTGGTGGCAGGCATTGTCAGCATGCAATATATCCCCATCAACCATGAACTGCTCCGCTGGATAGCCAGCATCGTGATCACGATCCTGGTGTTTGTAGTGTGTGTGTGGGTGAAGTCACTCAGCAACCCTCATCGACCAATCAGCGAAATAGAAGAAGATGTGAAGAGGAAATGTGAGTTGCGTTGGCAACGCAACAAACGGAACGACAATAGCAACGCAACAAAGGGACGACAATAGCAAAGCAAGAAAACGGGACGATAGCAACGCAAGAAAACGGGACAAGGAGAATGCATCCATAAAAAATGGAGCGAAGCGGAGGGAAAATGAGAGCGAAGCGGAGATAAAAATAGGGGCTGAGCATTCTTAAAGACAAAAAAAGAGAGGTGTGGCGAAAAAAGGGTGCGAAAAAGTTTGGGCATGGCGATTTTTTTTGTAAATTTGAAGCCAAACTTTAAATCCATAACACTTATGTCTGCACTAATCTCAGTTATTCCTATTGTTTTGCTCATTGTATTGATGATGGGCTTTAAAGTATCAGGTTACAAGAGCGCCATTGTGACACTTATTGTAACGATTCTTCTCGCATTGTTCGCAGCACCGGCCTTGGGCATCATCCCAGAGAAATATGCGAACGCCTCCATTTTCGGTATCACCATTTGGTCGGTGGTAGAGGGTTTGCTCAAAGCATGTTTCCCCATCATCCTTATCATTATCTGTGCCATATTCAGTTACAACATATTGTGTGAGACCAAGGAGATAGAGACCATCAAGACCCAGTTTATCCAGATGACCTCCGACAAGGGACTTCTCGTCTTGTTGCTGACCTGGGGACTTGGTGGCGTACTTGAAGGTATGGCCGGCTTCGGAACAGCCGTTGCCATTCCAGCCGCCATTCTGATCGGTTTAGGTTTCAAGCCCATGTTCTCCGCCGTCATCTGTTTGATAGCCAACACTGTCGCCGTGGGATTCGGTGCTGTGGGTCTACCTGCCACAACACTTGCCAACCAAGTTGCCGAATCAGGCACAGCGACCTCAGGCGAGTTGTGTGAGGTCGCTACTTTCATCATCATCCAGTTGGCATTGATGTTCTTCATCACCCCATTCCTCATCTTGATGATGACCGACCGGAAGAAGATCATGAAGAACATCACCTTGGCCTTGTTCGTCGGTACGTTCTCCATCATCGTACAGTTCTGCTGCGCCCATTTCATCGGCCCAGAGACACCCGCTATTTTGGGTAGTGTGGCAGCCATCATCGCCATGTTGATTTACAACAAGCTTTTCATCCGCGACGAGAATCCCAATGATGAGGTCAAGGTAGAGAAGAAGACATTTGGCACCGTCAAGACCTTGAAAGCTTGGAGTGTCTATGGTCTGATTATTTTCTTCATCCTCATCTCAAGTAAGATCGTACCACCCATCAACCAATTGTTGGGCAGTACGTTGGTGACACAGTTTGAACTTCCTGTCACAGGAAACGCCTTCAAATTTGGCTGGCTTTCCAATGCAGGTCTGATGATTTTCCTGGGAGCGATCATCGGTGGTTTGATACAAGGAATGAGCTTCGGCAGTCTGATGAAACTTCTGGCGAAGACGACCATCAACCTTCAGAAGACGGTGGTCACGATCTGCTGCCTTGTCGCCATGGCCATGTTGATGAACAACGCCGGCATGACCAACGACATCGCCAAGGGCCTTGTGGCGCTCACCGGCACCCTCTTCCCCTTCTTTGCACCGCTTATCGGATCGATCGGCACCTTCGTCACCGGCAGTGCCACCAATGCCAACATCCTCTTCGGCAAGTTGCAGGCAACCGCCGCGCACGATTTGGGACTTGTCAACCAAGGAACGTTCTTTGGTGTTTCCGGCAACGAGACCAACTGGCTTGCCGCTGCCAACTGTGCCGGTTCTGAAGGAGGTAAGTTGCTTTCGCCACAGAGTATCGCCATCGCCACCGCCGCCTGCGACATGGAAGGTCAGGATGGTGACATCATGCGCAAGACCATGCCATTCGCTATCTTCTGGATTCTGATGAACGGTCTGATGGTATTCTTAGGCTTGCACGTATTCTAAAAACAAAGAGCCTTCAGGCTCTATAGAAAGATTTACGGGGGATGTGCACCAAACAGCAGGCACATCCCCTTTTTATCAAACATGACAGTCATGGAACACAATCATGCGCTCAATACAGCGTGGGATTTTATAGAGAACACCGGCATCAGCATTTTCCTAACAGGTAAGGCCGGAACGGGAAAAACCACCTTTCTGAAGACCGTGGTGGAGCGTTCCCGCAAGCGTTCGATCGTCGTAGCTCCTACTGGTGTAGCCGCCATCAATGCCGGTGGTGTGACCATCCACAGTTTTTTTCAGTTGCCCCTCTCCCCCTTCGTCCCCGACTCCAAGATCAAGAACAGGTTTGACTACAGCAGGGAAAAACGACGCATCATCTCCTCCCTCGACCTTTTGATCATCGATGAGATCTCCATGGTGCGCAGCGACCTGCTTGATGCCATCGACAGCGTGCTCCGTCGCTTCCGCAACCACTTTCTTCCTTTTGGTGGTGTACAGTTGCTCATGATCGGTGACCTGCAGCAACTCACCCCTGTTGTGACCCCAGAAGATGAGCATCTGCTTCAGCCCTACTACGACACCCCCTATTTCTTCGGTTCCAAGGCACTGTCGCAAACCGAATATGTCACCATCCAGCTGGAAAAAGTCTATCGCCAGCAAGACGGCGTATTTCTCGACATTCTCAACCATATCAGGGAAAATGCTGTGAACGCCGAAGACCTTGCGCTTCTGAACAGCCGTTGCCGGCCCACCTTTATCCCCCGTCCCGACGAGGGTTATATCCGTCTGACGACCCACAACCGTCTGGCCGACCAATACAATGAGAATGCCCTTCAGAACCTTCCCACCCGAAAATACACCTATCGCGCAGAGATAGACGGCACTTTTCCCGAATTTGCCTATCCGACCAGCGATCTGCTGGAGTTGAAGATAGGCACGCAGGTGATGTTTGTGAAAAATGACCCCTCCATCGACCATCTCTACTACAATGGCCGTATCGGCAAGGTAACCTATCTGGACAGTCAACAGATACACGTGCGCTGTCCTGGTGATGAAAAAGACATTGTTGTTGAGCCTCTTGTCTGGGAGAATGCCCGATATACGCTCAACGAGGAAACCCGTGAGATAGAGACCGACGTGCAAGGTACCTTCAAGCAGTATCCCCTTCGCCTGGCGTGGGCCATCACCATCCACAAGAGTCAAGGTCTGACCTTCGACCATGCCATTATCGACGCCAGTCTCTCTTTTGCCCCCGGCCAGGTGTATGTCGCCCTGAGCCGTTGCCGTACGCTTGAGGGGATGCTTCTCTCCTCCCCCATTCCCGCCCGAGCCATCATCAACGACCAGCGAGTGGAAGACTATATCCAACATCAGGACACCAATGCCCGTCAGAGCATCAGCCGCTTGCCAGAACTCAAGGAAGCCTACTACCGCCACCTGCTTGTGGAACTCTCCACCTTCAGCGATCTGCTCCATCTGCAAGAAAGCGTTGTCCGACTGTTTATCGAATATTTCTCACGCAGTTATCCACAATTGGAGAATCTCCAGAAACAGACACTGGAAACCTTCAAGCAACAAGTGTCAAACGTGTCGTACAAATGGATAGGCATCATCCAGCAAAGCGCCATCGACGTGCTCCACTCCCCCACTTTTCTGGAACGCGTGAGCCGTAGTGCCGCCTATTTTGCAAAGACGTTGGAAGCCCTTTTTGAGAAGCCCCTACGCCTATCAGCAGAAGTCAAGACCAACAACAAGCAACTGCTCACCCGGATGTCGAACCTGTTGCCCGAACTCCGACAAGCCTACAAATCACGAGTACAACTGCTTCAGCGGATATCTACAAAAGGTTTCACCATCAGTCATTACCTGCGAGAGAAACAGCTGTCCCTACTCGATGCGATGGATACCCCCACAGAGAAAAAGAAACGTCCCTCCAAGGAGAAAGCCGCCAAGGCCCCCAAGGAGAAGACCCCCAAGGAGAAGACGTGGGTCACCACGATGGAACTTTATCGTCGCGGTCTGTCGCCCCAGCAGATAGCCGATACCCGTTCGCTGACCATCGGCACCGTGTTGGGGCATCTCGCCAAATATGTGGAGAGCGGAGAGCTCTCCCTCAGTGATGTGATTGATCCGTCGCACTTG
>JAEEGI010023426.1_pt1 | contig 12123 bp, 8 predicted proteins | sample 8958751 | NCBI WGS metagenome assembly JAEEGI01 (sample SAMN16246545, study PRJNA631951) | gut metagenome | biome: gut microbiome; feature: rumen; material: KS-attached | host: Bos | place: Iran: Karaj | collected 2018-10 | reverse complement strand
AGCCGACCAGGGCAAAGCGGTCTTCTCCGCGCACATTCTGCAGCTCTTCCGCATCCGGCGCGTCAGAAATCTCCGGTTCCGTCCGCATCAGTTCCACAAAACGGTCAAACCCTGCGCTGCCCTGAGAATAGATTTCCATAAACTGAACCAGCTTGCGAATGGGAGAGATAAACGCCGATACGTAGAGCGTGAAGGTCAGCAGATCGACAAAATCCAGTTCACCGCGCATGATCAGAAAGCCGCCGACACTGACGACAGCAACCTGCATGATGCCGACGGTTGCCTCAATGCCTGCATTGAAACGGCCCATTGCCTGATAAAAGCGCACTTTGCTCTTTTTAAATGCTTCATTTGCAAGATCAAACTTCTCGTCTTCGGCTTTTTCGGCAGCAAAAGCCTTGGAAGTCCGAATACCGGAAATGCCGCTCTCAATGGCGGCATTGATTTCACCGGTTTTGACTTTTACATCCTTGTTGGCCTCCTGCATGCTGAGTCGCTGGCGGATGGAGAAGATCACGCAGACCGGGAGCAGGACAATAAGAACCAGGGCGAGCTTCCAGTTGACGGTCAGGAGAATAACCAGTGCGCCGAGGAGCGTTACGCCACAGGTCAGAATGTTTTCAGGCCCGTGATGGGCAAGTTCCACAATCTCAAAGAGATCACTTGTTACGCGGGCCATCAGAACGCCCGTGCGGTTTTTGTCAAAGAAGGAGAAGGAGAGGGACTGCATATGCATGAACACGTCACGCCGCATATCCGCCTCCACCAGCGTTCCCATGCGGTGGCCGACGATGGTAATCAGGTACTGAAACCCTGCCCTCAGCAGATAGCTTGCGAGAAGAACGGCCATGACGGCAAAGAAAACGGAAAAGAGGCCCTGCGGAAGAAGGCGGTTCATCGCCTGCCTGGTCACGTAGGGAAAGGCAAGATCAATCAGCGCTACGGCGAGGGAGAGCCCCATGTCCAGCGCAAAATCACCGCTGTGCGGGCGAATGTAGGAAGCAAAGACAGAGAGCTTGCTTCTGCTGAAATCAATCGAGCCGGTCATTCTGAAGTGTTCTTGGGCGCATTCCCGGAGCGCCTCCTGTGATGCGGACGGCGATGATGGGGCACGGGTTTTGCCGACTTCTCCTGACCTGCCTTCTGGGCATCGGTCGGTACAGTTTTTGCTTCGGCAGTCTTGCTGTGTTTTGGTTCAGCTGCTTTTGCTGGCTTTGCCTCTACAATGATCGGGGGTTTCCCCTCGGCCGAACTCGAAGATGCGCTGTGGCCCTGCGAGGAGGGTTTCTTTTTCCGGTGCCGGCTTTTCCTGGATGAGGACGCGGTTTCGCTCTTCTTTTCAGGCTCAGATTTTACGGCCGGAGCGGGAGAAACGACGGCGACGGTCTCAGCTGCCTGCTGAGCGGATGGCTTTTTGCCCCTGCGGGAACGGCGGCGTTTGGAGGGGGATGGTGCGGAGCCGTCGTCCGTTTCGGGAGGAGTCTCCGGGACCGGTGTGACCAACAGCGTAGGAATGGTCCACTCATCTATGGGTTCATCACCGTCCGGTTCTTCCTCGGGCTCCACATAGTTCAGAACATGGGCCGGCTCAACGCCGTCTTTCGGACGCCCGCCGGGGACGGCTGCGAGTTCGTAAGACTTGTATTCATGCAGAGAGTCATCCCGGTCGTCATCCAGTTTGACTTTTACGGTGGAACGCAGAAGATTGACCTGCACGGCAGTTCCGTATCCGTCCTTTGTTTCAACGAAGGAACCCTGCTTCGGCACTTTTTTGACCAGATCTTCATACGCTTCCTGCTCATAGCGGAGGCAGCACATCAGCCTCCCGCAGCTGCCGGAAATCTTGGCAGGGTTGAGAGAGAGCGACTGTATCTTGGCCATCTTTGTAGAGACGGGATGAAAGTCATCCAGAAACTGACTGCAGCAATAGGGGCGTCCGCAGATACCGAGGCCGCCGAGCATTTTTGCTTCATCACGCACGCCGATCTGCCGCAGTTCAATCCGGTTGTGGAGAATGGCAGCAAGATCCTTTACCAGTGCACGAAAGTCCACACGGCCATCGGAAGTGAAGAAAAAGGTGGTCTTGTTCCCTTCAAAGTTGCATTCCACATCCACAAGCTTCATGTCCAGCTCGTGCTCAAGGATTTTTTCTTTGCAGATGGCCATGGCGCTCTCTTCGCGCTGCCGGTTGAGCTCATCCGTACGCAGATCCATCTGCGTGGCGACTCGCAGAACACGGCGCAGAGGCTGCACGACGGCGTGATCGTCAACCAGATGGTTTTCCACACTGCAGGTGGCAATTTCCATACCGTTCGCGGTATCCACAATAACAACATCTCCGGAGTGAAGCTGAAGACCGCTTGGGTCAAAAAAATAGGCTTTCCCCCGGTTTTTGAATTTAATACTGACAACTTCGGTCATACTTGATCTCCAATTCGTATCGTTTCTGCGGTCAGCAGACTGAAAATATGCTTTGCATTTACATTGACCTTCATGTAGTCTGAACAGCGCTGCAGCAGCCGGTAAATCTGCATCAGCTGCTCAGCGGTCAGGTTTCCTGCCGGGGTACGCCCGCACAGTATTTCGGAACAGCGCTCAATCGCTGCGTCAAGAAAGGCTGAAGCGGCGTCCAGCTTGCTGAGTTCGTTTTGAGCAATCCACTGATAGACCATTTCCGGATTACCGCTGCAGGCTGCCTGAAAAAACGAGACGGCAAGCTCGCGGCTGCCATTATCGATCCCGTCCGAATCGCCGGCGAGACTGACAATGGTACAGCGGGAGCGTACAGTCTCCAGAAGCAGGTCCGGATTACATACACAGAGAAGAAACAGAACAGTGCGGGGAGGTTCCTCCAGAAGCTTGAGAGCCGCATTCTGTGCATTCAGATTCAGGAGCTCAGCCTCTTCCACAATATAGACTTTGCGTTCAGCCTCACCCGGCAGAACCTGGGCATCCAGAGAGAGCTCCCGGATCTGGGCAACCGTCAGCTCCCGTCGCGCGTTTCCGGACTTATCCGTGAGCCTGCGGACAGGGATGATATCCGGATGTGTGCCGGCGACAGCCTTACGGCAGCCGCGGCAGACACCGCAGGGCACATCGTGACCGCGCAGACAAACGGCGGCAGTCGCAATCCGGCGGGCGGCAGACAAGGCTTCTTCGCGAGAGGGGGAAGAGAGAATGATCGCATGCCCGATGGCAGAAGGATTTTCATAACGAAATTCCTGCAAGCAGATCATCTCCTTCCGTTTATTGACAATTTATATTATTGTACTTGATTATTTCCCATCCGTCAACTCAGACAGAACAATCATAAGCGTTCCTTCGAGGACAGATATTACCGCTTCCTCCGCAATCCACTGGTTGCTGACCCCCAGAGGAAGGGAAGGGATCAGTTCAGCATTCTCCAGAGGATACTTCGCACCGCGGATGCAAACACCCCGGCACGGACCATCGAGAGCGAAGACGGAAAGAGACCAGCCGTCTCTGCGGGGCAGCTTCAGGCTGCTGTTACGCAGCGTGAAGATTTCCGTGTCTTCACACTGCAGCACAGCGCTGACGCCATGCGTCTGGGCAAAGAGCATCGCCTGCAGATTGGCAATAAGGTGATCCAGCCTCCCGCCCAGTGCACAGCAGACGAGAATACTCCGGAAACCATGCTCAACGGCATAGCGCACTGCGAGCATGGTGTCCGTATCATCCTTTTCCGGTATGTGGCGGTCAAGCCGGATGTCTTGGGCGACAGGACCGTCATAGGAGTCAAAATCCGAGATCAGAAGGTCCGGCTTCAGCCCCATCCGCTCGCACCATTGGTAACCACGGTCACAGGCAATGACAAAGTCTTCCTGAAGGAGGCCCGAGACCGGGCTGAAGTCTCCGCCTGATACAATTACACAGCGATCCAGGCTTTTCATAGTTTAGTAGTCCAGCGCCTCCAGACGAAGGAGAGTCTGGATATAGATCTTCAGCGCTTCCATGAAATCAGACTTTTTTGCAGCCTCGTTCACGCCGTGGATAGGACCGCAGAAGGAGGGATAGGGGCGATCCTGATGCTCTGGACCAAAAGCAACCGCATTCGGAAAGTGGCGGGCATAGGTGCCGCCGCCGATGGTAAAGGGCTTTGCATTCTCACCGGTAACCAGATTATAGCTCTCCATACAGGCCTTCACCGCGGGATTGTCAGGGTCCATATAGAAGGGAACCACATCCCCGGTCTCGGTCACATCAGCAGCTTCTCCTGCAGCCTCGCGCAGAGAAGCAGTGATTTTTGCACCGCTCATCGTGGTGCCGTAGCGGACATCGATGGTCTGAGAAATGATGCCGCTTTCCGTGGTGATTTTTCCGCCGACAGCCGTAAGTGCGGTGAAGCGCCCGTCCTCGCTGCGGAGACCCAGACTGCTGCCGTCTGTTGCAGCATGAAGCCGCGCAAGAAAACGGAAGTAGGGAAGCTCAGCCGCTTCGGGGATGTTGTTTTCCAGCAGATAATTAACGAGAAGGGCAATCGCATTGACGGTGCCTTCAGGCATGGAAGCATGTCCGCTGATGCCGGCGGAGGACAGAACCCAAATACCCGGTTCTGCGTACTCTGCTTTGACCTGTTCCGTACTTTGAAGCTGATCTGCTCTCACGCGTGCAGAAGCTTTGGCCGGCACGGCATTGGCGGCGACCCCGCCGTTGATTTCAAGGACATTGCCCGGCCTGTGGCGGGAACTCAGAAGGGCGTGATAGATTCCTTTCTCCCCGTTGATCAGGGGAAAATCCGCGTCAGGGCTGAAGCAGAAGGCGGGGGCAGGATAATGTTCGAGATAGTATGCAAGATCCTGCATGCTGCTTTCTTCATTGCTGCCGAGCAGTGCGCGCACCGGGTAGCGAAGAGGAATCTTTCGATCGAGAAGGTACTTCAATGCGTACAGACAGAGAACACTGGGGCCTTTGTCATCCATGACGCCGCGGCCAATCAGGTATCCGTCGCGCTCCCGAAGGGTGAAGGGATCTTCTTCCCAGCCATCTCCCGCAGGGACAACATCCAAATGGGTAATGGTAGCAAGATGGCCATGCCCCTGATCCTCACCGACCAGGGCATATCCGATCCGGTCTTCGCAGTTAACGGTCTTCAAACCGAGCTCTTCCGCAATGCTGAGCCCGCATTCAAGCGCTCTCTTGGGCTCCCTGCCGAAAGGAGCATCAGGCTCTGCAGGGCCTTCTACGCTCGGAATGGCGACCAGACGGGCAATATCCCGGACGATGTCGTCCTCATGCGCGGAGACAAATTGTTCAATATCGTGCAGTCTGGTTTTATCGATGCTATAGTAATCTGTCATGAGTTTCACGCTTTCTTATTCCGTAAAATGAATATGGTTGTTGATATGATCACTGCAGAAGCAGTGATATCCGGCACAGCGGGAGCAGTATCTGAATTCAAGACCGGGATATTCGGTGTCCGTTCTGCCGCACACGGCACATTTATGTTTATAGAGCTGCTCTCTCTGCTCCTGACGGATCCGCTGAGATGCTTTCCGGAAGTTCACCGTTGTGCTGCTTTGCCGGCGGGGGATAAGTTTAATCAGAGCGCCGGAGAAAAAGATAAGGAAATTCAGCACAGAGACGATCGGAAGCAGGTTCAGGGGGAATGGGTTCTGTAACACCGCAAACAGGAAATATGCAGCGTCAATGAGCGCAAGATATTTCATCCGGATCGGAATAAAAAAGAACAGGAGTACCTGCTGATCCGGGAAGAGAACAGCATAGGAGAAAAACATGGAAAGATACAGATATTCTGCTGTAATCGAGATCCGGTATCCGCCGAGAAAATACGCAAGAAAACCATATATTACTGTGATCAGCCAGCCGATAAGCAGATAAATGCTGAAGCGGGCGGTTCCCCAGTAGCTCTCCAGTGTGGAACCCATCCAGTAGTAAAAATAAAAAACGAGAAAAGCGAGAACGCCCATGCTCGGGGGATAAGCCATAAAGGTAAAGAGACGCCAGATCTGCCCGCGAAGGATCAGCGCAGCATCAAAGCCGAGATAGCCGAGCAGAACCCTGTTGGCCGTGCCAAGGATCCAGAAGATCACATTGGCTATCGTCAGATATCGCATCAGATTTGGAATACCGAAATTGGGGTGCCGGTAACAGAACCGGTCAATTATCCGCATGGGATCTTTCACAGAAATTCCCTCCGAAGTATCAGGATGCCTGTATGATACTTTCTTTTTACCGGAATGTCTACAAAAATATTGTAAAGTTTCAAAAGAAGTCTTTCCATTTTCTGTATCTTGTGTTATATTGTAATTTGAGACATAATATTTTGTAGCGATCTGGAGAAACGATAATATGGAACAACCGAAAGGTCTGGAAAACGACCTGATTGAGGGCCGCAACGCCGTTACGGAAGCGTTCCGGGCCGGCAGGCCGATTGATAAGCTCTATATTTCCGGCGGAGACAGTGACAGGGCGCTTGGGTACATCGCGGCACTTGCCCGGGAAAAGGGAGTTACCGTGGTCGAATGCGACCGCCGCAAGCTGGATGGTATGAGCATAACCCACGCACATCAGGGCGTTATCGCGCTTTGCGCTGTCAGGGAATACTGCACGGTGGAAGATATTCTGAAACATGCGGAAGAACTCGGTGAGGATCCTTTTGTTATTGTATGCGATGAAATCACCGACGGACATAATCTCGGCGCAATTATTCGGACGGCTGAGTGCGCGGGCGCCCACGGCGTGATCATCCCGAAGCGGCGCAGTGCGGGACTGACGACCATTGTGAACAAAGCTTCCGCCGGAGCGGCAGAGCATCTGCCGGTTGCGCGTGTTCCCAATCTCCGCGCAGCGATTGAAGAGCTGAAAGAGCATGGTGTATGGGTATACGGCACTGCTGCGGACGGAACAAGCAGACTCTGGCAGACAGAGCTCACCGGCCCGATCGCGTTGGTCATCGGCTCGGAGGGCGACGGAATGGCCAGACTTGTAAGAGAGAGCTGCGATTTTGTTCTGTCGCTGCCAATGAAGGGGAAAATGTCTTCATTGAATGCATCGGTGGCAGGCGCGATCGTAATGTACGAGGTCATGCGCCAGCGCAGTGAGGTCTGAGACTTAACAGTTCAGACTGAAACAGGAAAATGAACTGCTGCGGGACCGCAGCGGATTGGGGTACATATGGATCGTAAGAATTGGAATTGGGACGGGGATCCAAAACAGGATTCTGCGTCGGCGGAAGACGAAGTCACCTATACTGTAGATGATATCCTCGCCGAATTCTGGAGTGAGTATTCCGAACCTGAAGAAGTACGCGAGCCGGAATACGACTACTATGAAGTGAAATATGATGACCCCACAGGGGATAAGTATGCGGATGCATACGAAGATGAGGACGGTTACGATTATGAGTGGGAGCCGGAGATGCCGGCTGCAACACCGTCCCGTGATCAGGAAATAGAAGAGGAAGCCGAAATGCCGTCAGAGGAACAGTTGCCCGAGAAAACTGGAGACACGGTTCGGGAACAGGATACGATAGATACGCTCTTTCACAATATAAGGTCGTATTTCAGAAAAAACGAGAATAAAAAGGGAACCGGAGAACAAAAGACAGCTGAGGAAGATGCGTCCGAGGCTCAGACAGAAAAAAAGGGAAAGAAAGAGGTCCAGGAACAGTTTCCTGACAGTCCGCCGAAGGAGTCGGAAGGAACCTTCGTCGATACCTTCGATTATTCCAGACTGTTTAAGATGTTTGCGGACCCCAGGAAAAAGGAAAAAGGCCGGACTCAGCTGCGAGGGTCGACTCCGGATGGAGTCTCCGAAGTTGCAGATTTTGAAGGAGAATCCTCTGCAGCAGGAGATTTCAGTGAGCAGGAAACAATAAGCGGGTATTTTGAGGAAACCGAAGACCTGTACGGAGAAGAAATCCCGGAAGAGGAACCCTATGAAGAGAAAACGGAAGAGGGAAGCCGTCCGCTTCTCGCCGAGGATTCCATGGACTTCCGGGATATCCTGAGAGAATTTATGCTGGGCGATCAGCATCCGATCTACTCAGGGCTTCCCGGGATCGGTGTTCCCGCAGATAAAGAGGAGAACCACCTGCCAATACCGGATCTCTTCACGGAAAAGAAAAAGGAACCGGAAACAGAGAAAGAAGAGCAGAAAGAGAAACCGAAAGAGAAGCCGAAAGCCATAACAGGAAACAGATATCAGGTGGAAGAAGACTTCCCGCTGGATCTGGACCGGTTTGATACGGCGCTGCCGGAGGACCGGAACGAAAAACGGGAAGACCAGCTGCAGGAAACGCTCACAGCCGAACCGGAACCGGAAAGAAAACAGCGGCGAAAGGCGGCGGAAAAACCGGACGGTACAGGAAATGAGGTGCCGGAGAAGGCCCTTCTCCGCATGCTGCGCGGATTTGGAAGCGGAGTGAGCGGCAAAAAGAAAGCGCTGAATTCTCCTTCTGCATTTACGGGCTTCGAGGATTACCTGCCGAAGGAGAATGAGGAGGAGAATACGGAGCCTTCCGAACCGGAGACGGAGCGGAATCCAGAGAAGGACACAGAACAGAAGCCTGAGGGAAAGCATGCGGCTGTTGACGAAAGCGAAGACCTTGGCTCTGTGCCGGTTTCCTCTGTGGAAGACGAGGACGATGAACTCCTCTACGAAGGCGATTTTCCGCCGTTTGGACAGTGGATTCTCAATGAACTGATGAATCTCTGGATCCGCATTAACGGCATTGGTGACCGTGCGAGTACCTTCACAATGGAGGACGAGGCAGAAGATCTCGGACCGGAGGTCAATGTGGCAAACGCTTCGCGTTACTATGGATCTCAGGTCACCATGCTGCGAATGCGTTTTCAGATTGGGCTGGCTCTGCTCGCGGTGCTTGCGTATCTGACCCTGGGATTTCCGGTGAGTGGGATGCTGAAGACTGCAAAGGTCTGCTCCGCCATGTGTCTGGGGCTGCAGTTGGCCATTATGCTGCTCTGCCTGGATGTGGTGACAAACGCTGCAATCAACCTGACCAGAGGAAAATTCGGAGCAGATGCGCTGGCGGTACTCTGCTGCGTAATCAGTTCACTGGACGCACTGACGGTTGCGCTCGGCAGTTTCGGGACTCCACACATCCCGCTTTGCCTGTTCTCAAGCCTAGCACTGATGGGAGTTTTGTTTGCGTCATTGCTCTCGGCACGGGCGCTGCGCAAATCCATCCGCGTGCCCGCCATTGGAAAACGTGCCTACTGTGTGACTGCGGAAGAAGGCGTGAGGGCGAACCGGGATATCACCCTGCTCAAGTCCGTGAGGCCAACGACCGGTTTTGTCCGTCGGTCGGAAGAAGCTCCGCCGGATGAAAGCCTGTTTTGCAAAACGGCGCTTTTTGAACTGGTGGCGGCGATCATCCTGTCACTGTTCATCGGTCTGGTAAAGCACAGTGTAAAAGACACGCTGTACATCCTGTCAGCAGTTCTGTCCTGTGCGGTGCCGCTTACGGCGCTTCTTGCCTTTGCACTGCCGTTCTTTATCGGCTCCCAGCGCATCTTCTCAAGCGGTGCGGCGGTTGCGGGATGGTCGGGAATCCATGATATCGGCAGCAGCAGAAACCTGATTGTGACGGATCGCGATCTGTTTCCGGAGGAGACCATCTCCATTGATACGGTGAGGATTTTTGCAGACGAGAGCGCTGAAAGAATTATTGCTTATGCGGGAACGATGATTGCCGCATCGGGTTCCGGCCTTGGACCCTGTTTCGCAGAACTGATGGATAAAAACCGTGCCAGAATGAGGCAGGTGGAGGACTTCCAGTGGCTCTCCGGCGGCGGCCTGCAGGGCAGGATCGAAGGGCACCGTGTTCTGTGCGGCGGTTCGGATCTGATGCAGCTGATGGACGTGAAAATTCCCTACCGGCTGGTTGACAGGACAACAGTGCTGCTGGCTATTGACGGTGTGCTGTACGGAATTTTCAAAATCAATTATATCGGGCTGCCGGAGGTTCGCACTGCGCTGCAGGATCTGATCGCGTCCAACCGTCATCCGATCTTTGCGATCCGGGACTTCATTATCACACCGGAAATGCTCCGCGAAACCTTTGACGTCGCGACAGACGGATATGATTTCCCGCCTTTCGGAGACCGGTTCCGCATCTCGGAAGCACAGCCGTCGGAGGCAAGTAAAATTGCTGCGGTGGTTTGCAGGGAAGGACTCGGGCCGCTGACGCATCTTGCAGATACCGGAAGAAGCATGTACATCGCGGTTCGCCTGAACCTGATCATTACAGTCCTGGCGGCTGTACTTGGAATGCTGCTGGTTTTCATGAAGCTGGTCGGAACCGGAATGGTCAGCCCCTGGCTCCCGTTTGTCCTGATGCTGCTTGACATCCTCGCAGTGACCCTGATCAGCCTGTTTATGCGCTTTTAAAAACTTTTTGTTGCAAAGGCATGGAGGATCGTGTAAAATAAAACGGATCGGGTTATAAAAACTCACTTTCATCATATTTATCATATTCTGACAGAGAGGAAGCAAAACATGGAAAGTAAAAACATTCGCAACATTGCCCTCCTCGGGCACGGAAACAGCGGCAAAACCAGCCTGGCAGAGAGCATGCTCTTCATTACCGGTGCAACGGACCGTCAGGGCAAGGTGAGCGACGGAAACACGGTATGTGACTACGACGCAGAAGAAATCAAGCGGCAGATCACAATTTCTTCGTCTATCGCTCCAATCACCTTTGGCGGAAACAAGATCAATGTTCTTGATTGCCCGGGCTACTTCGACTTTGTCGGTGAGGTTCTCTGCGCCCTGCGCGCGGTGGAAGCCGGCGTCATCCTTTGCTCTGCGAAAGACGGTATTTCCGTCGGTGCCGAGCGCAGCTGGAAGTATCTGAAGGCAGCCAACCTTCCGACCGCCTTTGTGATTTCCAAGTGCGATGAGGAGCACGGAGACTTCTTTGCCGTTGTCGAGGCACTTCGCGCCAAGTATGGCAGCATTGTTGCCCCAGTGACCATTCCCACAAGCGACGGCAAGGGCGTCATTGATCTGGTACATAATGTCTGCTACACCACCAACGGAGCAAAGAGCACGAAGGGTGCCGTTCCTGCCGCCGACGCCGGCCATGCCGAGGATCTGCGGATGGAACTGATGGAGACCGCTGCCGGCGCCACCGAAGAACTGATGGAGAAATTCTTTGAGGATATGGAGCTGAATGAAGCCGACATGATCACCGGTATCCGTGCCGGTGTGAAGGACCGCAGTGTTGTCCCTGTGTTTGCAAGCTCTGCCATGCAGAACATCGGTACGGAAGCATTCCTGCAGGGTGTTGTGGACTACATCCCCTCCCCGAATGAGGTTGAGGGAATTGAGCCAGCTGCCCCGACACAGGGCTTTGTCTTCAAGACGGTCTCTGACCAGTTCGGCAAGTACAGCTTTGTCAAGGTCATGAAGGGCAGCATCAATTCTGATATGTCTCTGCGCAATCTGCGCGCATCTTCCACGGACAAGCTTGGCCGCCTCTACACTGCATGCGGCAAGAAGACCACGGAAGTGAAAGACGCCTGCTGCGGCGACATCGTTGCCGTCGGCAAGATGGACTGGAAAACGGGCGATACTGTCTGCGATCCGAAAAATGAAGTGGAACTCCCCGCTATCGAGATGCCCGAACCCTGCTACTCTATGGCCATCTCCCCGAAGACAAAGGGCCAGGACGACAAGGTTGCAGGCGGGCTTACCAGACTGAACGAAGAAGACATCTCCTTCACCCTGGTGAATAACGCCGAGACTCGCCAGATGGTCATCTCCGGCCAGGGCGACATTCAGATCGATGTTCTCTGCGCCAAGCTGAAGAGCCGCTTCGGCGTCGATACCGAGCTCTTCCCGGCCCGTGTTGCCTACCGTGAGAAGATCAAGGGCAAGGTTGAAGCTCACGGACGCCATAAGAAGCAGTCCGGCGGCTCCGGCCAGTTCGGTGATGTGTGGATCCGCTTCGAGCCGCAGGATGAGTCCGACGAAATGATCTTCGCGGAAGAAGTCTTCGGCGGTTCCGTTCCGAAAAACTTCTTCCCGTCCGTTGAGAAGGGACTCCGCAACGCAGTTCAGAGGGGTGTTCTGGCAGGTTATCCGCTGGTCGGCCTGAAGGCTACGCTCTATGACGGC
>JAEEGI010023424.1_pt1 | contig 12123 bp, 7 predicted proteins | sample 8958751 | NCBI WGS metagenome assembly JAEEGI01 (sample SAMN16246545, study PRJNA631951) | gut metagenome | biome: gut microbiome; feature: rumen; material: KS-attached | host: Bos | place: Iran: Karaj | collected 2018-10 | reverse complement strand
GCGGTTGTACACGCATCGCCCCCCGCGTCTTGATTATGGCTTATGCCCATGTGGGGCACGATTGCCAAATTGGGGAGGGGGCGGTCATTGCTAACGGTTGCCAGCTGGGCGGCCACGTGCGTATCGGCCAATTTGCGACCCTTGGTGGCACTACGGCGGTACAGCAGAGAAACCAGGTGGGCGCCTATGCCTTTGTGGGTGGTACGCTCAAGGTGGATTACGACGTCCCTCCGTGCAGCCGCGCATTCGGGAACCCGCTCCGCTTTGCTTCCCTCAATCTCCATGCGCTTCGCCTGCATGCCGACGAGTTTTCGCCGGAACGCATTGCTTTTTTCGAGCGCGCGTTCCGCATGCTTTATCGCGGCAAGCGCCCTATTGCAGAAGTCGTCGAAGAACTGAAAAAAGGCCCGGAACCTCTGTTCCAAGCCTTTTTCGATGAACACTGGGGCGGCACACTCGTCCGCCCGTAATTACTATTGTAGCAGTGCTTCCGGGAATCCTGGATACCAGATATCCTTGTAAATGTTGAATGCTTCGAATCCGCTTGTCGGGCCGAAAGACCAGTAATGGAACGAAATTCCGTGTTTCCATGCGGCTTGGACCGTCTTTTGGGCCCATTCTGCCTTACCAGCTTCGCTGACGGAACTGTCTGCGGGGCAGTTGCAACCTGAACCACCGGCAACACCGAATTCACCCATGTTTAAAGGAATGTGGTCAACGCCGTTAATATCAGGATAATACTCCTTGGCGATATTTGCGTATTCGTTCATGTCGCGCGATGCCATATTTGATTTCATGAGGTCGCCCTTGCAGCTGTAACCGAGACCCTGATGGCTGTACTGGTAGGGTTCGTAATAGTGTCCGCTGAAGATGATATTGCCGTCAGGTGGCAGATGCAATGTCGGCAACTCGTAAAATTTGGCCAAGTGATATGATTCGAACATGATGGTCTTGCCTGGAGCCGCGGCGCGGATGACTTTGTAGGCGTCGTTCATCAACTGGTCTACAATCTCGGCTCTAGGTATGGAAGGTTCGTTTAAAATTTCGAGCACGAGCATGCTGTCGGGGAACACGTTCAATGCCGTGGCGAGGTTTGTCCACATGCCGAGGAAGTGAGCCTTTTCCGCTTCGAATTCCGCAGCGTTATAGGTGCATTTTACTTGAGTTTTTTTTACGGGATCCCATTTGTTCCCCCCACCGCCGGCGCAGTTCAGGTCGCTGTAATGGTGAAAGTTCACGACTACGGCAAGTCCATTGTTGATGGCGAGCTGGATGTCTTCCATGACGCCCTGCAAGCGTGTTTGGGCTACCATGTGGGTCGTCTTGTCGGCGTCCTGATGCCATTGGACCGGGATGCGCACGGAGTTGAATCCGGCGGCCTTGATGACGGCGAAGTCCGTATCACGAATAGGGTTGCCCCAACCAGCATCATCGCGTCCCGTCGATTCCCAGGAGTTGCCCAGGTTGATTCCGCGACCGAGTCTTGCGTTCATGATGCGTCCGGCGGTGTAATCTACAGGTACGACGGTGCTTGTGTTGCTTTTCGGTGTCGGCTTGTATTCTGGCGGTGCGGTGGAATTGTCGCATGCGACGAATGCGCAGCCAATTGATATTGCAGAAAGAATTTTCTTAATCATAGGAACCCCCAAAGAGTACGTTGAGCCTGTTCTCAAAATCTACATAAAAACAGAAAATAGAAAAATAACAATGAAAGTATCTTTTGTTTACGCTTGAGTCCATTGTGATGCTCGTCAATACTTTTAATTTGTAAACATTCTGAAACGAGCGGCAGAAAAAAAATTTCGTTTACGCTTGAGTCCAGCGTTTACACGGCTTGGAAAGCGGTATTTCGTTGAGTGATCGGGTTTTGCAAAGGCTTTTTTGCAAAGAGAACAGTAGGATTTGCCAAAAAACAAGCTATATTGTAGGTGATCCGAATTTGGAGAATTGTACCTATTATGAATGGAAACTTAAAAAAAGCCATTTGGAAGTCCGCTCTAGCGGCGATGCTTCTTGCTTCATCTTCTTTTGCTGGCTACGGCTTTAGCGATTATCGCGACCGCGACCAGTCCCACTTTGTCATGAAGGAACCCAAGCCGTTCCGTCCTGATAAGGAAGTTGTCACTGTTGTCATGCGTGAAGCTATTCCGCGTGGTGGTGGTTATACTTACCAGTATCCGCGTGAAAACCCTGAACCGGTTCTCACCGACAAGTACGCTATGGAAGGTGCTCTTTCCATGGAAATCGAACTTATCGCAAGTGACTATTCCGGTGTGGCTATTTGTATCGCCGGTTCTGTTGACTTGACTCCGTACTTGGAAGAAGGCGTCCTTGAGTTCTGGATCAAGGGTGCTCAGGGTGGCGAAAACGCCTTGTTCGTGCTTGTTGACGACGGCGTGAAGAGCAACGGCGAATCCCTCCAGGTGAAGCTCCGCTCTAAGAGCCTTGGTGAAATTACTACTGAATGGAAACACTTCAGCATTCCTCTGAAGCTCTTCGGCAATACCGGTGTTTACTGGGATGCGAAGAACACGCGCGAAGTGATGCTCCCGTTTGCCTGGTCCAACTTCAAGGGTTTCCGTCTCGAAGTCCGCAAGGATGAAAACGAATCCTTCAAGGTCTGGATTGACGATGTTGTGATTAAGAAGCACGGCAAGCCGTACGAAGGCCCGGCTCATTATCCGTTCCGTAACGAGATTTAAGAGGATTTTATGCGCAAAACAGTTTCTTCCCTTTTATTAGCGTCTAGCCTCGGTGCTGCGTGGGCCCTCCCTCCGCAGTTGCAGCTTGATTCCCTGCACGCTTCGTTGGATACTCTTTCCGGTAACATGGAATCGACTCTCCTCGGCAAGGACGATCTGCCACTGGCGGTCTCCGGTTACATGGCTTTCCGTTTGAAGAATTTCCACTATTCCGAAGAAAGCCCCTGGGTCAAGGACGATAGGGCTCGCACGAGCGTCGATGCCGTCTTGAACGTGAACATCGTCGCCATGCCGAACTCCTACATTACGTTGTTTACGAATCTTTCGTTCCCGTTTGATTTGAGTGGCATTTATACGAACTACTTGGCGAAGCATCCGACTAAGGCCCCGGGCAATTACGATGAACGCGCTCTGTACGACCACTCCACGGACTTCTATTCTTCGACCATCAACGAAGAATTGAACGTCGGTGTCGATATCCGCGCAGGTGTCTTCGGTGCCTACATTACCGCAGGCGGTGTCATTTGGGCGAACGCTTCTCCGCTTACGATGTGGGAACGTGAAACGAACCCGCGTTTCGTTTGGCAGTACGAACTTTTCGAAGACGAAAAGACAGTTTCTACCTATTATAAAGAAAAAGCTTTCAAACCGGTCAAGGAAGGTGGCCGTGCATTCTGGACGAACCGCTCTTTCGGTGGTGTCTTTGCCAACATCTACCAGCTCCCGTACGACATGAAGGCCCAGTTCCTCGTGTCCCAGCCGATTGATGCCGACATGGCGACCCGTGATGGTTTGCGTATGTATGGTGGTCAGCCGGGCGAACTTGAAATGACCGGTGGCTACGATTTCCGCGGCACTGTCTTCCATGGCCGTGTTGCCAAGGAAAAGATTGCCGACAATCTTACGGTCGGTTTGAACTACATGGGCGTGACGTATGACGAGGGTTCCATTTACGAAGACGAATTCCGCAACCAGTGGATTACCGCTGGCAAGAGTCCGGTGCTCCTCAACACGCACGTGATTAGTGCTGATGTGAAGGGCAACTTCACTCCGAAGCTCTTCTTGATGGCTGACGTTGGCGTAAGCATTACGGATTCCACGGTCTTCTATCAGTCTGCTTCTGTCGATGGATTTGATTCGACGAAGCGATCTTCCGGTTATTCCCGCGATGCTAAGAGATCCGCTATGGCAGGCCCGAAGGTCGGTCTCTATGTCAAGGCTCAGAGCAAGTATGTCGAAGGCTGGCCGATGACGGCTGAACTCGTGTTCTTCCAGCCGGGCTTCTACTCTCCGTATTCTCTTTCCAACCCGTCCCGTTTCCCGGGCTGGCGCAAGGACGAAACCTACCTTAATGCAGGTGCGCTGCGCTACTCCCCGAACATGGCCGGTATCAACTTCAAGTTGGAACCGACTTTCAACCGCGGTTATTTTGACTTCCAGTACGCCCAGCATCGTCAGATCGATCCGGGTCAGGATGTGGTTGCATTCAACTACCGTTTGAACGGCCGCAGCATGTGGGAAAGTTCCAATTCCTGGACAAAGCACAAGCCGATCTTTGTGGCTGACTCCGGTAATGCTTCCGGTGCCGGTTACATTGCCCGTGCGGGTATCCAGAGGGATGCCGGCGAAGGCATCAAGATGTATCGCCAGCGCGGTGGTCTTTATGGTGGTACCTGGGAATTGTGGGAATCCTTTGTGGCCTACGAAAAGGGAACCCAGGTTGCAAAGCAGGAAGTCCCGATGCACGCCAAGTGGTCTTCGTACATGTCCTTCATGGGTGGTTACGATATTGGTCACTGGCTTGGGACGGACCGCAACGTCATGATGACTGCGTTCCTCGCTCTCTCCGGTGTTTCGACTTCGTTCGCTCCGCTTGCTGTTTCCGAAAAGCAGTCCAATATGCTCATGACGAGCTTCTACGGCCAGTTTGAACCGACCGTCGCCGTGACGCCGACCTTCCACATGGTGGGTATCCTTGGTCTCGAAACGTTCAGGTCTGAAAAGGCTTACGTGATTTACTCTGCTCCAAATGCTGTCGGTAAGTACACAGACACGAACCCGACTCATGTGAACGAAGTCTCTCCTTACTACTATGGAAAGGCACCCATCAATTACAGGGATTTCGCAATCGGTCTTGGTTTTGACTGGGACTTCTCTGACCGCGTGGGTCTCCACTTCCGTTACAAGTTCATGACGCACTCTGACGAAACCGTACCTGATAATAATTGGCATTCCCATTATATTGCAGCCGAAACCAAGGCTTGGTTCTAAGGGAGGATGCTAAAGATGAATATGAAAATGAAAAGAACTTTAATCGCCCTTCTCACTGCTTCGGTTGCCGCTTCGGCATCAGCAGTTGCGGATAACCAAAAGGCCTTGCAGGCCAAGGCGGATAGCGCGAATGCCAAGCGCGGTGTTGAAATTACCGGTAGCATCCGTGCCGTGGCTCAGCGTTCCAGTTTCGATACTGACAACGATCCGAGCGGCATCAACAATATGCCGGATGTGGAACGCAACGAGTTCGTCTCCGCTGACTTGAACTTCGGTTTCCGTCCGTATGAATTTGTCCGTGCGAACGTGATGATGCGCCTCGGTGGCGGCATGCAGGAATACTTCGCTTCTGCGGCAAAGACGCTCGAAGCCAAGTGGCTCAATGTTGAGGGCAATGTCGGCAAGAGTTTCTACTGGATTGCCGGTGACTTCCGCTCTGCGATTTCTCCACTCTCTATTTACAATCCCGGTATCGACATCATGTACGAACCGACGATTTTCGCCCGCAAGCGCCACATGGCCCAGAAGGAACAGCTTATCGAAGGCAACAAGCGTAACCTTCAGGGTATAAACCTTCAGTTCCGTCAGGAAATCGACCCGATGGTGGGCGAGCTCCGTGCCGAAGCTTTCTTGGCTCGCGTAAACCGCGTATCGGTGCTTGACTTTACCGGTGCCGAAGGCAACATTATCCCTGGCGATTCCATTCCGGGTGTCGCAACGTCACTTGCCTCCAATACGGATAAGTGGCTCGTCGGTGGCAACTTCGAACTTCTCCCGGTTCAGAAGAACGTCTATGTCGGTGTGACTCCGATGTTGATTTTCGATAACGAAAATTCGAAGTCCTATGCCTATCGCCATCCGATAGCACGCAACGCCAAGCCGGACGATTTCAACCCGGATGATCCTGTAACCAGTAGTTACGTCCGTCAGGAAATCAATCCGGATGTGGGTTTGCAGAACACGTTCGTGTTGAGCGCTCGCGGAGGTGCCGATATCGCAGGGCTCATGCAGAACAAGAACCTCAATCTTGATCTCGTTCTCGAATATGCGATGTCGATAAACAAGGTGAAGACGTTTGGTCAAGTGATTGACCCTGCTACGGGTGCTCCGGCATTTGTTGAAAATGAAGAATCAATCAATGGTTCAGCCATACTCGCTACGTTGAACGCCGGTTACAAGGTCGATAACTCTTGGAGCGCTGGCCTTGCCTTGGATTTCGTCCGCAACGACGAAAAGTGGTTCAACAACCTCGCTCAGTCCCCGAGTTTCTTTGCCCAGCGCATCTTGAACTCGGATAAGGACGGTAACACGGTTAAGTATGGCGTGAATTCCCCGCTCTATTCGACTTTCGATGCTCTCTACAATTACTCTCCGAAGTTCTCCCCGATAGCCCGTTCCATGGGTACGAACGATGACGCTTTCAAGCTCGGTCAGGGAAATAGCTACAATATCGCTCCGTACAACAAGAATTCCTGGGGTTCCAACGTCTATTCTGCCGAACAGCTCAACCTCATCAATATGATGTTGGATCCGGCTGTTCAGCTCACCCTGCCGTATGGCCTTGCGACTCCGAACCGCATGGGTGTCCGTGCCATTATCAAGGGCGATTGGCAAGAAAAGATCGAAGTTCAGGCTCTTGTAAGTATGTTCAATCAGGTGAATAGCGAAATTCCGGGATTGGACAAGACTTCTTACATGGAAATCGGTGGTGGCGCCAAACTCAATATCGCAAAGATTGCGGGCTTAAGCAAGCCGATGGAATTCTCCGGTTCCTTCAAGCAGTCCAGCAGCAAGAACTTCGTTGTTGCTGGGATGGTTGGTGAGGTCAAGAGCAGCTTTGTCAACGTTGGTTTATCAGCCCAGTTCCTGCCGCGTTTAGGCTTTACGGCTGGTCTCCAGATGATTAACTCCGATTACGGAGTTGGTTTCCAAAATTCGATGGTCGGCGTTGATGTTCCACTCATGAAGAGCAAGCAGACTCAATGGATGGCTGGTTTTGATTACTCCGTTGCAGAAAATGCTTGGTTGTCCTTGAATATAGGCTCTATTATGGTGCAGAATGATTACAATACAAAGCCTTATCTTGATGCATATGAGGTTGCTTATTCTAATGCATATAATAGTACCTATGCTGCGGAAACAGAAAAACTTACTAAGAAACTGAAACAAGGTGAATCTCTGACTGCGGAACAAGTTGAATCTGTAAATCAAAAAGCTCTCGAAGCTGCTTCCAAGGTTAAGGTCCCTGATAGAAACATGCCTGATTACAATGGAGTTTCTTCTACGAAAGCAACTTCATACACGCATAAGTTTAGTCAGTTTGTCTTTGAAGCTTCCATTAATGTGGAATTTTAATGGGAGGTAACTAGAATGAATTTCAATATGAACATGCGCAAAATTTTACTGACCTCTGCAATTGCTTTTTCGGCTGCGACTGCGTTTGCTGCCGAAAATAATGCCGAGGTTGTAACGCAACAGAAATCCTTGCTGGAAAAGTTGGATTCTCTCAATGCGGCTGTCCTCGGACTCAAGATTAACGGTACGGCAAAGGCCGGCGTGCTTGCTTCCTTCTCTTCTTCGGACCAGTACGCCAAGGAATCCCCGACTCAGGAAAACCAGGCGTTTACGGATGTGGACCTGCGCTTGACCGCCCGTCCGAGTTCCGAGACCATGATTGACGTCGAGTTGCGTTTGCACAAGGATTGGCAGAACGCTTACGACGAGAACAACAACCCGATTATCGGTCATTGGTTCAGCTACGATGGTACAATCCTCAACAAGCATGTGGATTTCAACTTGGGTTACATGCGTGTCGGTTATACTCCGCTCACCATTTTCGCCCCGCAGACTGAAATTCTCCAGGAACCGGAGATTTTCTCGGAAAAGCGTCGCGAAGCTCTTGCAAAGCGTAATCTCGATACGACAAGCCGTCGCTTGCTGCAGGGCCTTAACGTCGCTTACAATAGCGGAAGCGTTGGTGCGGTCGATAACATTACTGCACAACTTACCGGTGCACGTCTCCGCAATACGGGAAAGAAACTTGACCAAGTGTTCTTCGATTTCGACTTCTCCGATCGCTATATGCTCGGTGCTCGTGCCGGTGTCGAATCTTACGGAGCTCACCTCGGTTTGAACTATGTCAACTTGATTGACCGTAAATATACACGTCGTGCTAAGAAGATTGACAAAACTGATACAGTCTATTACGACAACAACATGGTGTTTTCTGCGGACCTGAGCTTCGATTCCAAGAAGGCTCTTCCGACGCTTCCGGTTTCGTTCGGCTTGAATGGCGAATTTGCCATGTCCAAGTGGAAGGTTGATCGCGATTACCTAGGTACAGAAGTCAAGACATCTTACAAGGTTGTCGAGAAACCCATAAATGGCGACAGGATTGTCTATGTCAAGAACGCCTCTTCGACTCCTCAGGTGGTCATAAACGAAGACTATGCCGATGAAAGTGGCAATAGCTTCTATGCGAACCTCTTTGCGAAAGGCGATGTCAATGATATCGACTTCAAGGTGGAAGCCGGTTATCTCAAGACGGATGAGAAGTTCTGGTCCGAAATGGCGTCTTCTCCGGTTTATCATGGACGTGCGGTTATCTTGAATGCAAACGCTTTGTACACGAATCCTGCGGATAGCTTGATTCTTGCAACATACGGCGCTTCCAGTCTCGAAAACCTTTACTTCAATGTTTATAATTCCACGACATTGCAGGCGTACAACTTGATGACGTCGGCTACTAACCCGAACACTCTTTCCAATGAAGGAGATATTTTCGGCCGTAAAAATGGCGAAAACGGATATCTCTACTCCCGTTTGGATAACAACTACAAGAACGGCCATTTCTACCGCAACGGCTACACGGGTACTGTTTCAAAGCGCCTGGAACTTGATCCGCTGATGGAATTGGATCCGTCTGTAGGTCTTGCATTGCCGTTTGGTCTCGCTACTCCGGACCGCAAGGGTATTACGGCGAAAGCCGATGTCAACTGGGCTGACAAGGTATTCTTCAATGCGCGCGTCAACATATTGACTCAAACGAACTCTTTGTCTGTGGATCCTGCGACAGGTATTCCGCAAGTTGCAGAGAACAAGTTCACGGAATTTGCAGTGGGTCTTGGCGTCGATGCCGGTGCTCTTGCCGGTCTTGACCGTCAGATTCTTGTTCAGGGTTCGTTCTCCCAGGCGAAAGAAAACGCTTATCTCAAGCGCACAGCAAAGCGCATCGTTGCTGGTATTACCGCTGATGTGTGGGGCCCGATTGCTTTGCTTGCCGGCTTCCAGCAGTATGATAAGGAATTTGGCAATGGGTTCGGCTTTGGCGGAACATTCGGTGAAATGAATGTGGCCGTTAGCGTGCTCAAGGCTTCTGAACGCTTGATTATGGGCGGCGTCCGCGTGAAGCTCGCTCCGATTTCTTACTTGTCTGTTCAGTACGGCATGCTCAAGAATGACCTTGATTACGTTTATGGAATCACGGATGCGAACAATGTGCCTATTGCCGCCGGAGCAAACAAACTTTCCATCAGCAAGAACATCATTACTGCTGATGTTACTGTTAATTTCTAAGAGGTGCTGAAAATGAAAAAACTTTACCAGTACACAATGATTCTCTTGGCAGGTGTTTTGGGTGCTTGTTCCTCTTTGGAAGTGAGCGAACCTTACTCTGAAAATCTTCCGGCAGGTTTCACTGCTCAAGGTTATATGGATGTCCATCCGATTTTGCGCAAATTGCAAATCAAGGATTATGTGGAAGTGCACAATGCTGTTGTCAAGGATTCCTTGACTAAGATGGGCGTTGACTATGCAACCGTTAAAGCAGCCGATGATGCCGCCTTTGCTGCTATGGCCCCCGATGTTCTCAAAGCAATTTGTGCCGATAAGTTCTTGGGTGGTTATCCTGCAGATTCTTGCGCCAATCCTGCAGCGGACACTAAAATCATGGCAGATTTGGCCGAATTCAACTTTGTCGGTGTCGCCGATGATTTCGCAGTGTTGACGCAGGTTCCGATTGATGAAATTGCCATTTCTCAGCAATATGTCGTTTTCGGTCAGGCTCACGGTTGGGCTTATCGCTGGTGTGATGCGACTGAACTCGCCAATATAACTCGCGATCAGGTGAAAGTTTCAGTTATTAATGCTCAAGGGATTCCAGTAGAATCTTCAATTACTCAATTACAGTTAAAAGCTGTGTCTTCGGCTGATAAATTCGTGGCTGATCCAGGAATCTATTGCCAAGATCCGGCGACTGGCGCTCTCCATCTAGTTAATCAATAGGAAGAGGTATTCAGATGAACTTTAAAGTTATTGCATTTGCTCTCGCTATGGGTGCCGCGGTGTCTGCTCAGGCCGCTGCCGACAAAGTGATTGGCTTCTATCCTTATTGGAGTCAGTATTCCCAGTTCTATGCAAAGGATATCCGCTACAATCTCGTGACCGACATTCACTATATGTCTATCGCTCCGACTGCCGAAGGTACGGTCGCCTTTGCCGATGAATATGATGCGGACAACTTCAAGAACCTCGTGAACATGTCCAAGGAAAACGGCGTCAAGCTGATTGTTTCCGTGGGCGGCATGGAAGCCGAATCGAGCCTCAAGTCGATTGCCTCCTCTGACGAAACGCTCTCCACGTTTGTCTCGAACGTGAAGGACTGGGTTTCTACGAACGGTGGCGACGGTGTCGAACTCGACTGGCAGAACCTCACGACGGACGATGCCGAAGATTACGCCAAGATGTTGAACGCCTTGGTCGATGGCCTTTCGGGTATGACGGTGACTGCCGTGATTTATCCGGCAGCCGGTATGGATGCCTACAAGGCCGAAGCCTTGAACCGCGCCGCTTACGTTGATGTGTTCATGGCTGACCTCATGAACGAAAGCGAAAGCAGTCTCGTTCCGAACCAGAGTGCGAACTCTGTGCAGGAAACGCTTGACGCTGTTGCTGCCGCCGGCGTGAACAAGGACCTCCTTGCTCCGGTGGTGTTCCTCTACGGTAAGTCCTTTGCTGGTGCCAAGGGCCTCGGCTCTAGCCACACGGGTGTGGGCAGCGGCAACGAAGGCTACCTCCCGTATGCCGAACTCATGAACCGCTTCGACACGCCTGATTACACGGTGACTTTCGATGAAGCTTCCAAGTCTGAAGTGGCTGTGAGTGAAACCGAATCTATCGTGTTCATGGGCATTCCGTCTGTGAAGGCGGTCGCCCAGCATGTGAAGAGCGAAGGCATGGCCGGTGTCGCCGTGTATGACCTCTCCCAGGACCACTACGAACCGATTGTCTCCCTCCTCGTGACTGTCGGTCTCGAACTCCGTCCGGGCGTCAACTACAAGGCCGCCAAGAAGTAATCTTCGTTAAACGGAAAAATTTAGAAGTCTCGCCGTAAAGCACGGCGGGATTTTTTTTATCCCCGTGAACATCGTTCCTAACCTAATTGGAGACTAGAGTCTAGTAACTAGTATCTCCCCGTTGCCTCTAGTAAACATTAAAATGCGCGGTACATCAACACTTTTTTAAATATAATGGTATCTTTAGAGAAAAATGAGGTTTTGTATGCGGAAACAATTATTTGCTGCGCTCGCCCTTGCGGTGCCGTCTTTTGCTATACCCTTGGTGAATCAGCTAGGTTTTACTCCTGAATCCGAAAAGATTGTCGTTATTCCCGGCAACGATGCCAATCCCCTTGAAGTCCGCGACATGAGCGGCAAGACGGTTCTTACGCTCGAAGCCCCGATGGTCTATGACTGGGAATACAGTGGCGAGGAAGTCCAGACGTACGATATCTCGTCTATCAAGAAGCCAGGCACGTATCGCCTGTTTCGTGACGGCTACATCGGTAATCCGATCGTTGTGGGCGAGGTTGTTTATGAGGATTTGACGAAAGCCGCGCTCAAGTGGTTTTATTATCAGCGTGCGGGAATGGCGCTCGATACGCGTTATGCTGGCAAGTGGGCCCGCGCGGCAGGGCACATGGACGACAAGGTGATTGTCTATGGGACAGACCTTCCGACGGCGACTACGGTGGCTAAGGCGAACGGGAAACCGGCGCCCAAGAATGCTGAGGCAAAGTACATCAAGTCGCAGCGTGGCTGGTACGATGCAGGTGACTATGGCAAGTACATTGTGAACTCGGGCATTACCGTTT
>JAEEGI010023421.1_pt1 | contig 12124 bp, 7 predicted proteins | sample 8958751 | NCBI WGS metagenome assembly JAEEGI01 (sample SAMN16246545, study PRJNA631951) | gut metagenome | biome: gut microbiome; feature: rumen; material: KS-attached | host: Bos | place: Iran: Karaj | collected 2018-10 | reverse complement strand
CCGAAAGAGACGAACAACAAGAATGTTGTGTGGGCTTCTTCCGATGAAAGCATCGCCAGGGTGAACGCCGACGGGCGTGTGACCGGTGTGGCACTGGGTGAATGCACGATCATCTGCACGGACAAGCAGACGGGAACGGTTCAGGCATCGGCAGTTGTCCATGTACAGCAGCCGGTGACCAAGGTTACGCTCGGTGAGGCACCGGCGGTATATGCCGGGGAAACCGCACAGCTGACCTGGACTACGGAACCGGCCAATGCCAGCAATCCGGCGGTCACATTCAAAGCCGGAAACGAAAAAGTGCTGACGGTCAGTGAGGACGGGACAATCACCGGGATCAAAGCCGGTGAAACCTGGGTGACCGTGATGAGCACCGACGGATCCAACCGCCAGGCCAAGATCAAGGTGAAGGTATACCAGCATGTGACCGGCGTGCATATGAAGCGGAACACAGCGTATATCGACCTGCGGACCAAATCCACCACCACCGCGATCCTGGAGCCGGATACCGCCACGAACCACAATATGACCTGGGTGAGCGCTGATCCTTCCATCGCAACAGTGGAGCCGATCCGGAACCAGCCGCAGCGGATTTCAATCTACGGCGTCAGCGAAGGTGTTACCGTAATTACCGGCACGACGGAAGACGGCGGATTCCAGACATCCATTCCGGTCCTGGTCGGACGCTGGGAAAAATCGCTGAAGATCCAGGAAGCCAAGGTGAAGGGCGCGGACGCAGTCCTGAAGGTGAAGAACGTCAGCGACCTGACGATTACATCCATCAAGGTGGAGGTTTCCGTTTTCGACAATGAAGGGAAACCGGTTCCCTGCAACAGCAAGGATGACAGCAACACCTATGTGATGACTTACAAAAAGACGCTGGAGCCCGGTGACGTCACGAAGGAGAAGGACTGGAAGACGGTTAACTTCAAGCTTCCGGATTCTCCGACAGTACATGAATATGTGGTGAAGGTCACCGAGTTTGAGATTGACCATGACTGGATCAAGGTGATCCGGAAGAACAACCAGCCGACCCAGAAATGCCCGGTGCACCTGTAATCCGGACAGACAGGAATAAGAAGGAGGTTTACCCACCATGACCAAGCGTATTTTCTCCCTGATCCTTGCTGCAATGATGTCCCTGATGCTGCTGATTCCTGCTGTGACGGCTGAGGACCAGGCGATTGATACTACTGCCGGTTACTATTATGTATATACCGAGAACGGCAAAAGCCTGAACGTCCGTTTTACCCCCGGCGGTGAGAAAATCGGCTCCCTGAAATACGGCGCCAGGGTCCACTGCTACTACCTGGATATAGGCAACGGATGGGCGCTGATTGATTACACCTTCAATCATCCCACATACGGTTACGGCACATACGCATGCTATGTTTCCAACCGCTACCTGCAGAAGAGCAAGCCCGCGGCCAAGCCGGATCCCTCGTCCTCCTCTTCCTCTTCTTCCACCTCCACGGATACCCTGGCGGATGTGAACAAGGAATTCAGGAGCGCGAAGGACGTGGAACCCTTCACCGTGACTGTGCGGCCTTCCCGCGCCAGCGGATGGGTCAATCTGCGGTGGGCTCCCAGCCTGTCCGCGGAGATCATGGCGACCTACAAGCAGAATGATAAGCTGCTGGTGATCAAGGAACTGAAAAACTGGTACCAGGTGGAAGACCAGAGTACCGGAAACGTAGGCTTTATCAGCAAGAAATACGTTGTGAAGTAAGATAAGGAAATGGCAGGAGGATGAGAAATATGAAAAAGCTGATTGCGGTTATTCTGAGCCTCATGATTATGCTCTGCGCCGTTTCCGCCGTGGCGGAATCCGCGGGCAAGGTAACCATCGGCAGTGTCAGTATCAACGGGGAATTCACCCTGCAGTGCGGCATTCCGGAAGGATATGAACCGGTTCCCGGCCTGGTGACCCCCAGCCTGGTGACAGCGATCATCCGCTCCCAGGATCCGGAAGCGCCGATTATGCAGCTGTCCGTGGCTTTTGATGAAAAATACTATGATGTGGAACGGATGAACGACCTGTCGGCGGAGGAACTGGCCCAGCTGGAGCAGACCTATATTGAGGATGACCCGTTTGTTGAGATCACTTATGGCGAGACCGGATACGGCACCCTGCTGCTGGTTGCAAGGCATGAAACCGAAGAGATGGACTATATCGCGTTCTTCTCCATCTACAAGGGATACTGCGTTGAGTTTGTGCTGGCGCCGTCCATGACCGCGGAGGACAAGAACCTGACGGAAGAACAGCTGCGGCTGAGCGTGGACTTCCTGACGGACCTGGATTTCATTCCGGCCAACACTCCGATTGTGAACCAGAAGACTGTTGCGGGACAAACGTTCACGACCAACCTGACGGAATACAACGCGGAAGCCAACACCGTGAAAGCCGAAGTGAAACGGCCGATCCACCTGGATACGGACGTCCTGGACAGCCTGGAAGTGGGCGATCTGCTGACCATCGGCCAGGAGGTTATTCCGGTGGAAACCCTGGAGCGGGATGAGTTCGGCGCGACCGTCAACGACGAGATTGACCTGACCATCCAGGAAGATTACGTACGCGTTTCATCCTTTGAACATGAATATATGGACACGATTGCCATCATGACACTTGAAATCCCGGAGAATATGGTTTTTGCGGACGGGATTAACCCGGAAACCGGCGATATCCTGGACGAGCCGACTGAGCATACAGCCGCGGAGTTTGCCGCGATGCTGGCAGCCGGCGGATATCCGGATTTTGCTTCGGACAATGTGAAGGTCACGTTTGACGATGACGGGAACATGGTGCGCGCAGAGCGCTTCTACACCCCCTGGCAGTAACCGGGAACGCGGCATGAAGCCATACCGCGGAGCTTCCCGGAATGATACCGGCGCGGACTGAATCCGCGCCGGTTTTCCGTTCTGCCGGCCGAATCCGGACAACCGGGATGGCGGATACGGGTGGCATCTGTCAAAAAAGCGCAAAAAATGGCAATTTGCGTGCCGGAAATGCTTGTCATCCCGGGGCAAAATAGGGTATAATACTTTAACGGCAGAATCAGGAGGTGATCAGCGTGGATAATCAGGAAACCCAGAAGCTTCCGGCCATCGTTGAGACGGGGAATGAAGCGCACGATATTCTGATTAACGTTTACCGCGCACTGCAGGCCAAAGGATACGACCCGATCAGCCAGCTGGTGGGGTACCTTTTCTCCGGAGACCCGACATATATCACCAGCTTCAATTCAGCGCGGAGCCTGATCCGCCGGCTGGAACGGGACGAGATTCTGGAAGAGCTTGTCCGATACTATCTGGATACGCATTGACGGTTTCAGACGGCGCCCGGCGGCGCCGTCTGTTTATGTTTGCAAAAGCGGGAATGAGCCGGGGCTTCCATTCGTTGATTGTTATGAACGGGGGCCGTGTTTTCCGGGTTCCCGGCAAAGGATCGGAGTCACAGAGGGACGGAGGTTGAAGAAATGAAGAGAAAGCTTCTGATTGTGGCGCTTACCGCCGTGCTTTGCCTGCTGGCGGCTGTGCCGGCCATGGCTGCGGATACTTTTGTGTTTACCGAGAAGAATATCCGCATGTTTGAGGATGAGGAAATCACCCTGGAGCTGCGCCAGGAAGGAAAATACGCGGACGGGGAGATCGCCTTCTCGAGCGACAATGCCCGGGCCGTTACGGTATCGGACAACGGAACGCTGACTCCGGTTGCCAAGGGACGCGCGACGATCACTGCTGCCCTGAAGCAGAACGGCAAAACCGTCCGCAGGGCAACGATCGAGGTGCAGGTAATCCGCAGGGTGACAAAAGTAACCCTGAGCCGTAAAAACCTGACGGTTATTGAACAGGATGATCCGATCCTGGACGGTGTGCTGAATACCGCAGACGGACTGCCGGTGATTATGCTTCCGGCGGGAAAGAGCGTGCAGCTGAGCGCTTCCTGCACACCGGATGACGCAAACAACCGGAGAGTGGCCTATGCGTCTTCTGATGTGGGAATCGCCAAGGTATCGGCGGAGGGCAGCCTCCGCGGCGTGGAAGCCGGCGAATGCATCCTGACGGTTTCCAGCGTGCAGAACCCTGAAATAACGGAAGAGTTCCGTGTCGTGGTGGTACAGCCGGTGAAGAAAATTACAATCGAGGCTCCCTCCAAGACAGTGTTTGCCGGGGAAAGCATGGAACTGGACGCGGTATGTTCCCCGGACAATGCCACCATCCGGAAGGTTACCTGGACGTCCAAACGGCCGGGTATTGCCACGGTGGATGCCAACGGCGTGGTGACGGGTGTCTCGAAGGGACAGGCGATCATTGAAGCCATGGCGACAGACGGAACGAAGGTGGTCGGTTCCTTTACCGTGACCGTGCAGCAGGAAGTGACATCTATCACGCTGAAGCAGGATGCGGTGAATGTGGCGGTCAAACGCCAGGTGCAGGTGAACGCCAGTGCCCAGCCGGCGGAGGCGAACAACCGCCAGGTGACCTGGGAAACATCTGATCCTTCCATCGCAACAGTCAAATCCGGAACGATTACGGGTATCAGTCCCGGCTCCTGCTATGTGACAGCCCGAAGCGTTTCAAATCCCTCCGTTACGGCATCGCTGATGGTTACGGTATACCAGCCGGCAACAAAGATCAGTTTCACGACGCAGAACGGTATTTCCTTCCACAAGGGAACCAGCCGGCAGCTGGACTGGGTGATTGAGCCGTCGAATGCGACCAACAAAGCGGTGACGTTCAAATCGAACGCGCCGAAGATTGCGACCGTGGACGAATACGGTGTGGTGACCGGTATCAAACGGGGCAGCGCGACGATTACCGTGACCACGGCGGACGGTTCCAACAAGAGCGCGAACATCAAGGTGAACATCACCCAGCCGGTGGAAGGCGTGAACCTGCCCCAGTATACCTACTATGTGCCAATCGGCCGCGGCGTGAACATCAAGGCAGCGGTGCAGCCGAGCGACGCGAACAACCAGAAGGTAAGCTGGGATATCGCGGATCCGTCGATCGCTTCGGTCCGCTCCAACGGCACATCGACCGGCAAGGTGACCGGCAACTGGCCGGGAACCACCGTGGTAACCACGACCACGGAGGACGGCGGGTTTACCGCGTCCGCCAATGTGGAAGTGGGCGACTATGACAATGCGGTCCGCCTGGAGAACCTGGAGATCTCCGCGGACAACAAGATCCGGATCGTGCTGTGGAACACCAGCAACTACACGATTACGCGGGTGAAGTTCCGCGTGCTGTGCTACGACACGATGAACTATCCGCTGATCTGCAACACGGACGGCGTGACGAACGGATTCGACGGAAGCTATCCGCTGACCCTGAACCCCGGCGAACGGACCCAGCACGGGCGCTTCAATTTCGGCAACTACCGGGAGAGCGGCACACTGGGATCGGTAACGCTGATTATTACCGGGTTCACCTTTGACAACGGACAGGAGTGGAAGATCCCGGAGGAATACTGGGTAGCCACTCAGCCGGCATACAGCCGGTACATGTGGACACCTACTCCCACCCCGGTGCCGGTACCGGGCAGCGACGGAGGCGCGAATGGCTGATCTGGTGGTTATCGGCGCGGGGCATGCAGGGTGCGAAGCCGCACTGGCTGCCGCGCGCATGGGAATTGATACACTGCTGCTGACACTGAATATGGACGGCGTGGCCCTGATGGCCTGCAATCCGGTGATCGGCGGATCCGCAAAGGGACATCTGGTACGGGAACTGGATGCCCTGGGCGGGGAAATGGGACTGGCAATCGACGATACATTTCTGCAGAGCCGCATGCTGAACACAGGGAAAGGACCGGCGGTCCATTCCCTGCGGGCACAGGCGGACAAACAGGCATATCAGAACCGGATGCGGCGGGCGCTCCTGACCCAGGAGCGCCTGACCGTGCGTCAGGGAGAAGCCGCGTCGATCGAAACGGAAAACGGGCGTGTTACCGCGGTCACCACGGCGACCGGGGCACGGATTCCGTGCCGGGCGGTGGTGGCTGCCACCGGCGTGTACCTGAAGAGCAGCATTATCATCGGGGAATACCGGAAGGAAAGCGGCCCCCAGGGGCTGATGAACGCCCCGCTGCTGTCCGCGTCTCTGAAGGAGCTTGGATTTGAGCTGCGCCGGTTCAAGACCGGCACCCCGGCCCGCGTGGACGTGCGCAGCATTGACTTTGACGAGATGGAGGAGCAGAAAGGCGACAATCCGGTGGTCCCGTTCTCCTTTATGACGGACCGGAAACTGGAAAACACCTACAGTTGCTACCTGACCTGGACCAACACGGAAACCCACCGGATTATCCTGGACAACCTGCACCGGGCGCCGCTGTACAGCGGCCAGATCCACGGCATCGGACCGCGGTACTGCCCCAGCATTGAGGACAAGATTGTCCGCTTTGCCGACAAGGAACGGCACCAGATTTTCCTGGAGCCGGAAGGAAAGGAAAGCCGGGAATGGTATGTGCAGGGCATGTCCACCTCCATGCCGGAGGATGTGCAGTGGGCCATGTACCGGACGATTCCCGGACTGCGGCGGTGCGAGTTTACCCGGCTGGGTTACGCGATTGAGTACGACTGCATCGACAGCCGCGAGCTGCGGCCCACGCTGGAGAGCCTGCGGATCGGCGGGCTGTTCTTTGCCGGGCAGATCAACGGAACGAGCGGATACGAGGAAGCCGCCTGCCAGGGCCTGCTGGCCGGCATGAACGCGGCACTGGAAATCCAGGGGAAGTCCCAGGTGATCCTGACCCGGGATATGGCCTATATCGGCGTGCTGACCGATGACCTGACCACAAAGGGAACGGATGAACCGTACCGGATGATGACATCCCGCGCGGAACACCGGCTGTACCTGCGGCAGGACAACGCGGACCTGCGCCTGACGGAAATCGGCTACCATGCCGGGCTGGCGGGGAAGGAACGCCTGGAACGCACCAATGAGAAACGCGCGAAGACCGAAGAACTGGAACGGCAGCTGCGGACCACGCGGTTCGCGCCCGGCGAAGCGCTGAACAGCTTCCTGCTGAAGCGCGGGGAGCCGGAAGCCGCCGGATCGCTGAGCGCGGAGGAACTCCTGCGGCGGCCCGGAATCGGGATGAAGGACCTGCAGGAGCTGGCCCCGGAACTGGAAGATACCCTGCCCGCCGCGGCGGAGCAGGCGGAGATTGCCATCAAGTATGCCGGATACCTGGAGAAACAGGAGCACCTGATTGAACAGGCACGCCGGATGGAAGAGACACTGCTTCCGGACGATATTCCGTATGAGCAGATTGAACACCTGCGGCTGGAAGCCCGCCAGAAGCTGGCCAAACAGAAGCCGGTATCCCTGGGCGCGGCCGGGCGGATTCCCGGCGTCAACCCTGCAGACGTCGCCGTGCTGACGGTATGGCTGGAGCGGCGGAAACAGGAAGAAAAACAGAAAGATGAATAAAAAGGGAAGCCGGCAGGAAATCCTGCCGGCTTCCGTATAAACGGGGGATTATCAGTCGTAATTGCGGCGGGGCAGTTCGATGCCGAACTCCCGGGCCGTGGATTCGAGGATATCCAGCGCGCGTTCGATCTGCTCGGGCTTGTGCTCGCTGATGACGCAGAAGCGCAGGCGGGCTTTGCCCTTGGGAACGGCGGGATACATGGCGGGAGGCACACTGACGCCCCGCTTTTTCAGCTCGTTGGACAGGAGCCAGGCATCCTCGTCCTTGCCGACCAGGACGGGCAGGACCGCGGTTTCGCCGGCCAGGCAGATATCCAGGTGGCGGCGGCGCGCACTGTCCGCGAACGCCTTGATGGCGGTGCGCAGGTGCTCCATGATTTCCGGATGGGTCCGGAGGGTCCGGATGGCGGCCAGGGAACCGGCAGCCAGGGCGGGGGAGATACCGACGCTGAAGACGAAACCGGGCATGTTGTACCGCAGGTAATCGATCAGGCACTTTTTGCCGGCCAGGTAGCCGCCGCAGGTACCCAGACCCTTGGACAGGGTGCCGTACTTGATATCGATATCATTTCCGTCGAGACCGAAGTACTCATCCACACCGCCGCCGGTTTTGCCAATGACGCAGGCGCTGTGCGCTTCATCGACCATGAGGAAGCAGCCGTATTCCTTCTTCACACGGACGAAGTCCGGCACGGGGGCGATATCGCCGTCCATGCTGTAGGCGCCCTCGATGACGATAAGGACCTTTTCGTAATACGCACGCTGGCTCCGCAGGATGGCTTCCAGGGCAGCGATATCGCTGTGCGGGAAGGGACGGGCGGTGGCATCGCTGAGCTTGCAGCCCTGCTCGATGGAGTTGTGCGCCAGCGCGTCGTACAGGATCAGGTCATTCTTGCCGCAGAAGTTGCCGACGAAGGTGACGTTGGTGGAGTGGCCGCCGACGCAGACAATCGCGTCCTCGGTATGCTTCCAGTCGGCAATTTCACGTTCGAGGTCCTTGTGGACCTGCTTTTCACCGGCCAGCAGGCGGCTGCCGCTGGCGGAGGTGCCGTACTTGTCGATGGCGGCCTTGGCGGCGTCCTTGACTTCCTTGCGGCCGGACATTCCGACGTAGTTGTAGCTGCCGAACTCCAGGATTTCCTTGCCGTCCACGATGCCGGTATCCAGCAGCGGGGATTCATGCGCCACGAAATAGGGATTGTCGCCGTTGCCGACGAGCGCCTTCTGGCGTTCCAGGAAATGCAGGTATTCGGGCGTATCCTCGAAGCGGGTAATCGGCCGGAGCGGGACGCGTTCCGCCGGTTTATCGCTTGCTGCGGAACCACTCAGCAGGGATTCCACCACACGGGACATGCTGTCCACCGTGGCACACTGGCCGTATTCCTCCGCAGGGATCGTGATACCCCATTCCTCTTCGGCTTTCAGGGCAATACTGAGCACCTGGAGGCTGTCGCCCTGGAGGTCCTCAATGAAGTTGGCAGTATCGCTGATTTCACTTTCCGGCAGGTCCAGCGCTTCGGCGTACATTGCGCGGACCTTATGGCGGATATCCTCGCGGACAGCTACGGTGCCCACGTTATCCTTCCGGACCGCACCGACCTCGGACCCGACGCTTGCGGAGCTGAGGTCCAGCTCACGGTAGATGAGCTCTTTCTCATCATACATGCGCTTGAGTTCAAGACGGCGGACCTTGATGCCGTTCACCAGCGGCAGGGGCGTGGGCGTGACGAGCACGCGGTCCAGCTGGGCAAAGAGGGGCAGGCGGGAATTCGCGGCAGCCACTTTGCCGGCCAGGGTGTTCAGGTAGGCATTGTCGGTATAGTTTTCGCCGACATTCAGCACGAGCACAACGTCCTCGTTATTATCCCGCTTGTTGCGCCGGAATCCGACGACGCAGAACTGCTCCACACCGGAAAGGGAGGAGAAGGCGTCCTCAAGATCGTCCGGATAAACGTTTTCACCGGATTCATTGATGATGACATCCTTGAGGCGGCCGCGGATGTAAACCCGGCCGGAAGCATCGATGGAGGCCACATCCCCGGTGGGGAACCAGCCGTCCTCCAGCGTATCCGGCGGAAGGATTTCACCCTTTACGACCCGGCCGGAATGGATGACACCGCCGCGGATCTGCAGCTCGCCGCTGCCGTCTGTGGCGCCTTCCTGCGGAACGATCCGGTATTCGGCGGAGCCGAGGGACTGGCCGACAGAACCGCAGAGCCGCTTTTTCAGGCTCATGGAGGTTTCGAAACCGTCAATGGCGGTTTCAGTCATGCCGAAGCCGTTGATGGTATAGTAGCCCAGCGCATTCAGGGCACGCAGGGTTTCGACCGGGGTGTGGCTGCCGCCGAGGATGACGGCGTCCACCTCAGTGCCCAGCAGGCGGCTGTTGACCGGGGCGAAGAGCTTCTTCTGCGCGAGATTGATGCCGGCAGTCGGCGCAACGCGCTGGATGCCCATGGAAACCGCGTTCAGCACTTTGAACATCGCACGGCGGGCAGGCTTCTCCTTTTTCAGGGTCTTGTCGATGGATTTGACAAGGCTGTTGCCCACCAGCGGCACAACGATCAGCAGGTTCGGCGGGAAGTGGCGGCATACATTGAGGATGGAATTCGGCGTACGGTCCGGCAGGAACACGTTGGCCGCGCCCAGGGACTGTACCAGGACGATGTTGGCCATAAAGCCGAGCACATGATGCAGCGGCAGGAAGGCCAGCGCTTTCCGGCCGTGGTTTTCCGCATGGATTACACGGCTGTTCCGCTGGTAAATGTTCAGGGCGGCAAGCGCCTGCTCGCAGACGGCTTCACCGGAATAGGCGAAGATCCGGCTGCGGCCGGTGGTTCCGCTGGTGCACATGGCCACATACTCGCCCCAGACGGGGGTGAACCCGATGGTGCGGGGAGCATCCATGATCGACTTGAAGTCCAGCTGGCGGACATTGCCGGCCAGGCCGCGCGGCTTCTTGGAGATGATGACCTTGCACCCGGCCTCATCCAGCAGGCCCTGGATCTGCGCATCCGGCGCGGCAGAATCGAGCAGCAGCACGTTGTGCCCGGAACGGAGGACGCCCCAGAAAAGGGTGGGCCAGTCACGGCAGGTATCCACCGCGATGGCGATCCAGCCGGAGTCCGGCGCCAGGGAGCCCAGGAAGGAGGCGAAGTCATCCGCCCGGCGGCACATCTCGGCATAGGTCATGGAGAGCTCTTCCTCTCCCTTCAGCCAGAAGGCGGCCGGCGCATCGCCGTGATCCCGGATTGTGTCAAAGAGTGCAGCAAACGTTTTGTCAGCCGCGATCCGCGCGCTGACGCTCATGGCATCCGTATTGCTCATAGGTTTCTCCTTTCGGATTGAGCTTTTGGAGCGGACGGGCCGGAGCATATATAATAGCGTATATAATCAATCATGCGCCCCGACGAAAATCCGCATCATCTCATTATATCATGTTTTTGACGTTGTGCATACAAATTCATCGGAAAGGGCAGAAAAAAGACTGTATCCAAATGTAACTGTTCCATTTTCCGGCGAACCGCGGTACAATAGCAGCATAATACGAAACGGAGGCGAGACGGAATGAACCGGCGGAACGGATGGGTTTCCCTGGCCGCAGTGATCCTGGCGGTTCTTTTCCTGCTGCCTCAGACGGCGGCGTATGCCGCGGACCTGAACGAGACGGAGCTGGAGATTGAGGAGATCCTCCTGGACGAAACGGAGGACGGGGACTGGCTGGCCGGGCTGTTCAGCGATGAAGAGGATTCCGGGGAGCCGGAAGCGGAACCGGAGCCGGAGAACCCGGCCCGTACCGCGTTTATCGACGACATCATCGCACGGGGCAAAAAGGAATACGACAAGACCCGGGGCAAGATGCAGCGCGCCCAGTACAAGGAAGATATCTACATCTGCAAAAACTTTACGGTATATCTTTTCCGGGCTGTCCGGGACGGCTACCGCATGGCGGAGTATCCCGACGTGAAGCTGAAAATCCCGGACAACCTGCCGTCGTCCCAGTGCAAACCGTATTCCTACGGATATGCCTGGAAGGACGTTCCCGCTTCGGAAGGGAATCCGTTTGAAATTGCGGCCCAGTTCCTGTACGATACCAGCCTGTCGCAGGAAGAGAACATGGAAAAAGCGCTGGAGCTCATGCGCCAGGTCCGGCGGGGGGATTTCTTCCAGATGACGGCGGAATATTCCCACGGGAACGGCGCGCACAGCGCCATCATGATCGCCGACTACGATCCGGAGACCGATACCGTACGCTGGATGGACAGCAACATGGTGGGCAAGAAGATCAATGGAGAACGGTACGGGAAAGTACAGTTTGACGAATCCGAATCGATTGAATGGTGGGCGGATGCGTTCTGCAAGAAAAAACGCGGTGCAACGATTTACCGCCTGCGGGACGATATCATCTTTGCCGGGAAATAAGCGCGAAACCAGGCAGGAGTAAGCCGGGAGCGGCATGGCCGCTTCCGGCTTTCCCTTTCCCGGACGGTTACATGGGATGCAAAAACGAAAAAAGTTTCACAATTTTCAAGAAAACCGTTGACATATTGAAAAAAAAGAAGTAGAATGCAAATGAAATCGATTGCGTTCGTTACGTTCTGTTTTCAATTTCATAACGACCGGAAAGGGGTTTTGACGGATGGTTCGACTGAAGGACATCGCGGAGGTTTGCGGGGTCTCCGTTGCA
>JAEEGI010023419.1_pt1 | contig 12125 bp, 9 predicted proteins | sample 8958751 | NCBI WGS metagenome assembly JAEEGI01 (sample SAMN16246545, study PRJNA631951) | gut metagenome | biome: gut microbiome; feature: rumen; material: KS-attached | host: Bos | place: Iran: Karaj | collected 2018-10 | reverse complement strand
GAGTTATAGGCTACCTTTTCAGTGTCCAAGTGCGAAATCTGGCTGAAGTCTTCAAGGATGATGGCCACCGTCTTGCCAAACTGGTCCTTCAACTCCTTGCCACTCACATCTTTCTTGTAATCAATACCATGCAAAAAAGCGGCCACCACAGAGATGTAGCCCAAGCCCACTTCAAGCACAGCGATACGCCCCAATTCAATCAGGTGAAACATATAGGCCTTGCCCGACAACAAGTACCGGCCGTCATATTTATCCAGACAATAACGGTAAGCCTTGTCAATCAATTCCAGCTGATTGGGTGCATTGATGAAAGGCTGTATGTCTTTCAGCATCGATTCGTAGGCCTGCTGAATAGCCAATATTTCCAATGAAGAGTAACCTGCCATGTGTTTTGCGCTTAATCAATCTTGACCGTGAGCTGGTGAGCAAGCAGGATGTCATAATACGGTTTCAGTTCGTCGAAGCTGCCATGCATGATGGCGCATTTGCCCTTGTAGTGCGTTATCCAGGCGCAAGTCTCGGCCTGTTCGCGAGTATGGTGGCACACCTTCATCAAGGTGTCGATGACATATTCAAAAGTATTTACATCGTCGTTGATGAGCAACAGACTTTTCTCATTTTCAATCAGTTCCTCTTCCAGCACATCAACGTTTTCCTGTTCCTTGTTCATTACTCAAAGTCTTTTTCTCCTGTAAAAACGGAATTTGGGGTGTAAAATTACACATATTTTCGAAAAGGAGAAATAAAAACCGACAAAATGCCAAAATTTCAAGAAATATTCCATACTTTTGCACTTGGTATTTGAGCACGATAAACAAAATCAGAATGAAATACTTGGTAAATGTAGAAGAAATACTATCTCGTGATTTAATTATAGAAGCAGAGAACGAAAGTGATGCCGAAGACAAAGTGGAACAGTTATATTATGATGAAAAAATCGTGTTGGATTATAATGACTTTATTGGCGAACCAACAATAAAGTGCAAGCGTACATGCTCTGAAATCGAAGTGTGTACCGAGTTTTATTGATTTTGAAGCAAGGACTATGACAAAAGAATACAATCCAACAGACATCACCTCAATTTTTGAGTACAGCAAAGGCTTGCTCGGGCACACTCTTCGTGATTTTGCCGCTTCGGATTATGAAATTCGAAAAGGGAAAGGTGGTTTGGGCGAGATGGTGGAGGAAATCTATTTCGGGTATGACAAAAACAGTAATCCTGATGCCGATTTCTCCATTGCAGGCGTTGAATTGAAATGCACCCCACTGAAAAAAAGCAAGAAAGAAGAATTGTTGATAAAAGAGCGCTTGGTTTGCGGCATGATTGACTATATTGAAGAAGCTGGCAAAGACTTTGAACACAGCCATTTCTTCGAAAAATGCCGTTTAATGCTACTGCTTTTTTATCTTCACATTGCCCAAGCAAACCAATTAGATTTGGAGTTTCTTTTTTCCGTCTTGTGGAAACTTCCTGAAAAGGATTTGCTCATAATAAGAAATGATTATGAGATTATTCACAAAAAGATAGTCCAAGGGCTTGCTCATACACTATCCGAGGGCGATACAATGTATCTTGGAGCATGTCGAAAAGGTTCAAAAGGGACTGATGTCACCAAGCAATACAACAGTGATATACCCGCACCGACACGTGCTTTTTCACTGAAAATGGCATATATGCGCACCATTTTGGAATATGTGCAGAAAAGTGGGAAAAGCGCCATCAGCAACTTCGACCTGCCTAAAGAACAAGAAACAGTATCCATCAACGAACTTAAGCAAAACACATTTGATGAGATTATTCTCAATCGTTTCCGTCCTTTCATTGGTAAAAACGAGCAACAATTATCTACCGAACTCCATCTTGATTTGTCGAACGGAAGTAAGAGCAAGTTTTTTCAAATTGCCAATGCCATCGCGAATGAGGGCAAAAGTAGCAACATCAATCTTTCGGAAGAATTTCGTAAGGCTGGAATGATGATGAAAACCATTCGTGTTCAAGCCAACGGGAGAATCAAGGAGGCAATGTCATTTGAAAACATCAATTATCAGGAAGTATATGACAATGATGTTTGGTATGAAAGCCGGTTGTATGAGATTTTCACCAGCCGTTTTTTGTTTGTTACATTCAAGGAACAAACACCGAATATAGGTAATTATTTATTGGACAAGGTTTTCTTCTGGACTATGCCGCCCGAGGATTTGCGTTTTGCTGAGTTTTATTGGAGCAATATTAGAACAAACGTATTGAACAATGCTATTGAACCAGTGAATTTTTGGAGTGCCAGGCTGCATCAAAACTTCCATGTTCGCCCAAAAGGCAGAAATAGTGATGATTTAGCCGATAACCCTAATGGGGGCAAGTGCAAAAAGTATTGTTATTGGTTCAACAACGACTACATTACCAAAATTGTAAGAGAGAATTGATATGCCAAAGAAGAAACAAAATAATATCAAAGTCGTTGAGCTCTTCGCCGGCGTAGGCGGTTTCCGCATCGGTCTTGAAGGTGCTTCTGATGCATATCAAACCATTTGGAACAACCAATGGGAACCATCAACTCAGCATCAAGATGCTTCTTTGGTTTATACGGCTCGTTTTGGAGCAAAAGGACATTCCAACAAAGACATCAACCTTGTGCCGACCTCTGATATTCCAGACCATGACTTGATGGTGGGTGGTTTTCCATGTCAAGACTACTCCGTAGCGGCCACTTTGAGCAAGTCGGGGGGCATCGAAGGGAAAAAAGGCGTGCTTTGGTGGCAGATTTACCGTATTCTATTGGAAAAAGGCGACAAACGGCCAAAATATGTTTTCTTTGAAAATGTTGACCGCTTAATCAACTCCCCGGCCTCACAGCGTGGGCGTGACTTTGCCATCATCCTTGCTTCGTTAGCTGACCTTGGGTATATCGTTGAATGGCGTGTCATCAATGCTGCCGACTACGGTATGCCGCAAAGAAGAAGAAGAACCTATTTTGTTGGTTTTCAAAACGATTCCGTCATTGCAAAGAAAGTCGAGGAAATGAGCGACTGGACACTATTTGACGGTATTTTGGCCAAAGCATTTCCATTTACACAAAAGGAAGGAACTTTGTCGGAATTTGACATTGAAGGCAACATTCAAGCGGTTTCGGCTAACTTCAACAAAGGCAAAAAAGATAGCCCTTTTGGCAACGCAGGCATAATGATGAACCGTCATGTATATTCTGTGGATGCCGAACCTGTCTATGATGGGACACGGCAAACCTTGGGTGGCAATCTTGTGGATGAGGAATTTGTTCCAGAAGAGTTCTTTATCTCGGAAGAAGAGTTGCCGAAATGGCAATATGAAAAAGGAGCTAAGAAAATCAATCGTGTTTCCAAGGAAGGTTATGAGTATGTATTCTCTGAAGGTGGAATGGCTTTCCCTGACTATCTTGACAAACCGTCACGCACGATGATTACTGGAGAAGGGGGGATGGCACCTTCACGTTTTAAACATGTGGTTCAGACACCTTCTGGACGCTACCGCCGACTAATTCCATTAGAACTTGAACGTTTGAACATGTTCCCAGACAACCACACGCTTCATCCAGAAGTTTCGGACGGTCGACGTGCGTTTTTGATGGGCAATGCGTTAGTATGCGGCATTATCGAACAGATTGGAAAGAGCCTCTACCGTTTCATTTTTGATAAAGAACCTATTTCAACCCACCCAATTCATTTGCAGCGCGAAGCGAAACCTATGTTGGATTTGGACTTGTTTGGTAATGACAATAATTTCATCTTAATAAACCATGTCAAGAAACAGTATACTCTAGACAAAACAAAACACTTGCTTGTAGGTTTAGTAAAGCCAGACAATCAAAAGTATTTTTCTGAAGCAGAGCCAACTAAAATTTATTATACAGGCAAAACACGGACTTTCCCATCAACGATTGCATTAAACAAACTATACTATTTCATGCCTTATATCAAGGGCAAAGGCGTTAAAGACCTATATCTGATTCGTATTGCCAGAATCGGGAATAAGGTAGAAATCCACCCTGAATCAAATGATGAAGAGCCGAGATTGTTATTTGAGTTGGAGTATTTAAAGAGCCTTCCAGAATATGTGCCCATTCATCTTGATTATATGAGAACTTATACTGATACAGTTTTAGGTAGAATTTTTAACTAAAAGCACGTAAAACTACAGAATAACAAATATACAAATGCAGAACCGCTTCATCAAAAATATCATCTTCCTGCTGTTTCTCAACCTGTTGGTGAAGCCGTTCTGGATTCTCGGCATCGACCGTGAAGTGCAGAACCTCCTTGGTGATGCTTCTTACGGCACCTACCAAGCCCTCTTCAACTTCTCTTACCTCTTTTATATATTGCTCGACCTCGGCATCACCAACTTCAATAGCCGTGCCGTCGCGCAAGACCCGAAAAACCTTTCCAAACACTTCGGTGGCCTCACCGAAACAAAGCTTCTTCTCGGATTGCTTTATGCCGTCGTCATTTTCGTGGTCGGCTATTTCTGCGGCTACAAAGAAGGCCTGAAACTCAAGCTGTTGTTCTGGTGCGGTCTCAACCAGATCCTGCTCTCCTTCATCCTCTTCCTCAGGTCGAACATGCAGGGACTGCTGCTGTTCAAGCAGGACAGCATCCTCTCCGTCTTCGACCGCGTGCTGGCCATCATCATCATGTGCCTGGTGCTGTGGAGCGGATGGTTCCCCATGGAGAAGTTCAACGCCATCTGGTACTTGCAAGCCCAGACCGTGGCCTATGTCGTCACCCTCGCCCTTGCCCTTACCATCGTGTTGCGCCACACCGAAAATCTCAGTTTCAAGGTCAACTTCCAGTTCTTCAAGGAGATACTACGGCAGAGCCTACCTTTCGCCTTGCTCGTGCTGCTGATGAGCGTCTATAGCCGCATCGAGCCAGTGCTGTTGGAGCGCCTTTTGGACGACAAGGGCGTGCAAGCCGGTTTCTATAGCCGCGCCTATCGCCTCTTCGACGCAGGCAACAACATCTCCAACCTATTCGCCATCATGCTGTTGCCCATGTTTGCCGCCACGCTGAAGAACAAGCAGGAGCTGAACAACCTGGTCAAGACCTCGTTCAACGTCATCGTGGCCATGGCGGGCATCGTCATGATTATGTGCGTCTTCTACCGCCAGGAAATCATGCAGTTGATGTATCTTCCTGCCGATGCCACCGCCGACGACTTGGAGCGCATCGGGCAATATGCCAACATCTTCCCCATCCTCATGGGCAGTTTCTTCTGCCTGTCGACTACCTACGTCTTCGGCACCCTACTCACCGCCAATGGCAGCCTCAAGCAGCTCAACCTCGTGGCTGCAGCTGGCGTGGTCATCAACATTCTGTTAAATCTCATCATCATACCTCGATTCTATTCGGTGGGCGCAGCATGCACAAGCCTTTGTGTTCAAGCCGTCACCGCTTTCCTGCAATATCTGCTTGCCAAACGCATTCTGAAACTGGAAATAAGCGGTCGCTATTGGCTCCATATCGTCATTTTCCTGGCCACCGTCGCCTTGGTCACCTTCCTTGTAAAACAACTGAATCTCAACTGGATGCTGGGATTCATCATCGCTTTTGCCATCAATTGCGGTGCCATCTTCTTTACACGTCTGCTCAGTCTCAAGGAAATCGTGAGCCTCGTCATCCCCAAGGAAAAAAAGGCATAATTTGGCTTTTTTCATTGTTAATTCGGGAAAAAGCCCTATTTTTGTCAACTTATTTCATAAATATCTATGGAAGAGAATAATCATAACAACTACAGTTCCAAATACTTGTGTAAGCTTTTGGTGGAATATAGGAAGCCTATCCTCCTCATTTTGGCCGTGGCTGCCCTTTGTGCCATTGTTTTTAGTGCTCCTTATTTTATTACCCCACTTTACAAGTCGACGACTGTCATCTACCCCACGTCCAGCAATTCCATCTCCAAAGTCTTGATAAGCACAACCTATCAGTCGGAAAAAGACATCATGAACATCGGAGAAGACGAGCAGACCGAGCAGATGCTTCAGGTGCTCAACTCGAACCGTGTGCGCGACAAAGTTATCAGCCGCTTCAACCTGATGGAGCATTACGGTATCAAGGCCAACAGCAAGTACCCTATCACCAAGCTGAACAAACTCTATGATGCCCGCATCAAGTTCCGTCGCACCGAATACAACGCCGTGAAGATTACCGTATTGGACGCTGATGCAGCCCTCTCTGCCCGCATTGCCAATGAAATCGCTGAAATCTTTGACAGCACGATGAACCAGATGCAAAAGGAAGTCGCCATTGAGGCTTTCCGCATCGTGGAGCAGGAATACAACACCCTTGTTGCCGAGATGAACATGCTTGAAGACTCCCTCAACACCTTGCGAAAACTGGGGGTGTTCGACTACGAGTCGCAAGTGGAAATGCTGAGCCAACAGCTTGCTGTTGAATTAGGAAAAGGCAACACACAGGGCGTCAACAACATACAAAAAATGCTTGATATCTTGGCCGAATACGGTGGAGCTTCATACGCCATCAACGAGCGCTTGGACAACGACCGTCTGCAGCTCTCACTGGTCAAGTCGAAATATGAGGAAGCCAAAGTGGACGCCACCGAATTCATACCACATAAGTTTGTAGTCACCTCGGCCTTCCAAGCCGAGCGCAAGAGCTATCCCGTGCGTTGGATTATTTTGGTTGTCACCGTGTTGAGCACTTTCCTGCTACTCCTTTTCTGCATCGTGGTCTACGACCAATCCAAAGACTTTTTTCGTCACGAGGCCGAAAAGGAAGCGGCCTCCAAGGAAAAAAAGAAGCATCTTAGAAAAGAATGAGTCAATATTTGCACCTAATAAAATAATATCCTCTATACCGAAAATAACAAATCAAATCATGGATAATAATTTCAACAATCTTTCACTGGTTCAACTTGTGCTGAAATGGAAATGGCACATCATCATCATCACCATTGCCGCTGCCCTCTGCGGTGCCATTTTCTCCAGCTCCATGTTCATCACCCCGCTTTACAAATCGGTTGCCGTGGCTTATCCTGCCAACATCAGCCCCTACTCCGATGAGAGCGAGACCGAACAGATGCTCGAAATCATCAACTCAACCTCCATCATGGATTCCATCGTTGAGAAGTATGACTTGTGGACGGACTACAAGATCAACAAGGCCGACCAATTTGCCAAGACCTACATGATCAACGAATACCGCAGCAAAATCAAGATTGGCAAGACTCCATACGAGGCCGTTTCCATCACCGTAATGGACAAAGACCCATTTGTGGCTTGCAATATTGCCAACGACATTCTCAAATTCTACGACCAAAAGGTGCACAACCTTCATACACAGAAAGTCGGCGAAGTGGTAGCCATGTACGAAAGACAATTGAGGGAAAAACAAAACAATATCGACTCGTTGAAACAACGCTATACTGAAATCAGCACCACCTACGGTATCACTGACATTTCGAGCCAAACCCGTGAAGTAACAAAAAGCCTTTTAAGCGGGTCGGCAAAAGCCTCGGAAATGAAAGACAACCTTGAACAATACGGTGCCGAAATCCATGACCTGCACACCAAGATTGCTGCCGAAGGCAACACCTACGTCGCCACCAAACTGGATTACGAAAAAGAGCTTCGCTTCTTCCACTCGCAACTCACCTACTCCAACATCATCACCGAGCCCTTCCCTGCCGACAAAAAAGCTTTCCCTGTACGTTGGGTGGTCGTAGCTTTAAGCGGTTTAGGTGCCTTCCTGCTCTCTATCGTGGCGATTTTCATTATCGAAAACCGCAAGCGTTTCGTTGCTGAAAACAAATAAGTTGTGGAGAAGAAAGCGAAAATAGCCTGGCTCTATGTCATCGCGGCACTGTTTGTGGCCGTGGGGCTGTTCCTTGTGGTGAAGAAAAACACCTACCTTTTCTTCGCCCTGCCTGTCGTGCTCGGCATTTTGCTGCTTTACGTCTTCTCTATGGACAAAGTCTTGTTGCTCACGGCATTCACTGTGCCACTCTCGGTTAACCTCAAAGCCCTTGACGTAGGGTTGGCCATCTCATTGCCTGCCGAGCCATTGCTGATGGGTCTTTTGGTCTTGTTTGTGGCCAAAATGCTATATGACGGACAATACGACAAACGCATCTCCCTACATCCTATCTCCATAGTCATTTATTGCATGTTCGCCTGGATGATTGTCACCACCATCACGAGCGAGATGCCCGTGGTATCCATCAAGTTCCTGTTATCGCGATTGTGGTTTGTCGTGCCGGCATTCTTCCTCTGTGCCATGCTTTTCAAGGATCCAAAAAACATACATAGATTCATTTGGCTTTACATCGCGGCTTTGTGCATAGTATGTGTCTACACCATCATCCACCATGCCCAATTCGGGTTTGACGGTGACTCGGCCCACTGGGTGATGACACCTTTCTACAATGACCACACGGCCTACGGAGCAGCTTTGGCCATATACCTCATCCTTGCCCTGACTTATGTCTTCCTGCCTGGAGTGAAACAAGGTCGTAGACTTATCATCATCGGTGTTGTCGTTTTACTCAGCTTAGCCCTCATGCTCTCCAACTGTCGCGCGGCATGGCTGAGTATGATTGCCGCTTTGGGTGTCCTGATATGCATATTGCTGAAAATCAAGTTCCGTTGGATTGCCGCCGCCCTCGTGATTTTGGTGGGTTTGTTTTTCGCTTTCCAAAACCAGATTATTGACGCACTGGAAAAGAACAACCAAGACGCTTCGGGCGACCTTGTGGAAAACATCCAATCCATCACCAACATCTCTACCGATGCCTCCAACCTGGAACGTATCAACCGCTGGCAGTCGGCCTTCCGTCTGTTCCACGAGCGCCCTGTTTTCGGTTGGGGTCCAGGAACCTATCAGTTTGTTTACGCTCCCTTCCAGATGTCAAAAGAAAAGACTATCATCAGTACTAACGCTGGTGATGGCGGCAACGCCCACTCCGAGTATTTTGGTCCTTTGGCCGAGCAAGGTCTAGTGGGTTCGCTTATCATGGTAGTGCTTGTCGTTGTCACGGTGACCTGTGGTCTTAAGACATACGCCCGATGCAAAAACAAGACTGCAAAAGTGCTCGTATTGGGAGCCACGTTGGCTTTCTTCAGCTACTTTATCCACGGTTTCCTCAACAACTTCTTGGACACCGACAAGCTGGCCGTCCCCGTATGGAGTCTTGCCGCTTTGATTGCCGTTATTGATGTGTATTATGCAGATAAGGATACGTTCGAATCCCAACCATAATAGACTATCCCTTCTTCATTTCCAGCACAAACTCCTCAATACTTCCCCGTGCCTCGGTCATCCCGAGTTTCTTGCGGATGCTGGTTCGTGCCTTACCGACCATAGCAGTCGAAACCTTCATCATGTCGGCCACTTCCTTCACACTGAAAGGCATCATGGAGAGAATGCAAATCTTGAATTCGCCTTCGGACAAAGGAGGCACATTTGATTTAATGCGTTGAACCACATCGGGATAGACCTTGTTGTATTCTTCAAAGATGACATCATAGGCCGAGTTGGCTTGTCCACAGACACATGATTTCAGCTTTTGGAAAGAGGGCTTGTCTATGTCCTTGTTCTCGCCAATCAAGAAGACCTTGTAAATCATCATCACCTTTCGGAAGAGGTTGTCGCGATTGGTCTCAGCTAATGCCTCGGATTCTTGTTGCAAACGGGTAATGTCAAGGTTCAGTTCGGCTATCGTAGCTCGTTTTTGAGTGGCACGATACATGAGGAAAAACACCAACGCGACCGCCACAACCAATACCAACGAAATGATGACAAGCATTTTACGCCGGCGCAGAAACACACTAATCATGTTCTCGCTATGGTCTAGGTCGCCATTCAAGGTTGAGATAGTCGTCTGCACTTTTTCCATCAGTTTGATGTCCTCGCTCGACCTTGCCATGACAATGGCCTCATTCAAAGCCGCCATGGCCGAGTCGAAGTTGTTTTGCTGCCAATAGACGCAACCGCTGTAAAGGGCCGACAAGGTCTTCATCTCGGCATCATCAGATAAGTTGAAATAACGCCGCGCCTGGAAGATGGAGGTGTCCTGCGAGATGTCCTCTCCCCTGCTGAATTTGCCTTCGATTTCAAGCACCGTCCGCTCCATATTGTCCATATCGGACTTTACATTGCAGGCCGCCAATAGGCATATCAGCACAAAGGCCAACCAACTTCTTGATTTGTATAACAAATTCAGCATTGTCTTAACAATTAAACAATTAAACAACGCAACAATTCAACAATTATTGCCCCGCCGCCTCGCCTCCATTCTTGGCCTCATTCTCCAATTCGATGTTGCCGAAACGCAATGTAAAACCAGCGCACACACAAGATGAATTGTATCTCGATGTCTCTGAAACCGTTACTGTTGGGCTATCAATGTAGGTGTCTTGCTTCAACAAACCAAACAAATCGTAGCCGTTGACAAACACCGAAAACTTATGATCGAAGAAATCGGCGCGCAGGCCACAGTCAACAGAATAATTGGCGCCTTTCTTCCAAAACAGCGTCTGGGTCGGAGAGTTGTAGTAAGCCGAGGCATGCACTTCCAGACGGTCCCATAGTTTGGTCCAAAGGTTCAGACGAAAACTGTAGCAAAGCATCTCACACGGTTCCAATGCATCGTCGGTATTGATATAAGAGTCATAAAAGTTGGCATAAAACCGCAAATTGAACATCCCGTTAGGACGATACATCATATTGAACTCACCACCCGCATTATACGACCTGCCTACATTGACCGGCCAGTTGAAAGAGACCACCCTGCCATAATGCTCATTGTAAGCCGCATCAGTTATCTTGTTGATTTCGTTTTGTTTTCCCTTATAATAACCCGTCAAACCTACAGAACCGAAATCGTCCCAATACTTCGTCCAACTTGCCTCAATGTTGTGGGTGAAAACTTGTTTCAGCTTAGGATTGCCCGTAGCATAGGATTCCTCATCGAATTTGACAAAAGGACTCAGTTGCTCTGCGTAAGGATTCTGGATCCTCATGGAATAACTCAGCTTGAAGTTGTGCATCGACTGGGTTCGATAAGAGAGGTGCAGCGATGGCAAAGGATAGAAATAATAAGCTGTAGAATCATATTTGGGGGCATCTGGATAGACAATACCTGTACGATAATACCTCAAACTTAATGTGGGCTGAACGGTAAAATTACCGAAACGGTGCCGCACCTGGAAATAGCCACCCAAATGGTGATCGACCTGACGGAATCGGTACGACATCACAGAGTCGTGTACATATACGCCATTGGCCAGACTGTCCAAAGGACTGCGCTCGTTTTTTCCTTCCCAACCAGCATTGATGCCCATGCCCAATTCACCATTCTTGGAATAAGGTACATTGTAATCCACGCGAGCGTTGATGGGAATGTTGGTCGAGACATAGTCCATCACGAATGCCCTTTCATACGGAGACGGCAAGGTGTAAGTCTTGTGATAATCAATAGGAATAGCTGAACGGGTGACACTTCCATTCATGCGCAAAGTTAAGTTATGTCCTTCTTCGTCAAATTTGTGCTGATAGGTCAACCCACATGGAAAAAAGAGATAGTTTGAATTCGATTTGTTCAAGATGGAGTATTTGTATTCGCCCGATTGATCAATGTATTCGATGCGTTCGCGCTCCTGTCTAACCTCCGATGGCCCAAATGAATCCCAAAACATGGCATAAAAGGAGAAAGTGTTCATCTTATCGGGTGTGTAGGTCAGGTCAAGGTTAAATCCAGGACTATAAGTCGTGTAATTGCTGAACATGCTGCTTTTCAAATGACTGGTCAACAATTGATTGCCTTCTTCATCCACGCCAAACAAGTCTTTATCGGCATGCGCCTCACTCCGACCATGATACCAATAGGCGTTCGCGTAGGCGTTTACTGTCCACTTCTCGTTTTTCCAAATGTATGAAAGCCATGGCATCACATAGGGTTGCGAAGAAGCATTGGCTCCAAAACAAAAGAACTCGTTCCGTTTGATTTTGGCGTTCATCACGATGTTGATGATGCCATCGGCTTGGGTGGCATAGCGTGCCGAGGGGTTGGTGATGACTTCGATGCGGTCGATGGCGTTGGCGGGCAAGGTCTGGATGTAGGTCTTGAGGTTCT
>JAEEGI010023418.1_pt1 | contig 12127 bp, 8 predicted proteins | sample 8958751 | NCBI WGS metagenome assembly JAEEGI01 (sample SAMN16246545, study PRJNA631951) | gut metagenome | biome: gut microbiome; feature: rumen; material: KS-attached | host: Bos | place: Iran: Karaj | collected 2018-10 | reverse complement strand
GGAGATACCTCGTAATTATTTGATTTCAAGGGAGAAAACAGTCTTCGGCGTGATGGTGAGAGTGAGCGTCTTGCCGCCCTGTTCGGCGGTGAAGACAGACTTGCCACCGTCTTCAAACGGTTCCGCCGTGACGACGGCTTTTGCTACGTTCGGCAGATAATGCGTCAAATCGATGACGATTTTGAACGGATTCTGCTGCGGGACGGGCGTGATCTGCAAAGCTCCGTCTTTCTTGACGAGACGGAAGGCACCGCTGGTTTGCAGATGGCCGAAATCGACGAGCGTGCCAACAGGATTGGCGTTGATTTCCTTATCAAAATACGTGCCTTTCGTGGCTTTTGCAAATGATGCGTCCGTAATATGGCCATCTTTGTCGCGTTTGAGATGAAGCATGCCGAGATCGACGGATGAATCGTGGCAGGTGAAGCCTTTGAGCAGCATGCGGCCGAGTTCGAAAGTGAAGAGGCCGCATGTCCATTGGTAGGAATCGAATTTGAGACGGTCTTCTGGAATTTCGACGATGCGTTCGTCTTTGATGGTGCCGTTGAACTGCGTGGTGGGCACTGGCGTGTCATGATCGTCTTGGAAGGCTATGGAGGCATGGCTTTCCGGCGTCATGAAATGGACGTATGAGCGGAGGTTGTATGGGGCGGCTTCATTGGCTTCCCAAGAGAGGACATATTTGATTTTATTGCCGCCAAGATATTGGAAATCAGAAATATAGGGGCGAATATCCAAGACGCATGGGGAGATGCGCTGCCGTGTGTTACGGGCGTCGAAGAACTCATGGGACGGACAACGGCTGTATTCGCGGACGAGACCATTGACACTTTCGAGCGTCAATTCGCCGTCTGGATACGTGATATGGAAACCATAGGCGGGCAGTTTGCGGCCGTTGATGCTCCACGGCTTTTCGGAACGGTTGATCCAGACATTCGCGCCATTGTCCCATTGGACATGCTGATGGTGGATGTCGCCATCGACGAATTCGTGGGCGGTCATGTTATGAGTGGCGGTTTTGCGGATGAAATCCTGCGCAAGCCAATATTTGCGGACGTTGTCGTAGTTGAACGGATTGCTGTCACCCATAAGATTATGGGCGGCAAGAAGTTCGGATGCAAGATAATCGTCCGATCCGATACCATGCGTCAATCGTGGGCGGGAGCCTTGATAGCGGTTGGAGTAGCCTGCGCCGAGGAGGGCGAATTTGTCATGGTTGACAGCGTCGAACCACGGAACGCGGGCCCAGTCGGAGCAGGGCATGCGTGTGTAGAAGGAGTTCGGCTCGTCAGAGAGCGTCAGCCATTGGCAGTCTGCGCCGTCCAGCCATCCGATCAGCTGGTCATGACCGCCTTCTGAAGTGGTTGGAGCGTTGCCGCCGAGCATGTTACGAATGGTCGCGAAGGCTTCGCCCCAATACTTCCGCGTTTCGGCCATCGAATGGTAGTTGCCGTCGGAATCATACCAATCCGTCGGCTTGACGGAGGAGAGGACATCGACGAACGATGCGGTTGGATGGACATCTTGCAGAATTCGCTCGTAGTTGCGTTTGACGAACGGTAAGATCTTGTCTGGACGGAACTTGTAGGATTGCGCATCACGGCTTCTCGTGTACCATGCACGGTTGGGCTGCGGATTGTATTTATGGAAGACAGGGAAGGGGACGTCGTAGTCTCCAGTCTGGTTGCGGAAATAGACGAGATTGTATGAGAAGTCATTGGTATCAGGATAGATATCGATGTAGTTGTCATGGAAGCCCCATGGGATGTTGTGCTGTTTGCAGATGGCTTCGATGGCTTTCGTCTGTTCAACGGTGCCCCACGATGGACGCGGCGGCCAGATTTCTGGCAAGCGGTAGTCATAGCCCCAATGCTGCCAGTCATGGATGGTCAGCATGGAAGCCGTCATGCCGTAACGTGCTGCCTGCGTGAGACCTGTGATGAGGACAGAAGCGCCTCTTGTGCCATGCCAGATGTCGAAAACGAACCGTCCTGCAAGATTTTTGTAAGCTCCTGCGGGCTTGCGTTTTTCGTACAACCGCCTGTATTTGATGGCGGCTTCAAAGGCGGTTTTGGCGGTTACGAGAGTGAACGTGCAGTTGCCCCGCGAGACGAGCGAGGCTGTATGGCGGTCTGGATTGATTTCCAAATGGTTGGGCGGATAATCAATGGCTTGGAGAACGGCAATGCGATTGGGAAATTCGTATGCCACGTGGGAGGTGGCGACGGTGTGGCCGTTGAAAATCAGTTTGCGGTTGCCTGGATTTTCCACGACATAGCCGTGGCCGAAGTAGATTCGCTTTGGATTTTCGCGCCATGGACCGAGTTTTACTTCCGTGATAATGGCGTTTTCCGCTTGGAAATGGATTTGACATCCTTCATCTTGAGTTTGCGGGATGGTCCGCGTGATCGTTAGCGTGGCGGTTTTCTCCGCGCTTTCCAATACATATATATATTTAATGGTCGGCAGGTTTGTTTCATGTTTGTAGTCTTTCAGTCGGAAGGCACTGCCGGGCCTGAACAACGGCGAGTTGTCCAACGAGATTTCGAAGCCGTGATGGAAGTCAAGCATGCCGTTATAGAGATACGGCAGCCATGTATCCAGAATGCCGAAGGAAGGAGGCGGATTTTTTGTGTTTTCCACAAGATTGGTATCCAATGAAGGCAAATTGTCTTTAGGAGGATAGTCGATAACAGGTTGCTGTTCACCAGCTTGGATGAGAACGCGGCCCCAATAGGCGGAATCGCAGGTTGTATTGTTGTTCGGGCCGGGATGGACTTCAAGGCGGAGATCGATCGTTTTTCCTGCAAAGGCGGTCAAGTTGATGTTTTCGTCTTTCCAAACGCGGATGTTTTCATGACGGTCATAGAGGGGTTTCAGCGGTTGTCCGACTTCGGCGGCCTGGACACGGTAGGTGACGCCGTCGCTTTTCGGTTCGTCTGAACGCTCTGTACGTTGCGAACGGGAGAAAAGAAAACGGATATCATTGGATTTCGGCAAGTTAAGGCGGAACGTGGCGGCGGTGGTGCCGTTGGCGGGCCGCCATGGCGGATGCATAAAAATGCCGTGATAGGTCGTGCTTTTGCCATTGGCGTCTGGGCGTGTCTGATAGTCTGAATTGACGTTGGCGCCGCTTTCGGCGATGTGGCCTTTCCAGCCAATGGCGCGGTATTGGATGGACTGGCCGAAATACTGCCATTCGATGGAGGCTTCTTCAATGTATTCCGCCAGGCAGATGGAGGAACCGTCATTGACGGCGATGACGGGAATGTCCGGCTGTTTGGTCAGATTGACGGTGAGTTTGCTTTGTTGGACTAGGAAGACGCGAACAGCGTCAAGTGTCTCCGGTTGAGCATCTTCCACCGTAAAAACGGCTTGTGCATGGACGGGATAGTGCGCGTCGAAGACGAACGGACCGGAGACGATTTCAAACGTCATGTCTTTTTGCGATTTTGGCGGCAGTTCCGTCTCCTGAACAGCCGTTCCCACGACTTTCCAGTCATCCACAAGTTTATGGATGGTGACGGTGGCCTTTGCCGTCTTGTCCGTTTTGTTGAAGACGGTTACGGTGACAGGCGTCGGCTTGTCAGGAGTCGTGACGACGGGTATTTCGCCGACAAGCAGCCGATAGTTGGCGGATGAGACATCAAAACCATCGAAGGCGAAAAGCGTTGCCGCAAAGAGGATAAAAGGCAGGAGTAATTTATGGTGAAGCATGCTATATACCTATAAATATAGAAAACATGAAAAACAATAGTAATCTATTAAATATAGGTATAAAGTCAAACACGGCGGAAAGAAAAAGCTTAAAGCTTAAAGCTAAAAGCTTAAAGCGAATACAGAAAATAGCTTAAAAGCTTAAAACTAAAAACTTAAAGCGAATACAGAAAAAGCTAAAAGCTAAAAGCTGAAAGCAAATTCAGATAAAGCTTAAGCATAATTACTTCTATTCAAGCCGCATGCATTTGCTTTAGGCTTGGGGCTTTAGGCTGTTTAAAGGCCGTTTGCTTCCGCGACGTCGGAAAGGAATTTTCTGAGTCTTTCATTGGCCTTTCCGATTTCATTGTTGTAGATAGGTGTGGTAATCTGGTAGCTGTGCCATTCTTGGTTCGGGCTCCAATACCTTCTGAACGAAAGGAAACTGGGCGTCGTGAATTTTGGGGAGGCATACCAGTACCAGCAGAGCATGGAATGGTTGCCCTGCAGATATTGTATTTCCGTAATGGTGATTTGCGCGAAACGAAGGTCTTCGATAGAAAGCTTTTCGCTCTGAATGGTCGAACCTTGTGAACGAAGACAATGGGTTGGGGGGTGGATTTGATGGACATTCGTGCCTAGATCAATAGCCAAAACACCAATGGACGCATCGGAGGTTCCGAAAACGTATCGTTCAAGTTTTTTAGCGCCTGCGAAAAATTGGAGATCGCCGGCCGACGGCGTTTGAGCGTAACCTTTGGCATCTTTGAACATGCCGGCGGTGAAATCTGGAATGAAGGAGGCGGATTTAATATGCGCCTCTTTTTGGAAGATCACAACCAGAAAAGCGAAACACAAGGCGCACAGGAAGAATGTGCTTTGCTTTTTGGGGATGAAATGGACATGCAACTGGATAATGGCGATCGCGATGGCCATGGCCGTCAGTAAGATTTTGACGGGCATGCTTTTGAGGCCGAGAGGCGACAGCAGGAAGGTGATCCAGTAACTTGTACTGGTGACGGAGAGACAGAAGACGAGAAAGGCCGGCAGGAGGATGAAGAAGCATTCCCATCCCCAAAGCAGACAGGTCGCGGATGCCGTGAACAGAACAGCCGACATGATGCTGATGGCATGGATATCCTTCTTGAAACCAATAAGATACATTATAATACAAGCGCATAGAAGCGGCACGCCGGCCCAGTCACGGTGCGTTTCGTTGCCATGGATGCCGAGCATGCATATGCCCAGCGTGACAAAGCCGAACAGGAGGAAAAGCCAATCGTGTGAATCAAGCGGAGAACTCTTCCAAGCAGAGATGATATAGGGCAACTTGCAAGCATAGGGGACACAAGCCACCAGCATGCAAAGGCCTAAGATGGTTTGTTTCAGGCTCTTATTCATGATCGGACTCGCGATTGTCAGACGAAGGATTTTCGGATGGCACAGGTGTTTCGGAGGAGAAAAGCGCACCGGCGTACCAGATGAGAATGGAACAGGCCAGCACTAGGCAGTAGCCGAGTGTCGCATGCCATGTGTTGTCAAGAACAACCGGCCCGATGATTTTATACAGGATGATTGTCGCGATGATGCGGATGGAGTTGGAGATGATGATGATCGGCAACAGGAACAGAAAATGGAAGAGGCTTGGTATGAACGGCTTAGGCTGCAAATGGATGATGATATAACCAATCAGCAGCATCGCCTCCAGCTGCTGGATGCCACTGCAAGCGTCTGTGATGACAATTTGCGCCTCGCCAGGCATCGTGATGGTGGTCAAATGATAATTAATGTCGATTTGGCAGAGCTTGAGCACCCATACGGACAAAGTGGTCGAGATGAGTCTAAGCGGATAAGAGATCATCAGAATGAACTGTTCCCGCATGGGAATGAACAAGCAGAAAATAATGAATGCAGGAGATAAGCACAAGGTTGCCCGCCATCCGTGGAAGAATAACATGCAGGCGAAGGCGAGCAAGGTGATGGCGACGTTGTGAGGAAGTTCCGAAGAGGATGTTGGAAAAAGGAATGGGAGGGTGATGGAGACAATAAGCAATGCCCATGCCGCACCGCGTTCCTTTGGAGATGAGGCGAAGCCAGTGTCTCCTTTTTGAAAGCGGAGAATTCCGAAATAGACGACGGCGACAGCAAGCAACATGGATGCGATCAGACTGTCCCATTGTCCATTGCATGTCCGAATGGCCTGTATAAGTGCGTAGATGAACGCGGCTACGCAGAGGCAGAGACATGGAAGGCATTCGGACATTTTCTCTTTTATGAGAAATGCCGCCGCCGTTCCATCGCTGGAAGGATTATCTGGGCTGGTCATGTTGCTAGGCCGCTCCATTATTGTCATCCGCCTCTTATTTTTCTTCTTCCTTTTCTTCTTCCTTTTCTTCTTCCTTTTCAGCTTCCTTTTCAGCTTCCGCTTCTTTTGCCGCTTCTTCCTTCAAGAGGGCATCAGCCTGTTTGACGGCTTCGGTAGCACGTTCGTCCTGTGGGACGATGAGCAGGATATTGCTAGCCGTCGTTTTGATTTCATGCCAATCTTTGCTCTCTAATGCGCTGGCAAGTTTAGTCTGCATCATGTTGTACCATGTGACGACACCACGTTGCGTGGCGGCTTTGCTCATGACGACACCGTCCAGAATGTCGAATGCCTTCTTGAGATTCTCTTCGCCGCCGGTATCGACAAGGCGGAGGGCGTATGTTTCCTTGACAATGCTATTGTTTGGCGACAGATCCAAAGCTTTTTGAGCGTATTCGAGAGCTTTGTCCTTCTGGTCTAGGGCGAAGAAGTTTTCGGACATGTTCATGAGGATGACATCCGTAGCGGTGCTTTTGTCAATAATCTTCTGATAAGTGGCATTGGCCTTTTCATATTCCTGGACTGCCGCGTAGAGGAGGGCGACTTTAAACAGGATGGGGGGATCCGGATTGGCAATTTTGTCCAGTTGTTCAGTAACTGCCACCCGTGCACGTGCTTCTTCCGCCGCGCGTTTCTTGTTCAATTCTTCAACGAACTTCTTCTGTTGTTCTTCCGTCAGTTTCTTGAATTCCTCTTCCGTCATCTGCGGAGCGGTCGCTGTTTCGCTTTCCGGCAGGATGGCGGCTTGTGCGCGGGCGAAATGCTTGATGGATTTTACATTTTCCGTATCATCTTCTTTAATGGAATCGGCGTATTCCTTGAGGTCGTTTATGAGGCGGTTGCGGAAGCAGAAATCCACATAGAGGATACTGTCAGCGATTTCATTCTTTTCCGTGAGCAGATCTTTGGCGACCTGTTTTGTTTCATCCAGCTGTTTTTGCAACTGGTCGCGCAGTTTCTTGGCCTCTTCTGGCTTGCCTTCGGCTTCAAGTTTGTTCGCTTCGTACACGTTATTTCTATAATTGGATTCCAACGCGCCGAGCAACCGGACGATGAACGGCGTCATGTCCCATGATGCCTCTTTTCCTTCGGCCATCTGTTTTTCGCGCAATTTGCGGAGGTTTTCCACATTCGTTCTGGCCAATGTGATAGCCTTGTTGAAATCGCCGTGCTCAAGATAGTAGCGGCTGATGTAGCTGACCAGGAAGGGATCGCCAGGGAATTTCTTCATGGCATCTTCGATATCTTCTGGAGTGAGCGTGTTATGAGTGAGTTTGTAGCCGATGGCGAGTTGTGCGAGAAGACGATTCGGACCGCGCATGCCGGGGAGGATTTTCGGCGTCTCGTATTGTTGCAGAATCAAAGCGATTTCTGAAGCATGTGCCTCACGATTTTTTTCCACAAGATTCGTCACATAACGCAGACCGATGTTGTATGCGAAGCCATGGATGTTGAAGAAAAGCGTGTCGGGGGAGTTTGCGCCCAAGGCATCGAGGCCTTTCATTTCGGAAATGTCGCTCTGCTGATAGGTAAGTATCTGGGAGAGGTATTTCTGTGTTTCGTCAAGGTTGTCCGCGCAGGTCGCCGCATAGAGTTTTACAAGCGTGGCGATAGCGGAGTTGAAGTTGTCCTGCCATTTGGCGACGTTTTCCGTCAGAAGCTTTTCATTGTTGGTGAGGTAGGCATGGAGTGCCTCCAGATATAGACCGGTTGTGATTCTGTTATTGCTTCCTGTCAGGAATTTTTGGCGAAGTTCGGCCAATTTGGCGGGCTGTCCGGTCATGGTGTAGCATTCGCCGAGCATCTGGCCCATTTCATTGGAGACAAATCGTTGTGAGACTTCCTCAAGAATCGTCATGGCTTCGGAGATGATGCCGAAGCGGAAGAGATATTCGGCCTGAATGGGCTTTCCGAGGACGGGGGAAAGCTTGGCCGCCTTCTCCATGCATTCCTTGCCGTTTGCCAAATCATTGTCACGAGCATAGCGAATGGCAGAGGCCATAAGTGTTTCGAACGCAATGAATTTATCCGTCGACTCATGGTATGGCTTGAGGAAGGCAAGCTCCTGTTCCACGGTATGTTCTGTGTCCGAGAGAAGGAAATCGAGAATGGTGGCGAGTTCCGTTTTCTTGGCTGCTTCGTCCGTGACATGCTCCATGGTTTCCTTGGCTTCAGGCATTTTGCCCAGAATGTACTGGCAAAATGCGAGCAGGAGGTATTGTTCCTGTGAGATGGTGTGCTGTGAATGTCTGCCCTCCAAGGCTTCGGCGGTACGCTCGAAATCTCTTGAGAATTTCAGCGAGTTGATATAATTGTCTGAGTATTCTTGCTTGAATGGATTTAACTTGGATGCCTGATACCAATGATAGACGGCCTGTGGCCATTCGTCTTCGTTTTCGGCGATTTTCGCGAGCATGACGTTGACTTCTTCGTCATTGTACTGGTCTTTGAGACATTCGCGGAGAAGCGGTTTGGCGTCTTCGTACTTTTCGTCCAAATAAGCTTGTTTCGCCTTGTTGAAACGTTCGAGTTTGTTGTGATGCCGGATCAGCAGGACGCTGATGCAGGCGATGCAGAGCAACAGGATGAGGACGGCGAAGGTCAGCAGGATTCGCTTCAACGTGAAGATTTTTTTCAGGTTCATTTTCTCTCGCTTTTGTATATGTTTGAATATTTGTTGATGGACGGATGATTAGTTTTTTAAGCTGGATGATTTGAAAATCGTGATCGAATTATTATTTTTTAGGAAAAAATATCTATTGATGAAGGAGCATCATGAAGACACTGTTTAAATTCGAGTTTTTCTATGCGCTGATGGCGTTGTGCTTTTTTGCGGGGCTTTCCTGCCGTGCAGAAGAAGCGAAGTCTTCGGCTGGCCGTCCCGTTTATTGGCCTTTGACCATCAATGGGTATCTGTATGACCAGATCGAACTGGCGTTCACGGAGGCGGAACAGTCCAAAGGGCTGATGGACCGTGACACGCTGGCGGAGACTGGCGGGATGCTGTTCGTGTCCGACACGATGACGCATCGGGCGTTCTGGATGAAGGGATGCCGTTTTGATTTGGATTTGATCTACATGGATTCTCAAGGGGTGGTCGTGGCGACGCACCGGATGAAAATGGAGAAACCGCGGCAGCGCAGCGAGAGCGAAGTCGCGTATTATGACCGTCTTCCGACATATGACAGCGGGAAGCCCGCCCAGTTTGTTCTGGAGCTTGCGGCCGGCCAGATCGACTTTTTGGGTCTGAAAGTCGGCGACAAGCTGGACATAGGCGTCAGCGAATTGCTGGACATGTATCGGAAATTCCGTTGACGCACGGCTTGGAAAAGCGGCACTTTCGTATGCCGCGACACGCCCTGCGTGTTGGGAAAAACGGTGTTAGACTAAAATAAATAATTTAGCACCCAAGGCATGATTTACAAGTTCATCATCATGCCTTGCATGACTTTATTATGACTTTCAATGGCTCTATTTACGGCCCGTCATGGTGCCTTGCTTGTAGGGCATGACGAATTCTTCGGTGAAGTCATAGACATCGTCGAAATCCTCAACGGAATCATTTTCCGATTTGCCGAGGATTTCGACGGATATGAGCTTATAGACAATTTTCCCGAAGTCGCTGGTTTTCTTGATGTTCCATGTGTCGAGCACATCGATGGCGCATGGGCCGAAACGGTTGATGAGTGTGTCACGGAAGAAGCGGCAGAGGTCGGCCCCCTTGATATCCGGGGGCTCCTCGTCGTTGAATATGAGTTCCCTCTTGGCCTTCGCGATATTTTCGAGCGCCTTATGGACGGAGTCCCGCACGAAGCAATAGGCCATAGGGGGGAAGGAATCGTCTTCCTCGCAGATTTTGCGGATGATGTCGAGCTGTTCTTCTAGTGTCATTATGCGTTGAGCTTGTTGAAGAGCTTTTCGGCGAGTTCGGACATTTGGTCCATGCTGTCGTATTTCATTGGCTCGGAGGAGATGACGACTTTGTCTCCCGCGAAGCGCGGCAGGACATGCATATGGCAATGCTGGACGGTCTGACCGGCGACACTGCCGTTGTTGAGGAAGAGGTTGAAGCCTTCCGCGTTGATGGTGCGCATGAGAGCGACGCCGATTTTCGGGGCGATCTTGATGATGCGGTTGGCGTAGATTTCGTCAAGCGTGGTGATACTGTTCTGATGGTCTTTCGGGATGATGACAGTATGGCCGATGTTGAAGGGGGCGATATCAAGGAAGGCGAGGATAAGGTCGTCTTCATAGACTTTGCAGCAGGGGATTTCGCCGCGGATGATTTTGCAGAACACGCATTCTTTCACAAGTGGCATGGTTTCACCTCGATGACTGGTTGTTGCTGTTGGAAAAACTGAAAATGGAGGCCGTCATGGCGCGATTGAGCGCGGTGTTTTCGGCGCGACGGCGTTTTTGTATTCTTCGATGGCGTTGGCGATGGCCGTCGCCGTGAGCATCTGCCGCTGGCTGTGCGCGAGGCCTTGGCGGTCCGCCGCGTTGGTGAGGAAGCCCATTTCGACGAGGATGCTGGGGGCCGCCGTATCCGCGATGACCTTGAACCGCTTGTGCCGTGCGCTGCGGTCCGACGTTTTGATGGCGGAAACGAGGCGTTTCTGGATATGGTATGCAAGATACGCGTTTTCAAGATCATAGGCGTTGGCGGGGCAGGGCTTCGTGGAGATGACCTTGCTGTCCGACGGGGCGGAGCCGGTGGCCGTTGCGCAGTACACTTCGATGCCGTCGATGGCGGGATTGGCGGTGGCGTTGCAATGGAGGCTGATATAGAGGTCCGGCTTGATCTTGTTGGCGGCGTTGACGCGCTGGTCAAGCGTCGGGAAGATGTCCGACTGGCGTGTCATGTAGACGGTGTAGCCGCGCTTCCGCAGCAGATCCGCAAGCCGCAGTGAAACCTGCAGGTTGACGTCCTTCTCCCTGACGACGCCTCCCTGGCAGCCGGGGTCCTTTCCGCCGTGGCCCGGATCGATGACGATTTTCCGGACGACGTGGCGCGGGATGGTGCCCGGGCGGAGGATCGGGTCGATGACCTTCTGGAAGTCAATGAGGCTGAGGAGGACATGGCCTTGATGTGTGCGGATGGAGAACGCGAGATATTGGTCTGCGGTATTGATGTTGGCGACGCGTCCTTCGTTGGTGAAGACAAGGCGCGAATATTTGGACGAAAGCGTGATCGTTTTTCCCTTGATGGTCATTTTGAAACCATAGAAACGCGCGACGTCCTCCATATAAAGGTATTGGACGCGGTTTAACGTCATGACGCGAATGCTCTTCTGCTTGTTCGCGGCGGCCTGCCCGAAAAGGGGAGGCTGCGCAAACATCAGGAGGCAGGCTAGAATGGCGATGGTTATGCGGACCGTTTTGTGCATGCTCGCTTTTTTAGTGGCTTGTTTTGAATGGGTTATTTGATCATATCTTCGGTGACGACGATGCTCGTGTCCCGTGATTCCTTGTTCAGGTTATACATGGTGTCGAGCATGATGTTTTCCATGATGGAGCGGAGTCCACGCGCACCTGTCCCGCGTTTGACGGCGAGTTCCGCGATGGCTTCCAAGGCTTTCTTTTCGAATGTCAACTTAACGCCTTCCATGGCGAAAAGCTCTTGGTACTGTTTGACAAGTGCGTTTTTCGGCTGGGTGAGAATGGCGATCAAATCGTCACGCTCTAGTTCGCGGAGATTGGCGATGACGGGAAGACGTCCAATGAATTCCGGAATGAGACCGAATTTGAGAAGGTCTTCCGGTTCGACTTTGGCGAGCGTCTCGCCTGTGCTTTCGTCCATGGAGAGTTTGTCTTCATCGACTTTCTTGCCAAAGCCGAGTACTTTCTGCCCAAGACGCCGTTTGATGATTTTGTCCAAACCGACGAACGCTCCTGCGCAGATGAAAAGGATGTTCGTCGTATCGACGTGGAGGGATTCCTGCTGCGGATGCTTGCGGCCGCCTTTCGGTGGAACGTTGGAGACGGTGCCTTCTAGAATCTTCAACAAGGCCTGCTGCACGCCTTCGCCCGAAACGTCACGCGTGATGGAGACGTTGTCGTTGCGTT
>JAEEGI010023417.1_pt1 | contig 12128 bp, 9 predicted proteins | sample 8958751 | NCBI WGS metagenome assembly JAEEGI01 (sample SAMN16246545, study PRJNA631951) | gut metagenome | biome: gut microbiome; feature: rumen; material: KS-attached | host: Bos | place: Iran: Karaj | collected 2018-10 | reverse complement strand
GCGTGGTATCCGATTACGCTCTTGTCGGCATCATAAATGATACGACGGATGACGCCGGGGTCTGGGTTGATAATAAGGGAATGGTCATCCTGGGCGTTCTCTTATTCGCAATAGGTTCGATCATGATCCTCGGAGTATGGTATCTCTTAAACCGCGATCTGAGGATACTTGAGAACGCGCTCAGAGATACGGCGCTCGGCAAGGAACTCCCCGAAAGACCTGCGGTCTTGGGCAATGACATGAAGGATATGTGGGATTCCATGGCCGAGATCAACAGGAGAGTCGAGGAGCTGCAATACAGCAAGCTTCGCATCATGGAAGCATATTACAGATTTGCCCCCAAGAATATTGAGAAGATACTTCAGAAGAATTCCATCATAGAGGTCAGAAACGGTGACCAGACCCGTGCAAGAGGAACGCTTATTACGCTCATAGCGCGTCCTCAGGCAGGGTCAGGAATGGACAAATATGATAAGGCGATAGGCGCCATCGGAGATTTCCAGAAGGAACACGGCTGCATACTTATCGGCAAGTCTCCTGATGATAATCTGATCCAGATGTTCTTAACAGAGAATGAGAGAGAGTCCGTTGAGTTCCTTACGGGTATATTCAATGTCCACAATCAGGGTAATGACAGGATATCTCTGTCAAGCACAGTGTTCTATGACAGATGCCTGTTCGGCGTGACGGGAACTGATGAAGAGACCACCACGTATCTGGATGCGGATCGTAAGCAGCTGCTTGCCAATATCAACAACATCGTATCCAATCTTAAGCTGGGACTTATCATCAGTGAAGACATCAAGGAACGGGAACATGTTGAAGGTCCTTTGAGATTTATCGGGTTTGTCGGATGCGGCACCACCTACGGCGCAATGAGGCTTTATGAAGTGCTTGATGCATGTCCTGCCAGGATCAGGGAGAGGAAGATCGCTCTTCTTAACAAGTTTAATGAAGCGCTCGACGCCTTTTATGAGAAAGACTTCTATATATCGAGGACTCTTTTCTCGGATATCTTAAAGGAACTGCCTGATGATTCCTTAGTTAAGTGGTATGTATTTGAAAGCGACAGATACTTAAATGAGGTTGTTGACGAAGAGACATTTAAGAATCTTCATGTGTGATAAGAGGTGAGCTTAGGTGGGTGGTAACAGCCTGTTAAATATCTTAATACAGACCGTCAAATCCAAGATGACGGGATTCGTGACGAAATTCCGGATGTACACCAGCTGGAGTTTCATCAAGACCCGTATCGTTACCAAGATACGTGAGTTCTTCAGTAATCTCTTAGGGTTTAAGCCCAGAGACAAGTATGATTACTTTACCATCGGCAGATGGATGATCTCCAAGAGGCTTGTATATGCTTCGGTGATCATCATAGGTATCGTAAGTATCTGGTATATAGGATCCGAAACTACGTTGTTTAAACATTTCGACGATGGCGGAGTCAAGACTTATGATTACGATTCCATCAGGCTTCGTACAGCCAAGGGACATGTTAAGATCAAAGCCAAGTCCGGATATGTGGCCTATGACGGCAATGTGGAAGAAGGGTATGTGACCGGAATGGGCAAACTGTATAACTCTGCCGGAAACATACTGTATGACGGTAATTTTGTCCAGAATAAATACGAAGGCGCCGGACTCCTTAATTACCCTGACGGCAACTTGGAGTACAGAGGCGATTTCCATGACAACCTCTTCGAAGGAAGCGGAGTGCTCTACCGTGAGAACGGCACCAAGGAATACGAAGGTGAATTCGTCCACGGATTAAAGAACGGCTCGGGAGTTTTATATGACGCCGGTGAGAATGAACTGTATGTGGGAACCTTCTCAAGCGACAATATCGTGTACAGCGAGATGCTGGGAAAGAGCGCTGCGGAAGTATCGGAGTATTATCGCGGACTTACCAGACTCTATATGACCGATGAAGAATCTGTGGTACATATGACCGGCATAGACGCCATGTATCATGGCGTAGCGGATCCCGAAGCCTTAGATGAAGGCGAGACGGTTAAGGAAGTATATGTGCTTCAGGATTATTATAATTTCGGAACCGAGGCCATAGATACCATACCCGCGCTTAAGGAGGTCATGGGAGATCCCGTGTATGAAGGATATTCGTATCTTATCCTCCCCGAGGCGGTGGCAGTAGACATTATCAACCGGAATAGCAACGAGTTTAAGGGGGTTAATGAACTTAAACTGACGCAGCAGTTTACGGATGTGGCGCAGATCGATGAATATGATGATGACTATTCCATATATATATACACTTTTGCGAGGGGAGATGTGCTTTATTCCTTCGTGTGCACCGACCAGAACGGATACTTCGAGTTCTATTACATGACACAGAACTCTGAGGATGCATAAATATTAACGTAATCTTAAAATTTGCATATGATATGACACATTTCCGCCTCCTGCGTATAAACAGATAAGATGAGAAAATCAGCATATAAGTCACACAACTTCATAAAGAGAGTTCTAGCTTTTATGCTTGCCCTTATCATGTGCGCATCCGTTCTTGAGGGTACGGTATGCAGGATGGAAGTATATGCGGCTCCTCAGAAGAACTTAACCCTTAAGGCCTGCAGGCTGCTTGCCATACAGAATTCCGACGACTATTATAACGCGGAGAATACCATCGAATCCAAGGAAGCGGCGTATGAGAGTGCTATCAAGGCCATTAAGCTTAAGAAGAAGAAATTAAGTACCTTCAGCTGGACGCCGCTGTTAAGCTTCAAGTTCCCCACAAGCCCCAGCATGGCCGAGGCTTCGGAATTCGAGTACAAGCCTGTGGCCATCCAGTATGAGATACAGGTTGCCCAGCACAATCTTCAGGATAAGACATATGCCATAAGCGAGAAGGTCAACAATCTCTATGTTGAGATAGTATCTCTTCAGGATACCATAGCATTTAACGAGAGAAGAGCAGAGACTTACAGCACGGGACTGAGTAAGAACAGGGCCAGGGTGAAGCTCGGACAGGCTACCCAGGCCGACGTTGACAAGATCGAGAAGAAGCTGGACGCCACTAACAAGAAGATAGCTTCTGACAGAAGGAACTTGGAGGCCGACCTTAAGAAACTTTCCGATATGATCGGAACTGATGTGACTACGGGATATAAGTTCGAGAAGCCCTTCTTAGAGGCCACCATCAGCAGAAGCCAGTTGGACGCCCTGATCAAATACACGGAGGACCGTGATGAAACATATTACGAGGCGTGTATTGCCGAGGCGTCGGCCAGATCTGAACTCAATACCAACTGGGAACTTGTCAGGAACAAATACGGCAAGGATTCGCGCATGCTCCAGCCCTATGTCACAGGAGCATTAAACGGACAGAAGATCAATAAGAGAGGCTTTAAGGAGACTTACAAGAAGTTCTTAGATAAGATAGACAGTTACTGGAAGGGCAAAAAGAGGATATGCCTGTTCATCAAGGTTCCTAAACTGTGGTTTAAGGGAAGCATGGACGGTGCACGCTGGATAGACGACGATCCTTATGTGCTGTATCAGAACGTATTGGATTATTCTTCGGCAGCCAATGAAAAGGCAGCTGCGCAGAAAACCTTAGACCAGGAAGTCACGGATACTTTCAATAACTATGTATCGGTCAAGAACTCTTATGAAGGATATATCAAGGATCTTGACAAATCGGAAAAGGATCTGGATGAGGCAGCGTTAAAGAACCGTCTCGGGGAACTGACATTTGATGAGTATGATGCCCAGATGAGCGATCATGAGGAACTGCAGAACAGTCTTCTGTCAGCCATGAAGCTCTATACGCAGACGCTTAACTCCTTTGACAGACTTACCTGCGGCGGCATAAGCGCCATACTTGCAGGAACGGACTCCGATATGGGGACGGCTGTGGTAGGAACATCATATGTGGAGAAGAAGACAGCTACCGGAGCTCATTACACATTAAGATCCATCATCCAGAGCCTTGAGTTTGAATTAAGCATCAGCATTCCGGATGATTTCGAGGTGGAGATCACCGACTATGAACTCTGGATAGATAATGTTCAGGTAGGTGTAAGAACCGCCAAGGACACGAAGCTAAGACACTTGGGGCTTACCAAGGACGGAGTGGATGAGGTCAAGATCAGGTTGTATAACGGCGATGAGTTTGTGGATGACTGCATCATAGATCCGTCGGTTGAGTCGGGTCCCCTTACCATCACCGCAGGATATGACATTAAGAAGGCTGAATCTGACGAACTTGGAACCTATATCATTCAGAGCAATGATACCACGGGTCTTGTTGAACTTAAGTTTGATCTGGCGGATAAGAACGTTGCAAAGTTCAAGGTACTGACGTCCGACGGCAAGACATTAGGCGGAGACAAGCTTACGGAGATCACCAAACCGTTAGTTTACATCCCTCTGCTTTTGGATTCCCTTGATGATCTTAAGGTGGAATTCTACGATTCGGGCGAAGGACTGTTATATACCGGAAGATTTGACAGTGCAAACGGCAAAGTTAGAAAAATGGTAGAGTGATATGAAGAGTTTTGTAAAGCAGCATTATAAAGGAATAATAGCGTTTATTCTGACCATAGTGATCGGCGTATCCTCTGTGGTTGCCATAAGCGAAAGGTGGATAGTGGCAGACGCCATATTCGATACCTCTACAGGCGTGGAGTATCGTGTATTCAAGACCAAGACCACCGTGGATGATTCGGTTCTCTTCATAGGAACATATATCATCCATAAGGACGCCATGAACGACGTGTTATATGAGAAAGCCATGGATTCCGCATCAGAGTCAGGTCAGGATATCATTTACTATAAATCCGAGCTTTCCGACGGACAGTGGTATGCAACCGAGGACGTGGATAACGGCGTTAAGGGCATAGCATCTGAGGGAAAGCCTGTGGATGAGGTTGTGATCGATCCCTTATATGTTACCCATTATGCGGGGGCGGACGGCATACTGTTGGACGCCAAGACACTTGCAGGCGTGACTCCTTTTGATCTTCCGGATCCCTATGACTTATCCAAACTTCCGGAACTTCAGCCTATATGGCTGCAATATACATTCTCCGAGTCGACACAGGACATATCCCAGGCGGACTTCCTCAAGAACAGGAATTCCAAGGATTCGGGGAACTTACGAAGCGATGTGTATTATTACCAGCTTTTAAGCACATTCTTCTCTCTTGATTTACGGGATGATGAGACCAATAAATGCGATCAGCAGATAAAGGATCTGAATAACCTCTACATAACGCTTAAAGGACAGCAGGCTGAAGAAGAGGCGGCGCTGGTATATGATCTTATGGCCAAGGTGGATGCCAAGAGAAGATGCATAGTATTCGATAAGCTCTCCCAGATGGAGATCAACCTTTTGGATACTCTCTATACTCTGTCCACAGGAGCGTATTATACGGATTCCGGTGATTTCAAGGATTCGTCGAGTGATGAGAACCTCGCGCAGAATCCTGAATATGTGACCAAACTTGAGGATTCGTTAAAGCGTAACTATACAGGTACATCCCTGGACAGAGGATTGTTCGCGCTGATCAATTCATGGCTGGGCAGGATAGGGGTAAGCCAGAATGACTGGTGGAGCGTGCTTGACCAGGATACCGACGCAGAGTATCAGCGCCGTAAGGACGCCAATAAGAAGAATATTGAGGCTAATGAAGATTATCAGGTAGACCTTATGACTACTCCCAGATACTTTACTCCTGACAGTTCCATTCTGGAAGCCATAGGAACTGCCATGGGCAACTGTAATGACAGCTATTATTCACATCTGTCCAAGAGCCTTATGGACTCCGATGATATCCTCGGACACGCTGAGTACGAATATTCGACCCAGGTGATAGATGCTTCCACTTCTACAACCCTTGGCGGACCGGTTACATTGCTTCGTCATGTAACGAATATACGCGACAATGTAGTAAGCGATAAGGAGGGTGAGCTTTCACTTCTGCAAAGCAGTCTTATATCGCTTGCGGATACCAGATACTTTACGGGCGCAGCAAGCCCTCCGGGAGAAGACTACGCCTCCCTGTCGGGAGACGCCGCCAAGAAGGGGGCGTTAGAGGCTCAAAAGGATGTGCTCGAAGAAGACAGATCCATGCTTCAGTTCCTCATCGATGCGGTAAGACAGAGGGATACGGCGGCTAATGCGCTGGAGTTCGTATATCAGAGGCTCGATCTTACCAGGGCGCTTAATGACAATCTTCCGGAAAGTGAGTTTAAGCCTTACGGTAAGTCATCGGTGGAAGCTCATATAGTATGGCTCTTGGAAGAAGCCCAGAGGATCATAGATTCGGATGCATCTCTTAAGTCGGAGGCAGATAAGCTTAAGGAAAAGAAGGAAGAGCTTCAGAAGAAGCGTGACGAGGCTCTTGATAATAACGACCTTGCAGGCGCAAAAGCATTTGACGCCATGATCGATGCGGTAGATGCGGATCTGGCCGGTGCAAACGCAGGCGGATACGGAGACGGATCGGGATCAGGCTCAGGCAGTGGTTCAGGCTCAGGTTCCGGCAGTGGTTCGGGTGACGGCTCAGGAAGCGGGGCAGGCGCAGGTGGAAACGGGATGGATTCCCTTGCGGATTCACTGGTGAACAAAGCCATGGAGCAGCTTGCAGACAACGCGGACGCAGATCTCTCCGGCATAGCAGATGCGCTTGCGGCGGTAGGAGCAGACGACCAGCTTAACGCATTAAAGGATAAAGCTGCAGCAAGCGGAGCTTCAGCCAAGACTCTGTCGGGTATCCAGGACGCCATAGATTCGGCAGGCGACGGATCAGGTTCGGGAAGCGGATCGGGATTATCAGCCGATGACCTTCTTGCGCAGCTCGAAGCTCTGTTAGGCAAGAGCCTTGATGAGATGAACGACAGAGAGATAGTCATAACAGCTTCCGCATGCTCCAGGCTTGCCAAGATGGGGTCAGGCGCCGCAGAGACGCTGCTTGGTACAGTGATCGGGAAGATCAAGTCCGGCAACAAGTACATATATAATCAGTACAGCCAGAATCAGGCTAAGGAATATATCAACCTAAAGACCATATCGCTGGTTACCGACTACAGGTATTTCTATGATGAGGTTAAGGCTACAGCTACGCTGACATCAGGTTCAAGCATCAAGATATTCAAGAGGGATTCCAATCTGATGTACAACGGAAGCGAAGCATCAGAACCCGAGCAGATGAACGATGCGGTGGTATATGAGAGAGAACTCTTCATCGGTGAAGAGGACGGAGACAGGTATTTTGATTGCATCGCGGAATACTTCTACGGGAAACAGACAGCAGCCTGCCTGACAGGTCCGATGCAGACACAGGTCGATCAGTTTGTTGCTAACCTTTCGCCTATGCTTGGTTTAGGCGGAAAATGATACAGACCGAAATAAACAGTATTTATCAAGTTATGTAAACCTGTTGTGACCCAATTAAGGAGATTTTAAGAAAAAAATGGCAGATTATCCTATCATTTCCGATGTTAGTGCGTATATTATTAAAACGCTTCGTGAGAAGATGTGTCCCGAGCCCATACCGTCGGCCAACAATATAGAGATATCATCGCCGCTGTCACAGGACGTTGACTATATCGTAGGGCTGTATCTGTATGATATCAGAGAGGACGTGGAAGTAACCGGTCCCAGATATGTACAGAGAGGAAGGGCTCAGATGGCAAAACCGCCCAGACCATATGCACTGTATTATATGGTCTTCATCAACGGATCCGGTCAGATGGGACTTAAGGATCCGGATATACAAAAGATCATTGGGCGCATAGCGCAGATAGTGAACGATAACAGTTCCGTCATGCCCAATGAATTACAAAGCTGGCTCGATACGCAGGAACCTCCGATAGTACTGTCTCAGGCGAAGATAAGTCTGGAGGAAAAGGTAAGGGTTTGGTCGGCGATCAATAAGCCATATCAGATCAGCCTATTCTACAGGGCGGCACCCGTTTACCTGTCCAGCGGAGAGTACATCGATACGCCTCGCGTCAGCGATGCTACATTCGAGATCAGCGTAACAGGCGAAGAAAGGGGGTAGTTAATTGTCGGCAGTGATCAAAGCGCGTCTTTTGGTTGCACTCAGACTGATCGACACAACGACAGGCAGAGACGTCGAGGAAATGGACATCAAATTCGCCAGAGATGGTGAAGCGCTTCAGCCCATGTATAAGGGCGACGGCTTCTGGGTGCTGTTAGGCGATGAACGGGAAGATTTCACCGTACATATCGCAGCACGGGGTTTCGACGAAGCAGATGTACCGATCCGTTATGAGACGCTTGATCCCAATCTCCCTACACGCGATGTATTCCTGATGCCATCAGAGAAGAATCGTAAGGGAGGAACGGTAGTCACGATTCATGGAACCCTTCCGGGCCTTGATTCCATCGAGACGGTAGCCTCAGGCAGGCCGATATGTCTCTATCATTCGGTTATGGAGAAGAGAGGTGTCATATCCATAAGCCTCCTTCCGGTACAACCGGGCGGAAGAGTAAATATCGCAGAGAATATGAGGCACGCTCTATTATCAGAAGATGGAATGCGCTATGACGTGTTTGAGATAACAGAAGGTCAGACTCAGACACAATTTGTCTTAAAAGACAGGATCGAAACCGAGCACAAGGTCAATGATCGGGTATGCCGTATCATTTACGGCAGAGCAGGTCCGGACGGAGGATTCGAACTGAAGGTAAGAGGAGACGGAAGCACGCTTCCATACCTCCTGCACTTTACCGCAGGTGAAGATGAGTACTTCAGACCAATCGACATGGCAGTTGAGAACGGTGAGATCGATCTGTTGAAAGACGCACAAAAGGTTTACCCTATGACCGGAAAGGAAACTACTGAAGATGAGTGAGCTTGTAGTTCTTTCAGGAAATTGCATGTGTTCTATGGGAACCGCTCCCGCACCGATGAAGGTTACTTCACAAAGTACCGTACTCATTGAAGGGAAGCCGGCGGCAACCATAACAGATTGCGCGGGTATATCAAACGTTGGGCCTTTTGGAATGTGTACATCTCTGGCAAATCCGGCTACTGCGGCAGCAACGGCAGCGGCTCTCGGAGTCCTTACTCCGACACCGTGTGCACCTGTTCCGGCCGGGACCTGGATAGCGACCAAACCAAAAGTGCTCGTAGGAGGTAAACCCTGTCTAGCATCCGATTGTAAACTGATGTGTGGATACGCAGGCAACATATCGGTAGTTTTTCCCGGACAGGTAAAGGTAACAGCAACTTGAAAATCAATGAAAAGAGGTAAAGCATATGGCAGAGTATTTATCCCCAGGCGTATACGTCGAGGAATATGATAATTCTCCCCGAAGCATAGAAGGCGTCGGAACAAGTACTGCAGGCTTTGTCGGATTAGCAGAGAAAGGTCCTCTTGAGGGCGCTCCGCTTCTCGTAACAAGCATGAAGAGTTTCAGACAGCAGTTCGGCGGATTCTTATCCGAGTTTGCTTACGGTGAGTATCGTTTTCTGGCTAACAGCGTTGAGCAGTTCTTTGATAACGGAGGAACACGTTGCTATGTAATGCGTGTAGCTCCCGCAGATGCTAAAGCAGCTGCAGCCAAGAAAGGTATCTTAAGTGTAACAGCCAAGAACCCCGGTGCATGGGGCAACAAGGTTCAGGTGATCCTTGCTACCAGCAAGAAGTATAAGATGCAGCTTGTTGAGAAGACCGCTACCGGTTACAAGGCTAAGAACACAGACGGATTCAGAGAAGGCGATGTAGTTGAGTTTGAAGGCAAGTTCTATACCATCAAGACTATCTACGATAAGGAGATCACTTTTGACGCAGAACTTCCCAAGAACGCGGTTGACACCGATATCATCCCCAAGAATCTGTTATATCTTGTGAACTTTGATGTGTCGGTTCGTTACGGTGATGATGTTGAGAATTATGCAGAGCTTTCACTTAACCCTTCATCACCTAAGTACGCAGCTTCAAGACTTGCAGGCAGCGAGATCATCAGCGTAGAGATCACGCCGCCCAAGGCAGCTTCCAATCCCGTAACCGAGATCCTCGGCAAGGGTGTCACCGACGGCGTATTCTTCCTTGAGGGAGGATCAGACGGTTCCGTAGCTAAGGTTAACGCAGGAACATTTATCGGTGAGGACAACGGCCCCGGCAAGCGCAGCGGTATCCAGGCGTTCCTTGAGAACAATACCGTAAGCATGATGGCAATTCCCGGCGTTACTATCCCTGAAGTGGTAGTTTCACTTGTAGGTCATTGCGAGAATACACGCAGCCGTTTCGCAGTTCTTGATATGCCTAAGGAGATGTACAAGACAGCGGATCTGATCGGATACAGACAGATGGTAGACTCAACCTACTGCGCTATGTATCATCCCTGGATCCAGGTATTTGACAGATCAAGCTCCAAGGCAGACTTCATTCCTCCTTCGGGAGCAGTTATGGGCGTTTACTCCAGAACTGATATCGCAAGAGGCGTACACAAGGCTCCTGCAAATGAAGTTGTATTCTGTACCGGACTTTCCGTTAACTACACGAAGGATGAGCAGGATATCCTTAATCCTGAAGGCATCAACCTTATACGTAATCTTCCCGGACAGGGAATCCGTATCTGGGGCGCTCGTACAGCATCAAGCAACGCAGCGTTTAAGTATGTCAACGTCAGAAGGCTGTTCATCTTCGTTGAAGAGAGCATCAAGGCTAACACCAACTGGGTTGTATTCGAGCCCAATGATCCGGCTCTCTGGCAGAGAGTTCACCAGACTATATCGGGCTTCTTAGACGGATTGTTCAGAAACGGAATGCTTGCAGGCGGATCAGCCGCAGAGAGCTATTTCGTAGAGATCGGACCTTCCACCATGTCAAGAGACGATATCATGAACGGCAGACTGATATGTAATGTAGGTATTGCGCCTTCACGTCCTGCTGAATTCGTGATCTTCCGCGTAACTCAGCATACTTCCGAAGCAGGCGGTGGCGAGGAATAAGCAGCGGTAATCAGTAGATATTAAACTAACACAGAAAGGAGTCATGAATTATGGCTACTGGAGCATATGAAAATGACAAACGGTCAGCGTATCCGTTGACCAAAATGAACTTCCTGGTGACTGTTGATACCGTTGCGGGAACAGCAGCATTCAGTGAAGTGACAGGCGTAGAAGCCACAGTAGACGTTATCGAGTTCAGACAGGGCAATTCCGGTTCACTTGCACCGGTTAAGGTTCCCGGACTTGTTAAGCACGGCAACGTTACTTTGAAGATGGGTTACATCATTTCCAGCCCCTTCAAGACATGGATCATGGAGTGTGTAAGTGAGACCAGAGGTCAGATCCCTCGTAACAATGTTACTATCGAGCTGATCGATATTAACTCAGGTGCTCCCAATGCACTCGTTGAATCACCGGTAGGTACCAGACAGTGGACGCTTACCAACGCATGGGTTACCAAGTACACGGCACCCGATCTCGACGCTAAGAATTCAGATGTTGCCATCGAGTCAGTTGAGATAGCATATGAGGAACTTATCATTCCCAACTAAGCAGACGGAGAACAGGCACTGTATTTCCAATGCGGACAAACGTTTTGTTTGTTTATATGGCACAGGTGGGAAACCACCTGTGTCAGAGTAAGCGAATAAGGCGGGTATCAATCCCAAACCGAAGAATTACTTGGAGGTATATAAATGGATACAACGTATGACTTCACTCTACCGAAAGGCTACATGGATCAGGCAGGCGAGCTTCACAGACACGGACGCATGCGTCTGGCTACGGCTCTTGATGAGATATCGGCTACCAGAGATCCCAGAGTCTTATCAAACCCATCCTATCTTACGATAGTGATCTTAAGCAAAGTCATTACCGAGCTTGAAGGCATAGAGGCGGTTACAGCTACTACGATAGAGCAGCTTTTTACCGCTGATCTTGCATATCTTCAGGATATGTACCAGCGGATCAACGATATAGAGCCTCCGACCATGGAGTGCGTGTGTCCCGATTGCGGCCGGATATTTGAGGTGCCACTAAATTTTACACGGGAGGGTTAAGACTGTATCCGAAGGATGATCTGTACAAGGAGATGAGCTTTATATCCTACTATTTCCACTGGGGAGAAGAAGAGGTGATGAAGCTCGAACATACCGAGCGCCGCAGATGGTGCAAGGA
>JAEEGI010023416.1_pt1 | contig 12128 bp, 16 predicted proteins | sample 8958751 | NCBI WGS metagenome assembly JAEEGI01 (sample SAMN16246545, study PRJNA631951) | gut metagenome | biome: gut microbiome; feature: rumen; material: KS-attached | host: Bos | place: Iran: Karaj | collected 2018-10 | reverse complement strand
GTGGTACCCTGTCCCTTGTTGTCAAGCTCAGTCAGGGTGCCGCTGTGTTCCTCATCGTCCGGCATGTGGATCTCGATGCTGATGCCGTGCTGGGTGTTGTTTTCCATACCCTTGTGCAGCAGCGGTCCCCTGTGGCCGATGATGTTGTACTTACCCAGGCACTTGTCCCAGTCGATGCGGCCACGGTCATCCAGGATATCATTGGCCGCCTCAAAGGCGATCTTCTCGGCCGTGGTGGACATCGAGGCCTTGTAGTCCTGCATGACGGCCGACGAGCTGAGCGCTGAGCGATAGCAGCGCATACCGTAGATATCGATATCGCTGGAGGTGTTGCCGATGACCATTACCGCATTCTCGGGAGTGAAGCGGTCATCCGTGTCGTAGGCAAACTCCCTCTCGAGACGTCCATTGAGGTACATGCGCAGGATGTTCGGTGCGCCTTCGCCTCCATACTGGGCGGTGATGGCCAGGTGGAAGCGCTTGCCCTCTGCCCAGGCCAGATCCTGGTCGGGCTCGGTGTATTTGTTCGAGGTCAGCAGCATGGCGCGTGATGGCAGCAGGCGGAAGCCCCACCATACGCCTGAGTTGCGGAGACTGCCCAGCTCGATCAGCGGTTCCTCATCGTCCACGATGTTATCCACCACGAAGTCCAGCTCCCAGACGAAACTGCGGCCCGTATTGTCGGCGACGGTGAAGTCTGCCATGGGATTGTGGTGGATAGTCAGCTGGCGCCCTGCAGGGATGCGCAGCACCCTCACCGTCGAGCCCTCATAGGTCGTTTCCTTCCAGCCGTCGGTGGAAAAGTCGAAGTTCACGAAGTCCTCAGCCTGTGCCAGGATATCACCGTTCACCGTGTTGATGATGGTGGCGGGATTCTCCTCAGCGTTGGAGCGCACAGCGGGCGAGAGGACGAAGGACGCTCCCGCGTTGGGCGCGAAGCTCGCCTCATTCTCCAGGCCGAAGGCCACGGGATCGTGGAGCTCGTTGCCCTCGCTGTCCTCAATCAGCATGACGGCATCGATCCAGGTGTCACTCACCCCGTCGATGGCCAGCTGCGTCGTGAAGGGATATTTGTTCCTGGGGGCGCCGTTGAACGACCAGCGTGCATATTCGGTGGTGTTGTCGTTGGCATCCACCAGCCGCATGATGACGTTCATGGGATTTCCGTCAGGCGTGAGGACGGACCAGTCGAAGAAGTGGACGTCGGTCCAGTTCGAGAGTCCGTCGGAGATATTGTTGACGGACACCACAGGGGCATCGACACCGAGTACCAGGTACTCGCTCATGACCCAATCCGTGGCCAGGTCATCATTGTACTTCAGCTGGGCCTCCACAGTGTGGAGACCAGGTGTAAGGACATCCGTCAAGCCCTGCACCTCGCAGGAGTAGGGCGTGTCGGCATCGCTGTGCGTGATGCCGTCGATGACCAGCTCTTTGCCTGTGCCGCCGCCGTCGAACTTCAGCAACAGCGTCTTTGAGATGTTGCCGGTGATATAATACTGCAGGGTAAGCAGCGCGTCCTGATCGAAGGGAACCTGGAATGCCGTTGCGGGCGTCAAGGTCATGTTCACGATGTTGACCTGGAAGGTGAACGGGATGGCCGTTGAAGCGTGCTCAGCGGCGGCCGTGATGCGGACATGGACATTGCCGGAAGGCAGGATGCCCTTCATGGAGATGTAGTTGAAGCGGTTGGACTCCACAGTGAAGCGTCCGCAGGTCACCCAGCGCTGGTTGTTGTCCATTCGCTGGACGGTGAGCGTCACCCAGTCGGGGACTTCCTGAGCCACACCGCCGCTGTTGTACAGATATACCGCCTTGAGACGGACGGAGAAGTCGTTGGTCATCTGCACGGCAACAGGGGTGTTGCCCTCGAGGGCCAGCGTGTAGGCTGTCTCGGCACCGCTGCCCTTGGGGATGATGATGTCCGTGATGGGAGTCACCAGCTCGGGATTGTCCTGCCATTCCTCGTAGTCTGATACGGTAGCGAAGCCCACCAGGTGAAGTTCCTCGTCTTCGTCCTCATAGGTGCGGAGGCATCCGATCTTGCCGGCGCTCACGGCAGAGATCAGCGCCGTGTTGGCGCCGAACATCTGCTTGATGAAGCGTTCAACTTCCGCGAAGTTGACGCCCCATTTGTAACCGTCGGGGATTTCGGTGCCATACTTGGTGATAGCGGCTCCCGTGTTATTTTCCCCACCCCAGTCGTCCGTCATGGAAGTCAGAAGGTTAAGGCCGGGGATGATGATTAATTTTTCTCTTGCCATATTGATTATGATGTGATTATGTGATTAGCTATGAAACCAGCCACGGTCATGCGACCAACCGTAGTGATGGAACCAGGCAGAATATACTCCTGCGAGCTTGCGCCAAACGAGGTGCACGCCGTTTTTGACAACGTACACCGCCTGCAGCCCGCGTTGACCTATCGAGAGGTCACCGATATTTCTCAGTTTCTCGACAATCATTCTTCCTCGTAAACTAGATAGATGGTGTTTTCGCTGAGCTCACCGGCTTCGCGCTTGCGCTCGAACTCGTCCGGCTCGATCGGCTCGTGGCGCAGCACGGCATTGCCGTCAACACCGTTACGCACGTGCAGCACGGCCGTAGAGCCGTCGCTGTAGTGGAACGTGATGGTGTTAACGCCACCCGATTCGGAACTTTCCTCCACGTCATGGTCGATGATGCCACGGCCGTCAAGACCGGACACCGCCATGAAGATTGCGGCATCGAGGTAGTGGGTCTCGGAATTGAACTCGATACCTTCAGGCAATCCGGCATCGGAAGTGACGTCATACACTTCGACGACGCCACGCCGCTTGAAGCGCTTGGGCTTGCCCTGGTCATCGTGGCAGAGCACCGTCACGCTGTATTTGCCCTCGGTGATTGTGCCGGGCTCGATGGCTATGGCCACGTTGCCCTGCATCACGGCATCGATGTCAATCCGTGCGGTGCCCTTGGCGAGCACGACGGTGACCGGGAAGGAGGGGTTGGGGATAAACTCGGTGTAGGTGGCCTGAGCCTGGCCATTGTTGAGGGTCACTGTCTGAACCTGCAGGGGAATGGCCAGCCTGAGCTCGTTACCCTGTACGTGTGGAATCTTAGTAGGCATAGTGGTCAGTGATTACATGAGGTTAGTAATCCATTCCTGCATATCCTGCAAGGTGTCGTTCCAGCGGTAGCATCGGCCAGTCACCTTGTTGCAGAAGATTCTGCCGGGGAAACGGGCCATTTCGTAACGGGAGGCTCCCACTGCGCCGGACCACCAATAGACGATTCGCTTGATGCTCGGGTCATACCAGCATTTGTTCTGGGTTGGCGAGAAGTTATAGGATCCGCCGTCAACTGTATCGAGAGCCTGACCCATTGACTCGAGTAACATAAAACCTTCAAGGAATGGTATGATGCTGTGTTTGTCCGGCACGAGCGGTGCGAACTCGCCTGCTAGGGCAAGAACTTGCTGCTGCACCTCCTGGATGGTCTCCATGGTGGCGTTCATCGAGTCGAGCTTCACCTTGTCTGCAGCGGTCATCAGACCGGCTGAAGACGAGGTGGCGCCGACGAAGGTCACGTTGACGACCTGGTTATTGTGGCGTTTGTAGTTCAGCGTCACCTTGTCCTCATAGCTGGAGGTGGTGAGCTGGAAAAGCGTCCTCTGGTAAGCCTTGTCCAGGTGGTCTTTGTCTTCGGCCGACATGACACCGGCTGTGGTGGTGGTGGCGGCCTCCAGTGTCAGCGACATGGCGGAATAGCCATGCTGCTGCACGGTGATCGTCACATTGTCATCGCCAAGGGAGAAGGAATCGATGTGCATATTGGCGGCTGCAGCTGCTGCGGATTGGGCAGTACCCATCGCTGTCTGCATATCGCCCTCCAGCTGCTCCACACGGGCAATCAGATTGGTGCTGGTGCCCGTGTCGATGTTGCTGAGCTCACTGATGAGGTTAGCGATAGCCTGCAGGATTGACCCGAGGCCTTCGGGCGTGATGCTGTCAGGAGCCGTCTGGGCCCTGAGAGCTGAGATTTGTCTGGTGATGTTGCTTACGTCCATAACTTTCGATATTAAGTTTTCCACGAATTTACGCACAGACCCCGGGCTGCGAAAAGACAGGGCAGGCGATGGTAACTTCATGGCGTCAGGCGATGGGGTGTGGGATGGGTTTCTCCGCTCGCCGGAGGAGAGGGTGTTCAAGATGACCAAGCGGAAAAGGAACACAGATGAGCGTTAGGGTGCTTGGCGGGCCCCCATTTGAAGACTAGGTTGCGGCACGAAAAAGAGCCAGGTGCATCCCTGCAGCCGGCCCTGAGTAACTAATTGATTTCTACATTTAACGATACTTAATTATTAACCCTTAAACCTTAATTCTATGAAAAAATTTCCGTACTTAATGTTTGTCTTACGCCCTACCCGGGCCGGGTGATGCTTGGAAGGCGTGCATCCCTGCAGGCCAATCCATCTCATGAAAAAATTATTACATTCTTCTGTTGCTTGCAGGCTGGGGGAGAATCGAACTCCCCTGGTTTTTAGACACCCCTTGGGGGATATGTTTGCTTTTTGAGAAATCAAACATTTAACACACTTTTTGTTTATTAACGGTTACTATATATACCTGTCAGCCTTGCCACATTATTGACCTAAGAATTAACACCTCCTTTCTCGTTTACTCTTGGCTCATCGTGGAGACCTTCTTTGATCTCCCGCATATCGTTCAGATGGGCCGCGATTTGGTTCAACACGTTTTCGAGATCTTTGCCTTGCCAGCCCATCTTCATCAGGGCGATGGCCAGCCATTCAACGGCGCTGTTGGCACCAGCTTTCCAAGCGCGATTGTATGTCTTGGGCTTCTCGAACTTATATCCTCCGATGAAGGATATCACAACGACAATGAAGATTGTCAGGAAGTAGCAGAAGTCTTTCATATTTGTCTTCAGCTTATAATGAATAGATCCGGTTGTGTCTTAATAAAGGTCACGATAGTATCGGCCATGAGCTTGCTGTAGCTCCCTGCAACCGTATCGCGGAATGTTGATGCTGATCTGCGTGATGTGGTCAGCTCAATCTTGCAGGGTTGGTCGTTCAGTATCTGTACATCCCAGTCGCCGATAAGCCTGAGGTATCTCCTGCGCTTGAACCACTTCCATATCATGATGTAGTACACATAGGATTTGCTGACCTTCTTGCCCCGAATGTTCAGCACCTCAGTATTCTTGCGACGGATGACCTTTACTATCATGAGCGGCCTCCTTTCTCGGCCCACTTGAGGATGCCGTCTATAGTCCTGTCCTTGCATTTTTCGCTGTCGAACAGCAGGTACTCCTCATCGTCTTCGAGGACACGGTAGAGTTTTATCGGTTCGACGGTGGCCATCTGAACAGCGTCAGCGATGGCCCCACGTGTAGTTTGGTAGTCTTCGTATAGACCGGCTCTGTTGCCTCCATAAACGAAGTGGAATTTTTTCTGTTTACTCATGTTTTGCTTTAGTTCTATTGTTCGGCCTCTGCGGCTGCAGATACCATGGTTTCTTTAATGTACATTCTCGCTTAGCCTTGGGCTGATCGCTTGCATCGCTGGCTGCAATCACTTCCGGCTTTTCATACTCTCGCTTCTGGTTACGCTTCACGCCCATGGAGCTGACCAGTTTGTAGATGGACTCTGGCTTCCTGCCGAAGCGACGGGCGATTTCATTGACTTGGAGCCCGTCTTGATAGAGCTGGGCAATCTCGTTCTTTTCTTCTTCAGTGTAGGCTTTTCTCATCTTGTTCGTTGTTACTACTGTTTTCGGCGTGGGGGGGGTAGATGTTTCGTCTTTGGAAACAGCTGGCACCCCGATACACGATGGACGTTCTGGAACTTCAGAAGCAATACTGATCTCTGATGGTGGAGTCAGTGCTATCTCCAGCTGACGACCGTTGTATTGTTCTTGCATCCGGCTCAATGCCTGAAGCACCCCGATATATATATTCAATGGCAGACCGTCTCCTTCCACTCCTCGAGAGGAGAGTAAAACATGGTCATCTGTAGGGTTGTATTCAACCAGTATTTTTACTTCAGCTTTCATAATTCTTCAAATTCTTTTTCGTATTGACTAAGTTCTTGCATCGCAAACTCTTGAATTTTCCAGAATGTCGTTGGAATGTCCCCTGCCCAAATAGTCTTCTCTCTCGGGTTGGCGTTTAAGATCACGTTGTAAGTAATTTTAATCTGGCAATTATTAACAGAACTGATGTCTGAGGGAAACACTTCAAGAAAATCCTTGATGTTCTTAATGATCTCAGCGAGCTCGTTACCTCGTTGTAGTTTCTCTTTATCCATTGTTATTATCGATTAATTTATAGAGTTGTATAAGTTTAAAATCGATATCAACAAGTTTCTCTTTTAATCCCTTGATGTCTTTTTGGATATACTCATAGTTGAGTTGTATCTTAAACAACAGGAAAGCCAACAGCACTACAATGGCTAGCAGCATGAACGCGATTATTATTAACACCTTAATCATTGTTTGCCTCCTTTCACTTCACGAAGTTTTTTCCCGTCCTTTCGGCAGTACTCCCCAACAGGGGCGGCACCATCATGTAGCCCATAGTCGCAACTTTGGACTTCTTCTCCACACCCATAACCATAGAGTGGAGTGTAGCCATGTTCACAGTTCAAACATCTAATCTTCATTTGTCACCTCCTTATTCTAATGTATTTTTTGTACAATGGTAAATGTGTATATATGAAATGTGCTGCCTTAATTTACCTCGATCGATGGTAATCCTTCCGGGATGACCATCTCTTGGAAGATCTATGTCACAGTATAGCTTCGCTCCACCAAATTGCTTATCAAGTTCTTTAATTTTTCTTGTTATAGTATTTATGATGTTTTCAAAAGCTACCTGGGATTCACCACAATATGTGAGTGCGATGAAATTAATGAAGAAGTTGTGCAGGGCTGTTAACTTTGTACTGCCGAAACCATAATACATGTATTCACCGAATATGATCATGATTCACCTCCTTCCCTTTTTAGGGTGATTACCCTATCGACTTGTGTCAGTTCAAAAACAACGAGCTCGTAACCTTCTTCTAATGTTTGTTCTTTCCATCGGACACTGATGCTGTTCTCGTGTCGTTGCACAATATAAGGTTTTATTTTCGGATAGTATTTCGCGTCTAGATAGTGGCAATATTCTTTGATAGCCTCAAAGAAAAGTGCAACTGGATCTGAATCATCTTCAGCCTGAACTACGCAGTCTTCAATGGACACGCACTTGTTTACCAGTTCCTTTTCTTTGTCGTTTTCAGCGCGGTAGAAATAGCCACGAAGAAAGTATACGTCCTTCTCTTCCTCGAGGTCAAACGGAGGGTTTTTCTTGAATAGTCCAGTAATCATGATTCACCTCCTTCCTGCCGGTTTGAAAACAAAGTTACCTATACGCACGTCAACGTCTTGCTGTTCGCAAATCTGCTGACACCTTTTGCTGACCCTAGGGCATGAGAGCGGATTGCACCCAGTGCCCCAGTTTTCGCAGTAAAAGCACATCTCATACTGGAAATTTCCATACGTTCGATAATCAATAGATTTTGACATAACTTTGGATTATTAAATTGTTGTTAGAATGGTTCTTTTAGAGCATGATCTGTATCGTAGATGGAGAAGTATTCAATGCCGCCGCTCTTGTCGGCCGTACCGATGAAACTCTCTCCAGGATGGTCAGCGATCCAGTTCTTGAAGCTCTTGCCCTCCTTGTTCAATTTGCTCGGGTTGAAATGAAGGCCCTTGAATTGGCAGTAGAAGCAGAGCTTTGTTTTGAAGTTTGCGGTCGAAATACCCGACCTCTGATCCGGGAAGTGGTTCTTGAAGTCCCCGAACATTTCGGAGCGTTGCTTACGGGCATTGATATTGAATCCCGTCTGGTCGAAATAGACCTCTGCCCACTGGTAGATGCTCTCGCTCATCTGTTGGCGCAGCGTACGCAGCATGATGTCGTGCATGGGCGGCATGATGGCACCCTGTCCTGGGCGAGACCAGCCGTTCTGCATCGATGTCAGGTAGAGGAACACGCATTCCACCATGAAATTGTAGAATAGGTTCCACTGTTCCTGATCCCAGTCCGCGAAGAACTGGTGACCGAACACATCGATAGGGTGCCTCGAGTCATTGAAATAGTTCGAGAACGACAGGTAGATGATGCGCTCCTGGGATGAGCGCGTCTGGCTGCCATTGATGGCGTGGTTCGTCGTGATGTAGAACTTCGGTGATTTCTCGTTAGGGATCGAGAAGCGGCCACCGCCCTTCACATTGATATTGAGGTCGCCGGTGATGGCCATGTAGAAGCGTTCAAAATTGAAGTTCACTGCGACGTCATCCAGGAATACATTGCGGGTGCGTAGCGTAATCTTGGTGAACAGGAAGTCGTCGTCATTCTTCGTGTTGCGTCCATCGATGGTTGACTGTTCCATCATATAGGAGAGAGCCTTGCCGATAAGAGACTTACCGGTGCGGCCGTTGGACTGGCCCACGTCGCTCAGCTCACCGTCCATGGCAATCACAGCCTTCAGCTCGGTCTGATACTTATAATCGCACAAGAGATAGCCGATGGCCGTCATCTTGTTCAATACATGCTGCCAGAACTCAGCCTTTTCCTGGGGCGTTTGCGGCCCTCCTTTCTCATGCCAGAAATTGGACGTGTACAGCATGAAGTTGTACATGTCACAGTTCTTGCCGGCTGCAGTCGGAATGATGTAGATGGCCCCAGTCTCAGGATCCTTCTCCACCGACTGAATAATCTGCACGCGCTCAAAGTTGTGTTTGATGACCTTGTGTTCCCAAACAGTGCATGCTATCACCTTATTGACGTCGATATCTTGAGGTGTTATAGTCACCATCCCGTTAGAGAAAAACATCTTCTGCTGGTAGGGCTGGTATTCGTCAAAGTTGTCATCGATACGGTCCAGGCGTTCCAGCTTATCGGTAGAAAGGTCATTGGTCAGGCGAGCTGAGAAGTGGTTGCGCACACGATGATCCTTGGTGGCCATCTGGATGTAGGCCCACATAAACTCGCGGATCTGCACAGCGCTCGACGGGTAGGCTATGCCGTCCTCGATGTGGACAAAGTTATACATGCCCGGCTCAAGGTCGGCAGTGTGGATGCGGTGGAAGCCTGCCTGCTGGATGAACTGCAGGGCCTCATAGGTATCAAGCGTCACTGTGATTTTGCCAGTGGTTGGATTAGGGTCCGACACGCTCCAGAACTCCTTATCGGCAATCACCTTTGATGCCAGCTCGATGTTCCCTTCAGGACTTACCTTATATCTAAACCTGTTAAACTTGAACGTCTTCAGCGGCAGCAGCTGGTCGTGGTACTTCTCGAAGAACTTGTCATAGTCATTGAGTAGCCAGTAGTCCCTGATCTGCTGGTCGCTCTTGGTGGACACATTGAAGATCGAGCAGTATTTCCCGATGCCGTCATGGGCGTGGACTGCAAAGTCAATATCCTTGGCCAGCTCATCCTCTTTGCCTTTGAGCGTACCCACCAGCAGGTCATCCACACCTTTGTCCCCTCGCTCATTATCATTGATGTGGCCAAAGTAGATGTCAACATTGACACCTATATTGTGGAGGCTGCCCACATATTTTTTAAATTTCACGGCCGCCAGCGAGAAAAGATGCGGACGATAGTCAATCGCTTCATCGGGATTCAGCTTGCCTAGGTGGTCCCAGTCGCTGTCGAACAGCAGCACCACATTCTTCACGTTGCAGCGTTGGATGATGTACTGCAGATCTTGGGGAAGCCCTGTGTCCTTGTTACCGATATTGAAGATACCCTGGATGGCCAGAGATGGGATGCCGTGTTTGCATGCCTTCTCAGCCTTTTTCTCGCCCTCCTGGATTACCAGTGTCTCAATCGTCAGTGACTTCTCGTACAGGTCACGGATTTTCTGAGGGATGTAGAACCTGGTAGGAGCTCCCTTGGGCGTCTGGTATTTATTCTCCCTGGTACTTCCTTCCGGCGTGTGGAGTGAAGGATTGGACCAGCGGATGCGGATGTACGGTCTGAGACCACCACGCGCGCCACGGGTGGAATACTGCCCCATGGTGCCATCCAGGTTATAGTAGTAGATAAGCATTTCATCGTCGCCCTCATGGACTGTGCCCGAAGCGTCGATGCTGCCCCTGCGCATGGCAGGCTCATAGATTGTCATCTTGCCATCCTTGCTCATCGTCTTGACCATCACGTCCTCGGTGGTCAGACCTGACGCCTCCAGCTGCTGTTGGCAGAAGCTCTTGGCTGCAGCCTTCACATGATGGACGACGGCTGTCTTCTTGCGTTCATTCTCGCTCTGGATGAAGATGCCAGCAGCATCAGCGGTCATCTTGATGGCCTCCGGGTAACGGCTTCTGTCCTCGTTGCACCGGTAATACATCGTCGCATCAATGGCATTGCTCAGTGTGAAACCGCAGCTGAAGCAGTGGGCGATGTTCTTTCGCGACGTATGGGTGACGCAAAGCCCTTTTTGCTTGCCACCCTGCTTACCCGATGCACCGCACTTTGGGCATGGGACGTAAGAGGTCGCCTTCGAACGGTCGGCACCAGGGATGCAAGTCCTGATGTCCGCCTGCGTTTTTAAAAGGCTGACAGTATTATCATCATAAAAATCGCTCATTGGAAAAGATGGTTATTCTCTGCATATTTCACGAACTCGGCCTTGCTGTGGATGCCAAGCCGGATATAAGCATTGCGGATATGGTTGTTAACGGTATGTGCCGACAGGTAGAGCTGTTCGGCGATTTCCTCTTTGTTGAGCCCTTGATGCCACAGGCGCATGACGCGCATCTCGGCATCACTGAGGTTGTGGGCGAACTCGGGACGGCACACCACATTCTCCAGGCGGCACTCTCCCCTGAGGGGGCAAGGAACGCACTCGAGGTGAATGCGGCCAAACGAATCTATGTCGGCCGTCTTGTCAATGTTACCGAAGTTGCACTTGATGAAGCGCACCACGATCCGGTATCTGTAGAAGGACATGTTAGGGATGCAACGCTCGTACTCTTTCTTAAGAGCAGCTAGAGCGCCTGGATAGAACTGTTCGATCATCTCGTAGATTGCAGAAATGATATCGCTATGAGCTTCGGTCAATTTCTCGGCCGTGCCATCGGCGAAATGCAGCCACGCCTCATCATTGAACGTGTAAAACTCTATGTTTGATGGCATTTCCATATCAATTTTCTGCATTTACGAGTGAATCAAAGATGTGTTCTCCCAGAATTTCCTCAATTTTGCACTTGTGAAGTTGAGGAATCCTGGCCAAGCCACGAATCCAGTTATGTACAGTGTAGCGAGGCACCATACACCCCTCGCACAAGCGATCCACCAGAGTAGCCATCTCATGCTTCTGGAACTTATGCAAGTAGTCGCTGAGCGCTACTGAATCTTTTCGGATTTCTGTTGTTTTCTCTGCCATTTTGTTGTATATTTACTATTTAAGTCGTACATTTACGGCGACAAATGTAAATATAATATTTGAAACCTGAACTAAAAAGATAAGTAACTCAAACAATTTTAGTAATTTTTAACCATTAAACGTCATGCTACACATTGGAACCGAAATCAAAAATGTAATTGAGGGAAACCATCTTGTAAAGCAGGATGTGGCCGCAAAGTTGGGCGTCACGCCCACTTACTTGACTCGCATGTTTCACATGCCTGACATGAAATGTTCAACGCTTGACAAAGTATGTAAAGTGATTGGACTTTCTGCTGCACACATATTTGAACAGGAAAGTTCAGTAAGCGTCCAGAATGTTTCGGCCAATTCATTTATTGGTGATGCTAAGGCTGAGGTAAATGTGACTCCAGGAGAGGTTAAGACGCTGCGTGAACTGCTGGCTGAGAAGGAGCGAACCATTCAGATCTTGCTCGCTCAAATCGGGACAAAATCGGGACAAGATGAGTGAAATTTGCCCCAATATTGGCCCTTTGTCATTGCTGATTATCAACAAGTTAGCGACTCCTGCCTATGTTGTAACAATTCTTCTCACCCCGACTCAAGCACCAGGCTAATGCAGTCATGACTGCGTTGGCCTTTTTCTTTATCCTGGTCAGATCCTTGCTTTTATGGAAAAAAGTTGATAACTTCGCAGTCT
>JAEEGI010023415.1_pt1 | contig 12129 bp, 9 predicted proteins | sample 8958751 | NCBI WGS metagenome assembly JAEEGI01 (sample SAMN16246545, study PRJNA631951) | gut metagenome | biome: gut microbiome; feature: rumen; material: KS-attached | host: Bos | place: Iran: Karaj | collected 2018-10 | reverse complement strand
GCGACAAGCCTGCCGACTTCGATGTGCTTTCAGGCGACGATGGCATCACCCAACCCCTGATGGCTCTGGGCGCACAGGGCGTGATTTCAGTGGCGGCCAATGCCTACACCAAGCCGTTCAGCCGCATGATGCGTGCCATGAAGGAAGGTCGCGCCGATGAGGCTTTGCGTTTGCATTACGCCATGTTGCGCATGAACCAACTCATTTTTGCCGACGGCAATCCGGCGGGCATCAAGTGTCTAATGAGCCAGATGGGCTTGTGCCAGAATGTGTTGCGTCTGCCTTTGGTTCCTGTGAACGAAAAGGTGGAAGCCGACATTATCGAAGAATGGAAACAATTAAAAGACAAATAAAATGAAGACTTTGCGCTATTTTATCCTTACGCTTGCTATCATCGTTTGCGGCAGCGTTTTTGCCCAAAAGAGCCAGCAAGAACTGAAACAGCTCATGCAAGAACGCAATGAGTATTATTTTACCTTTAGTCTGAACGGCAACGATGATTTGAACGCCATCGCCCATACCATTTCGGTCGACCGCGTTGACGGTTCTTTGGTAACTGCCTACGCCAACAACCAGGAATTCGCCAAATTCCAAAAGCTCGGCTATGAGGTGACACTTCAAACGCCGCCTTCGATGATAGAGGAAGTCGCCATGTGGGATGGCAGCAACCGCGCCGAATACGACTGGGACAGCTACCCGACCTATTCGGCCTACGAGGACATGATGTTTGAATTCCAAACCAACCATCCCGACAAGTGCGAAATCATTACCCTTGGCACCTTGCCTTCAGGCCGCAAAATCATGATTGCCCACCTCCATAATAGCGCACGCGACGGTAAGCCCAAGTTCCTCTACACCAGTACCATCCACGGCGACGAGACCACCGGCTGGATCCTCATGCTCCGCCTCATCGATTATTTGCTTGAGAACCCGAATGAGCCTGAGGTGCAGACCGTGATGAACAACATCGACCTTTACATCGGACCCAACACCAACCCTGACGGCACTTATCACGGCGGCAACAATACGGTATACGGTGCCACCCGCGAAAACGCCAATGGCGTGGACATGAACCGCAACTATGCCGACCCCCACGGCAATCCTCACCCCGACGGAAACCCCTACGCAACTGAAACCGAATGGTTTATGCAATTTGCTCAAGACAACGCCTTCGTAATGGGTGCCAACTATCATGGCGGTGCCGAGGTGATGAACTATCCTTGGGACAACACCTACACGCTCCACGCCGACGATGCTTGGTATCAACTCATCAGCCACGAATACGCCGACCTTACCCATGAGGTGAACTGGAACTACATGACCGACTACAACAACGGCATCACCAACGGCGCACAATGGTACATGATTGGCGGCGGTCGCCAGGACTACATGAACGGCTACGCCCAATGCCGCGAATTGACCATAGAATGCTCCAACTCGAAAATGCCCAACGGCAACCAATTGCCCAACTTCTGGGACTACAACAAGAATTCCATCTTCGCTTTCATGAACCAGTGCATTTATGGCATCCACGGCACGGTGACCGATGCAGCCAACGGTCAGCCACTCCATGCCACCGTCACCATCACTAACCATGACGATGCGTTTTCGATTGTTGAGAGCCATTTGCCTGCGGGCGACTACCACCGTCCCATCAAAGGCGGCACTTATGACGTGACCTTCACTTGCAGCGGCTACTATCCTCAGACTTTCACCATCACCGTATCTGATTACGAGACGGTTATCCAAGACGTTCAACTTGAAGCGGGTGAAGGCATCATCCCCGATTTCAACGCTAACATGACTGATGTATCCCTTGGTGGCAGCGTCAACTTCACTGACAACACCTGGGGTGCCAACCTCGTCAGTTGGGAATGGACTTTCGAAGGCGGCGAACCGGCCACTTCCAATGCGCAGAATCCGACTGGCATTTCCTATAATACCATCGGCCACTACGATGTCACCCTTACCGTGACCAACAGCGACGGCCAAGCCGAGACCATCGTCAAGCATAACTATATCAATGTGAGCGAGATGTACAACATGCAAAACGGTACGGTCACCACTTGCAACGCCTTGTTCTACGACAACGGCGGCCCGAACGGCAACTACAGCGACAGGAAAAACTACACGATGACCTTCCTGCCTGAGTCGTCGGATGGCATCATCGAGGCTGTTTTTGAAGAATTCTCCTTAGAAGACGGCTATGATTTTCTTTACATCTATGATGGCACTTCCACCTCTGCCCCCTCGCTTGGAGAGTTCTCAGGAACCGACAGTCCCGGCACGGTGACCGCCACCAATTCAGACGGAGCTTTGACCTTCCGCTTCTCCTCTGACTATAATGCCAATGATATAGGATGGAAAGCCGTTGTGCATTGCGTTGGCATCTACGACCCGCTTGAAATCGAGGTTTTTGCCGACCCGCAGACCATCATCGAAGGCGGAAGCACACAACTCAGTATGTATGCTACAGGCGGCACAGGAAATTATACATACCGTTGGGAACCTGCCGATATGGTTGTTGATTCCGACGCACAAATCACAAGCACCGTACCGCTGATAAGCAGCCAACTTTACACTGCGACCATAACCGACACCGATGGCAATACGATAAGTGCCACCATCGAGGTAGATGTCATCCCCGATTGCAATGCTTCTGAAAACCAGATGAATAATATCCATATCTACCCCAATCCCAGTCATGGCAGTTTCACCGTCAAAGTGACTGAACCTGTCCATTTCGAACTTTATAATAGCGTAGGCCAACGCATCATTGCAGGCCAAAAGGACGGAGGTCCCATCCTGATCCAAACCCAACAGGGAAAAGGCATCTATTTCCTCCATATCATTGGCGAAAGTGGAAGCAAGGTTGAAAAAATCATCATTGAATAAGGCTCAAAATGAGGTATTTGCAGCGTTTCCTGGTCATCCTTGCCATGACAGTTTGCGGTAGCCTATTGGCCCAAAACAGCCAAAAGGATTTGGAGCAACTCATGCGAAGCCGTGGAGAGTATTTCTTCACCCTCACGGTCGACCAACCCAATGAAATTCAGACTATCAGTGATATTTGCTCCGTGGCCAACACAGACGGAAAGACCGTGGTCTGCTACGCCAACCAGAACCAGTACGAGATTTTGCTTTCGAAAGGTTATCAGCCCAAGCTGCAAACTCCACCTTCGATGCTCGAAACGCCCATCATGTGGGATGGCAGCTACCGCGAGGCATACGACTGGGATGCCTATCCGACCTACGAAGCCTACGAAAGCATGATGCAGCAATTTGCCGCCGAACATCCCGAACGCTGTACCTATTTTGAGCTCGGCACCTTGGACAGTGGCCGAAAACTCATGTTTTGCCGCATCAACGATGGACATCCCGAAGGCAAGCCGCGTTTCCTCTACACCTCAACTATGCACGGCGACGAGACCACAGGCTATATGCTGATGCTCCATCTCATTGACGAGCTTTGCACCAGCGATGACGAACGTATCTTGAACTTGGTCAACAACTTGGACATTTTCATCTGTCCCAACACCAACCCTGACGGTACTTACTACAGCAGCAACAGCACCGTTTATGGTGCGCGTCGCAACAATGCCAATGATGTGGAACTCAACCGCCATTATCCCGACTTCGTTGCTGGTCCACATCCTGATGGTGACTGGTGTTATCAGGATGAAACCCAATGGCTTATGAATCTTGCGCAAGACTACAAGTTCACCATGGCCGCCAATTTTCACACCGGTTCCGAAGTGGTGAACTACCCTTGGGACAACCTCACCCAGCCTTCTGCCGACGACGCTTGGTGGGAGATGGTCAGCCGCGAATACGCCGACCTTGTTCATGAAGCCTGCTATGCCACTGACTCGACCTACATGACCTACTTCAACGATGGCATCGTACGCGGTTGCAACTGGTACATGATTAGCGGAGGCCGCCAAGACTATATGAACTACTACCAGCAATGCCGTGAGGTCACTATTGAGCTCTCTCGCGTCTACACACCGAATGCCACACAGATGCCCATGTATTGGAACTTCAATCACAACAGCTTGTTAAGCTATATGGAGCAGTGTCTTAACGGTATACACGGCACCATCACCGATGCCGAAACCGGAGCACCCATTGAGGCCACAGTAAGCATTGTGGGGCATGACCATCACGGCTCGGAAGTCAGTTCGCATTTGCCCGCGGGCGACTACCACCGTCCCATCAAAGGCGGCACCTACAATGTAACTTATTCTGCTTACGGTTATGAACCACAGACATTTACCATTACCATTAGCGACAACCAAGCCGTGACGCAAAATGTGCAACTCTCACCCATCGCCGACACACCTCTGTTTGCCGATTTTGACACCGAGAGGGAATTGGTCACGGTAGGGTCGCCTGTCAGGTTTAACGACCTCAGCAAAGGCTTGCGCATTGTGAATTGGGAATGGCATTTTGAAGGCGGTACACCTGCCACCTCCACTGAGCGCAATCCCATCGTGGTTTACGAAACACCAGGATTGTTCGATGTCAAACTCACCGTCACCGATGCTGATGGACAAACCCATACCATCACCAAAAACGAGTTGATGGATGTATATCATGCTATCCCCATCCACAACGGCGACATGACACTTACTGATTGTCGAGGGCTATTTCTCCCCTCCGGTGGCGACTGCGGACATTACAAAGGCAATGAAAACTACAAGCTGACCTTGCGTCCGGAAAACAGCGACCAAAAAATCAGCATCAATTTCCTCAAGTTCAAAACCCAACCTAATGCCGATGTACTTTCTGTCTATGACGGTGCCAGCATAAACTGCCCACTCATCGGCAGTTTTTCAGGCTCGGAACTCCCTGACAGCATTATCGCAACCAATCCCTTAGGTGCCTTGACTTTCACCTTCAGTTCCGACATGTACATCAACTTTTTCGGCTGGGTAGCCACGGTGACCTGTATCGGTGGAGAGGCAATAGATGAAAAGGATTCAGCAACCGCAAAAATCTATCCTAACCCTTGCAAAAACAACTTTACCATTGAATCCAACAGCAGTGCGAATTATGCACTTTACGATGCACTCGGACAGTGCCTGCTTTCAGGCAAAACCGACGGCAAAACGCAAATCGAAGCCAGCGGCCTGACGCAAGGAATCTACCTACTGCATCTTTGGAACGAAAGCGGTAGTCACGTCGAAAAACTCGTCATTGAAAAATAATAACGAAAACCTCTCGTTAATAACCCAAAAATGAGTAATTTTGCAGCCCGATGAAAAATAGGCTTTTGATATTGGCAATTTTGGGTCTTGTAGCCTTCACTTCGTGCGATGATTTCAACCGCATGGTGAAAAGCACCGACAATGAGATGAAGTACGAAGTGGCCGTAGACTACTATGAACGAGGCGATTACAATCACGCTTTGCAGTTGTTCGACCTGCTTCAGGCCTCGTTCCGCAACACCCCGAGAGGCGAGTCCATCACTTACAAGACCGCGCAATGTTACTATTATCAGAACGACTACGAAATTGCCAGTTACTACTATAACCGCTTCGTGCAAACCTACCCCTTCTCCAAAAATGCCGAGAAAGCGGCTTACATGAGTGCCTATTGCAGTTACATGCTTTCGCCTGAGCCGGGATTAGACCAGACCAGTACGTACACTGCCATCAAGCAATTGAAGGATTTCGCCGAAAAATATCCCAAAAGCGACAGCCTGAGCCGCGTCAATGCCCTGCTGACCGACCTCAACGACAAGCTGGAGGAGAAAGACTACAATGTCTGCCGACTCTATTACCGCATGGAAAACTACAGCGCGGCCATCACCTCGTTTGAGAACATGCTGAAGAAATACCCCAACACCTTGCACCGCGAGGAGATTCTGTTCGACATGGCGAAGACCTATTACGACTATGCCGAAAACAGCATCACCGAGAAGCAGCGCGAGCGTTACGAATCCTGCGTCGAGCAGTGCAACACGCTTTCCTATCTCTATCCCGACAGCAAATATCTGCCAGACGCTCAAGGCATTGCCAACAAAGCAAGAAAGAAATTAGAAAACATAAAATAACCATGGATTTCAAGAAGATTAAGACCGAAACGACGGTGGTCACCCGTCAGAAAGACCAGTTCTACAAAGGCACAGGCAACATTTATGAGACCGTCGCCATCCTTTCCATCAGGGCTAACCAGATTGCCTCGGAAATGAAGGCCGAACTCAACGAGAAGATTGAATCTTTTGCCTCGGCCACCAACGACAGCCTCGAAGAAGTGTTTGAAAACAAGGAGCAGATCGAAATCGCCAAGTTCTACGAACGCCTTCCCAAGCCCACTTTGATTGCCATCCACGAATTTCTGAACGATCAGATTTATTTCCGCAATCCTGCCAAAGAGAACCAAGAGGCCTTTTAATCCGTGACAAAGAAGGGAGACGCCATGAAAAAGACCTTGACGACACTGTTGATCCTCTTCGGATGCCTTCTGAGCGCAAGCAGTTTGCAATCGCAGGAGCTGCAATGCGATGTCCGCGTCATTTCGAACAAGGTGGAAGGCAGCGACAAAACCATCTTCCAAAACCTGCAAAACTCCCTTTACGAGTTCATCAACAACACCAAATTCACGGAAATCAACTTCAAGCAGGCCGAGAAAATCGAATGCTCGATGCTTGTGGATGTGAAGAGCAGAGATAATAATTACTTCTCGGCTGAAATCAACTTGGCACTGCGTCGCCCTGTCTACAAGTCGAACTACAGCACGCCCTTGTTCAACTACATCGACCGAAAGTTCTATTTCGAATACACCGACGGCCAGGCCCTCGATTTCAACCCCAATACTTTCATCAACGACATCACCAGTACCATAGGCTTCTACGTTTATGTTTTCTTGGGCTTGGACTTCGACTCCTTCTCACCCAATGGCGGCGACCCGTTTTTTGCCATTGCTGAAAACATAGCCAAAACAGCACCTCAGCCTTCGGACCCAAAAGCTGACAATGGTTGGAGCACCACAGGCAGGCAAAACCGTTACGCCCTCATCAACGAAATCAACAATGCCACCTATCAGCCCTTGCGCCAATTCATTTACGACTATCACCGCCAGGGACTCGACGTGATGTCAGAAAAGCAGGAACAAGGCCGCGAAGCCATCCTCGGTGCTATCATGCAACTGAGAAACGTCTACGAACGTAACTCCATGAGCTATTTCCTGCAACTTCTCGTTGAAAGCAAACGCGACGAAATCATCCAAGTCTTCTCGCAAGGCGACATGAAAGTCAGGACCGAGGCCGCCAACGTCATGAAAGCCATCGACCCCTCGCAATCGTCGAGATACGATGAAATGTTGCAAAACAAAGGCTATTAACAAGTCTTTCTTTTATGCTCAAACAACTGCACATCAGTAATTATGCCTTGATTGACGAACTGAGTGTCAGTTTTGAGGCAGGTTTCAATGTCATTACCGGTGAAACAGGCGCGGGCAAGTCCATCCTGCTCGGTGCCTTGGGTTTTGCCTTGGGCGACCGTGCCGACACCAACGTGCTTTACGACAAGGACAAAAAATGTGTGGTGGAAGCCCAGTTTGCGCTCCATGACGAGAGCCTGAAACCCTTATTTGAGACAAACGACCTCGATTTTGAGACCGAGTGTATTTTCCGCCGTGAACTCAACCCGCAGAAGAAAAGCCGCGCCTTCATCAACGACACGCCTGTGGCCTTGCAGACGATGAAAGAAATCGGAAGCCAATTGGTTGACATTCATTCACAACACGACTCCCTCCTGCTCACAGATGCCGATTTCCAGTTGAAACTCTTGGACGAAATCGCTCAAAACAGCAACCATCTTGCTGATTACCAAACGGAATACGGCCACTACAACACCCTCAAGCGGAGACTGAACGAGCTGAAGGAGATGGCGACCAAAAACACTGCCGAGAACGACTACCTGAAATTCCAGTTGGACGAACTCGACAAAGCCGATTTGAAAGAAGGCGAATATGCTGACATCGAGCAGACCCTCAGCGTGATGGAGAATGCCGAGGAAATCAAGACGTTGCTCGTTACCGCCAATGGTCTGCTGGATGACTCGGAGAATGCCATTTTGGGGCAAGTCAATGCGTTGTCCTCGACCCTTTCGCGACTGAAACACCTCTTGCCCGACACGGAAAACCTGCAAGAACGTGTCGACAACCTGAAAGTGGAGCTGAAAGACATCGCCTACGACCTGCGCCACAAGGAAGACGACACCCAATTTGACGAAGGGCAACTGCAAACCCTCCAAGAACGCTACGACCTGCTCAGCCGCCTGATGATGAAGCACCACGTCAAGGAATTTGAAGAACTCATCGCCTTGCGCGATAGTCTGAAAGAAAAGGTGAATGCCTTTGAGAACATCGACGGAGCCATTGCCCAAGCCGAGAAAGAGCTGAAAGAAAACGAGAAACGACTTTCAAGCCTTGCCAAGACCTTGCACGATAAGCGTTGCCAAGCTGCAAAAGCCTTTGATGAGAAAGTCACGGCATTGGTGCGACAGTTGGCCATGCCTTTCGCCCAGTTCCAGGTCAGCGTGGAAAGTCAGGACAGTTTTGGCAGCAAAGGCAGTGATGAGATTCGTTTCCTCTTCTCTGCCAACAAAGGCATCGCCGTGGACGACCTCCGTCGTGTAGCCTCAGGCGGTGAGCTTTCCCGCCTGATGCTTTCCATCAAGAGTGCGGTTTCAAGCTACAACTACATCCCCACCCTCATCTTCGACGAAATCGACACAGGTGTTTCGGGCGAGGTGGCGGCCAAAATCGGAGGCATCATGCGGCAGATGGGCAATGCGTTGCAACTCATCTCCATCACCCACCTGCCCCAGGTGGCCAGCCAGGCCGAGCACCATTATTTCATCTACAAGGACAACGAAGGCACGCGCACGCAGTCGCACATCCGCGTGTTGAATGCCGATGAACGTATCACCGAAATCGCCAAGATGCTCAGTAATGACCGCATAACGCCAGAGGCATTACGAGCGGCGGAAGTGCTGTTGCAAAGGTGAATAGCACTTCGATAAACACCCAAAAACCAGTCTTTTGGAACTTCGTTTGGAAGGTTGTTTCAGGCAATATGGAAGCGAAAAGTAAATCAAGAGTTAAGTGATGACAGCCAATAGAAATTCAGCCAAAATCGATAAAAAATGTTGATTTTGGCTAAATTATCCGAATAGCGAATCAAGTGTAACTATATCATTTACATGGATTTTATGCTTTGATTCAGTCACTCCGAACGATGTTACAAGAGCAACATAAATCGAATGGCTCGGCTTGTGGATTTTGGAATTTCTTACAGCAGATATTTGCCTTGTAATCTCCTCAACATTATCGTTAGACAGGGTGTATTTGCCTTCCGAGAACTTCATTTCGCAGATATAGTCGGCTCGTTCAGCGGTTGCGGGGATGATGAGGTCTACTTGTACACCTTCATCGGCTGGTGTGGTACCTCTCCAACTGAAAGGAGTAGCATATTCCTTGATTCTGAGTGCATTGGCAAGTTGGGGCATGTGTTCAATGACCAATAATTCGAAGGTGTTGCCTGCCCAAGTATAGAAAGGCTTGCTCCGCTGTACAGAACGCCAAGAAGTGAAGTCGGAATTTTCGACAAAGCGTAGGTAAAACAGGGTGAAAAAATCGATAAGCTGATAAACCGTCTGCTTCCTCGAACCTCCATAAAGGGTATAACTCCTGATGATGCCTGAATCCATCAGATTTTCAAGAATGTCAGTGAAGGTTCCGCCTCCCTTTTTGTCAACCGCTTTGAGAAGTTCTGTCCGCGTCATTCCATAGAATCTCTTGCCAAGCTGACGGATGACATCAATATAGATTTCAGAGCTTGAATAAAGCCCTGTGTAAACATCCTTGAACTCTTGGCGGGCTTTGTCCTTGTCGAAATAGGTGGCGTTGATGTTGTCGGCCATTGTCCTGTCGGGTCGGATGCTATCCATATAATAAGGCACTCCCCCGATGACCATGTAAGTGAGGGCAATTTCATACCTTGACAAATGGAAGCCTCGTTTGATCCAGTATCTTTCGCATTCTTCGAGGGTGAAAGGTTTGAGGAATATGGACTCGGTTATTCTTCCATACAGGCCACCATAATCGCGCATGACATTGTCAACCATCCAGCTGGTGGCCGAGCCACATACGATGAGGAAGATGTCCTTGCGCTTTCTTGCCCATGAATTCCAAAAGTGTCCAAGCTCTTCCAATAGTTCTGACGACTGGGGGCCCGCCAACCAAGGTAATTCGTCGATAAATATGACTTTGCGTGGGGCACGCTTCCGCTGCAGCAACTTTTTCAGAAGCCCCAAAGCCTCCATCCAACTGATGGGAGCCGGATTCCCTTCTTTTGGAAGTCCATATTCCTGAAGGCTGTTGTAAAAGTGCACCAGTTGTTTCTGTCTGTACGACTCCACCTTCTCAGGATTGTCCTTGTCAATCTTTTGGTAAATGCCGACGGCCATGAAAGAAATCTTTTCCCCAAGGGTTTCCTCTATGAGAAATGATTTGCCGACACGACGCCGACCGTATATGGCCAAGAACTCAGAACGCTCTGATTCGTAAAGCCTTGAGATGGTGTCGAGTTCCTCTTCTCTTCCGATAACTGTGGATGGGTTCATTTTGATGCTAATTTGTTGCTGCAAAGATAAATAAATCTTTTTATATGGCTTAGAAATTCAGCCAAAATCACGATTTATTTCGCATTTTGGCTGAATTTCTATCCTTGAAGAGGTTTTCGTCTTGCGGGGAGAGATTTTTAATTGAGTTTGATGGATTTTGACTAAAAATGATGCAATGGACACAATGAGACGCATTCAATGCGTCTCTACAAACGAAACGTATGATAATCATTACGCCCAATTGCTGGCCTCGGAATTGCTGTTCAAGAACGATTACGCCCAAACCAACCGCACGGAATTGTTGCAGGCCGTGGAGTATTTCGATTCGTTGTTGGTAATGACGGATGGAGCGGACACTTTGATTTTACAAATGATGACACTGATCAAAAATATGCAACAAAGACTTTGCATGACATTGCCCTTTGCGAAGGCGATACACTGAAAGCCAACCAATATGTCCAATTCATCATAGAAGATGTGGACGCAGCAGTTGAAAACCAGGCGCAAGTCGCGAAACTAAACGACCTGTTCCAGAACTACCTGCAGGAGAAACAAGAGGCGGTTTCGCTCCGTGAACGGAGAAAGGCGGTGAGGACGGCACTCGCTGTGGTGTTGCCTATGGTGGTGGTGCTGGCGGCTGTGGTGGTCATTCTGATGCGGCGCAGAAGCAAAAAACGCATGGCAGCGCAAGAAGTCGAGGCGTCGCAGCGCTTAACCGAGGCATCGCAGCGGCACGATGAAGAGCAACGCGAACTGCAAACCAAGGTGGAACAGGCCGCACAACACACAAGGGAGATATTGCAGCAGCGCGTCGCGGACATCTATCAATCCAATAACAAGAACAGGTTGCAGCGCATCCTCGAAGCCGTTGACGACACTTATCCGCAGATTGTGGCAAGACTGAAGTCGGAGCACCCCGAATTGAACGAAACGGAGCGGCATATCCTCCTTTTGAGTTTCCTCCACTTCCGCATCAAGGAGGAGGCCGATTTGCTCGGATTGAGCGAAAACACGATGGGAAAATACCGCTCCAACCTCGGAAAAACCCTCGGAAAAGACCCGATTTCCGACTGGGTTTGACAAGAAAAACTTGTAATAGGTTTTTTGTAATCTGTTGTATTTCTATTTGTTGTAAAAAATTTTTGCGACAAAAACTTGTAATGGCCCTCTGAACCTGAAAAAACAGCGATTTTTTGTTATAGTTTTGCAGAAAAGTTGTGCAAAACAAATCCATCATTAAAATCTAACGAATATGAAACACGTAAAAATTTTCGCCCTGCTGGCGCTCCTGATGATAGCTGGAAGTAATTTGCAAGCCCAGCTTCGCATTGATTGGCAACAATGTTATGGAGGATTAGGAATTGATGAACCAGCCAAATTTCTACCTAAAGATGATGGCTACATCATTTTGGGAGTCTCTGATTTAGGGAGCGGTATGATTGCTTGCGGTGACCAAGGCTCAACAGGGGCATGGGTCATAGAAATTGACGAAAAC
>JAEEGI010023414.1_pt1 | contig 12129 bp, 10 predicted proteins | sample 8958751 | NCBI WGS metagenome assembly JAEEGI01 (sample SAMN16246545, study PRJNA631951) | gut metagenome | biome: gut microbiome; feature: rumen; material: KS-attached | host: Bos | place: Iran: Karaj | collected 2018-10 | reverse complement strand
CGCGGCCGCGCCCGACGGACGCGAGGGCTGGCGGCAAATCCCCGCCAAGCACCGCCGCATCGACCCCTGCGTCGCCGGCCGCGGCCGCGTAAGCGCGCTGGATGCGGCGTTTTCCCGGGAATTGCAGGCTTTTATGAGCGAAAAACAGGACGAATACGTCCGCGGAGAATGACATGACCGATCTTTTGCAGGGCTTGAATACGGCGCAGCGCGAGGCCGTCACGACGACGGAGGGCTTCGTGCGCGTGATCGCGGGCGCGGGCTCGGGCAAGACCCGCGCGCTGACGCGGCGCTTCGCGTATCTCGTGCGCGATATGGGCATCCTGCCGGGCCACATCCTGTGCGTGACCTTCACCAACAAGGCCGCGGGCGAGATGCGCCGCCGCATCCACAACCTCACCGGCGACAACGACACCGGCTACATCAACACCTTCCACGGCTTCTGCGTCTCGGTGCTGCAGGAGGACAGCCGGGTCGTGCAGTATCCCAGGCGCTTCCTCGTGCTGGACAACTCGGACATCGACGCGATGCTGCGCGTGATCTACGACGAGCGGGGCTTGAGCCTGCGGGACATGAGCTTTTCCGCCGCGCGCGACATGATCGAGATCGAAAAGCTCAAGCGGCGGCCGGACTACTATCTCGACCTCATCCGCCTCTCGCTCGACGAGCTGCGCGAAAAATACGAGCGCGCCGACACGGCGCGGGACATGATCTTCTACGGCTATCTCTGGCAGGAGAAAAAATGCTTCGCGCTCGACTACAACGACCTGCTGCTCTTCACGCTCTACATCTTCGAGCAGGACGCCGAGGTGCGCCTCAAATGGCAGAAGCGCCTCGAGTACATCATGATCGACGAGTTTCAGGACATCGACGAGCCGCAGTACCGGCTGATGAAGGCGCTGTGCGCCTACCACAAAAACCTCTTCATCGTCGGCGATCCGGACCAGACGATCTACACCTGGCGCGGGGCGAGCGTGCGCTTCCTGCTGGACTTCGAGCGCGACTTCCCCGGCACGAAGACGATCCTGATGATGGAGAACTACCGCTCGACGCCGCAGATCCTCGCCGCGGCGAACGCGCTGATCGACAAGAACGTCCACCGCGTCAAAAAGGAGCTGATCCCGACCCTGCCGGACGGGGAGAGCGTGCTGTGCCATTACGCCGCGGACGCGGAGAGCGAGGCGCGCTGGATCCTCTCGGAGATCCGGAAGCTCGGGGCGAAGGGCGTGCCGCTGCGCGACGTCGCGGTGCTCTACCGCGCGCACTATCTCACGCGCAGCCTCGAGGAGGTCTTTCTCAAGGAGAAGCTGCCCTACGCGATCTACAGCGGCGTGCAGTTTTTCGACCGCATGGAGATCAAGGACGCGCTCTCGTACCTGCGCATGCTCTGCTACCGCGACGATCTGAGCTTCCTGCGCGCGGCGAACACGCCCAAGCGCAACCTCGGGCAGCGCCGCATGGCCTTCCTGCGCGCCTACGCGGAGGAAAAGGGCTGCACGCTCTACGAGGCGCTGTGCCGCACGCGCGACGAGGAGATCTTCCGCGGCACGAAGGCCGGGAAATTCATCTCGCTGATCGAATACTACGGCGCGCTGGCCGACACGCGCCCGGTCTCGGAGCTGCTCGCCGCGGTGCTGAGCGACAGCGGCTACGAGGCGATGCTGCGCACCGAGGGCTCGCAGGAGCGGCTCGACAACCTCGCCGAGCTCAAGCAGTCGATCTACGAGTACGAGACGAGCTGCGGCGAGGAGTGCACGCTCGAGCACTATCTCAAGCACGTCGCGCTCTTCACGAACGCCGACACGGCCGACTCCGGCGAGAAGGTCCGGCTCATGACCGTGCACAGCGCCAAGGGGCTCGAGTTCCCCTACGTCTTCCTCTGCGGCATGAACGAGGGCGTTTTCCCCGGCCGCAGGACCGCGACGCTGCCCGCCATGGAGGAGGAGCGGCGCCTCGCCTTCGTGGCCGTGACGCGCGCGGAGAAGCGGCTGTATCTCTCCGAGTGCGCGGGGCGCAGCTTCGACGGCGCGCCGAAATACCCCTCGCGCTTCCTGCTGGACATCGGGGAGGAAAAGCTCGAATACACCGAAAAGCCGCGCGCCGATCTGATCGCCGCGGCGAGGGACCATATCGCGTCCAGCGAGAGGTTCCTGCCCGAGCGGCTGGAGGAAAACGCCTTTCCCGTCGGGGCGCGGGTGCGCCACGCGATCATGGGAGAGGGCACGGTCGAGGAGCTGGACACGGAAAAGGGCGCTTACCTCATCCGCTTCGACTGCATGGAAACGCCGCGCGCGATCTCCTTCAAGGCAAAGCTGGAGGGTGTGGAATAGTTTTCGGCAAGTAGTTTTGAAAACACGAAGGAGCTGCATCCGCAGCTCCTTCGTGTTATTATTCGCGGAACATACAGGTTCTATTTGACAGGCTTAATTCGGATGAGAACAGACCATACAGCACTGTTGCCGGCATATCGTCCTCCATCTTCTCTAACATATACCATTTCGCTTATTTCGCACCCGGTTTTCCATAAATCGTCGGAATAGGATAGCTGCCTTGAACAGCTGCCACGATCGGGATGCCTATCCGTTTCCACAACGCTAAGGCAAACAGAAAGCGTCGATTCAGGTGAAACCGTGATGAGAGCACCGGAGGCAAAGGGTTCCCCGTTTACTTCAAACGATTTGCTCCAGTTGTTTCCTACATGGTTGCTGTCAAGTAGAGATGCACTCCAGGTAATCTTGAATTTCTGGGGGCCGGGGGCAACCTTGACCTCTATTTGTCCGGTTGGGCCTTCCGGAGAGACGACTGTGATCGTTGCAGTACCCACATCGACCGCCGTCACGACGCCCTTGTTTGTTACGGTAGCTACTTTATTGTCGGAAGAAGAGTATTTAAGCGTACGGTTCGTGGCGTTTTGAGGGAGGAAATCAGCGACGATTGTAAAGCGATCCCCCTTGACGAAATCCTTGCCCTGATCTAAATCCGTGGTTAGCTTGATCTGGCTGACGGGCGTCGGCTCAACGGTCAGCGTGATTGTGCCGGAGCGGCCCGACTTGTGCTTGGCGGTGATCTTCGCCGTGCCCACTCCGACGGCCTCGAGCGTTCCGTCGGTATTCACCTTGATGACTTTGTTGTTACTTGAAAGCCATGAGAGAGTCTTCAAGGAAGTATCTTCGGGCTCCCAAGCGATGTCCAAAGAGATCGGCGTGCCGACCTCAATTTTAGTTTCCGGTTCAGTATTTATCAGCGTGATTTTCGTAGGAACGCGCTCTTTAACGGTAATGATGCGGGTAATCTTCACCCCGCTCGGCGCGGTGATCGTGATTGTCGCCTTTCCCGCAGCCCTGCCCATGACGCAGATTAGAGATTCACCGGACTCATCCAGCGACACCTCCGCAATTTCGGGCTTGGATGACGTGGCCAGTATGCCTTCGTTTGGCGCGTTTTCCGGGAGAAGGCTGAAAGACAGATCTAACGTCTCGCCGATATAGACTTCGTTGACGCTTTCGTCGAAAACGATCTTTTCAATGACGGCATCTGTGGCGTGAGTATGGCGCAGGTCAAGTAAATGTGCGTCCTGATAACATACGATTCTGGCGACTCTGACATGGGGCGGACGGACAAATGCATAGGGTTGAAAAGACTCGGCGGCTTCATCTGCGGAGAAAACAGAGCCGGAAAGAGAGGACTCCTGTCCGCAGGCAAACAGGAAAAAGACGACGAGCAGCGTCAGCAGGCAACCGATGGTTTTTTTCATTTTCTTCCTCTTTTTGTGTTTTTTGTTCCGGTCGAAAGGATATCAGTGTTTTCCCTTGTAGGTCAAGAACTCCGGCAGCGGCAGGCTCCGGTTCAGCAGGAAAGCGGCGAGCCGGTCGCCCTTTTTGCGCGTGTAGAGGAAGCCGAAGATCTGCATTGTGACGAGATAGGCCGCATAGCCCGAGAGCACGCCGATCAGCGCGGCGGCGAGCACGTCGCTGGGGAAGTGGGCCATGAGATAGCAGCGCGCAAATGCCATCACGAGCACCACGCAGACCGCCGGCAGCACCCGCCGCCGGCCGCGCATGAAGCACAGCGCGCTCATCGCCGCGGCTGCGGCGGTGACGTGGCCGGAGGGGAAGGAATAGCCGTCCTCGGGCGGGGAGCCGATCGACTGCCACCAGGCGCGGTAGACGGCGAGCGTCTCGAAGGGGCGGGGCCGGGCGACAAGGTCCTTGAGCAGGATGTTGCTGATCAGCGCGCCGCAGCAGACCGCGCCGAAAATGCACACGCCCAGCGGCCGCGTTTTGGCGAAGCACATCAGCCCCAGCGCGAGCAGGAAAAAGACGACGCCCTTCTCGCCGAGCAGCGTGACGAGCCTGCACAGCGGCGTGAGCACGACGCCGGCGCGCGCCGCAAGCGCGTGCATCAGACTCAGGATCCCGAGATCGACGGGCGAAAAAACGTCGGTCAGCCAGGCGGCGGCCGCGGTCATCTCCATCCTTTTTCCCCTCCCTTGCGTTCGTTCCTGCCGTCATTGTAGCACAGCCGGAGGGAAGATACAATCGGACAAATGAAAAGGACGTCGACGAAAAATCACGGCAGCACGAGCACGGGACAGGACAGCAGCCCCGCGCAGAGGCAGCAGGCGCTGCCCCACAGGTATTCGGCGGCCGTGTGCCGCCCGCTGCGCAGCGAGGCCCAGAATACCGCCGCGTAGAGCAGCGCGCAAAGCGGCGCGAGGCCGGCGCCGAGGAAGCAGCACAGCAGCACGATCGGCCCGGTGACGCTGCAGGCGTGCCCGCTCGAGCGCAGGTGCAGCAGCTTGTTGAACACGAGCAGCAGCGCGACGGAAAACACATAGGTCCCGCAGATGAAGCGGTACTCCCGCCCGCAGGGCGTCAGCAGCGAGTAGGCCCAGACCGCGCAGTAGGACGCCGCCGAGAGGAGCATCGCGAGCGTGCGCTGCCCCTCGCGCTTCATACGCAGGAGCCACGAGAGCGGATAGGCCAGCAGCGGGACGGCGGACAGGCCCACGAGCGCCGCCAGGAGCCGGGCGCGGCTTGCGACGACGTCCGGGCGGAAGCGGTAGAGAAGGACGAGGAAGATCGCCGCCATCACGGGCGGCACGGACAGGATGCGCAGGAGCTTCGCGGCTTTGATCGCCATGGCTCTCACCTCCGCCCCCATTCTGCGCCGCCGGGCCGGAGGAGAGCAAGGAACGCTCCTCCGCGGGCCCTCTACGCGTGCGCCGCAGCGCGGCGCGGGAGTGGAGAGAGCGCTCTACGAGAGCCGCCCCGCCGGCTCTACGCATCGTGGAGAGCCCTGCGCCGCACCGTTTTCGCGGTTGCCAGACGCCGCGGCCGTATGATATAATAACGGCATGAACGCCGTTATTATAAGATTTCAAGTCGTTTTCCTCGCCCCTGACGGGGCAACCGGAAAACATGACAAATTATACCGTCAGCGCCTTGCGCTTACGGTATAATAACGGCACGAACGCCGTTATTATAAGATTTCAAGTCGTTTTCCTCGCCCCTGACGGGGCAACCGGAAAACAGGACGCATCATACCATTCGCGCGAGACGCGTTTGGTATAACAGACATAGACACAAACAGACAGGAGATACGGATCATGATCTGTGACGAAATCAACGCGCTGCTTGCCTACGCGCGGGAAAAAGACCTGATCGAGAACTGCGACACGGTCTGGGCGCGCAACGCCCTGCTCGACGCGCTTCGGCTCGACGCCTGGGAGCCCTCCGGCGAGGAGCCGGGCGGGGATCTCGAGGCGATCCTGAAGGCGATCCTCGACGACGCGGCCGCGCGCGGGGTGATCGACGGCGGCGTGACGAGCCGCGACCTGCTCGACACCCGGCTGATGGGCGTCCTCACGCCGCGGCCCTCGGCGGTGATCGCGAAGTTCCGCGCGCTGTACGCCGAGAGCCCGGAGAAGGCCACCGACTGGTATTACGCCTTCAGCCGCGACACCGACTATATCCGCCGCTACCGCATCGTGAAGGATCTCAAGTGGAAAGCGCCGACCGAATACGGCGAGCTGGACGTCACGATCAACCTCTCCAAGCCGGAGAAGGACCCGCGCGCGATCGCCGCGGCGAAGAACGCGAAGAACACGGGCTATCCCAAATGCCTGCTCTGCCGCGAGGCCGAGGGCTACGCCGGGCGCGGCGACTATCCGGCGCGCGAAAACCACCGCCTGATCCCGCTCCGGCTCGCGGGCGAGGAGTGGTATCTGCAGTATTCGCCCTACGTGTACTACAACGAGCACTGCATCGCCCTCTCCGGCGTGCACCGCCCGATGAAGGTCGACCGCGCCGCCTTCCGCCGCCTGCTGGACTTTGTGACGGTCTTCCCGCACTACTTCATCGGCTCGAACGCCGATCTGCCGATCGTCGGCGGCTCGATCCTGAGCCACGACCATTTCCAGGGCGGACGCTACGAGTTCGCCATGGCCCGCGCCCCGATCGAGCGGGAGCTCGCCTTCCCCGGCTTCGACGATGTGAAGGCCGGGATCGTGCGCTGGCCGCTGTCCGTGATCCGCCTGCGCGGCGCGGAGAGCGGGCGGCTCGTCGAGCTCGCCGGGAGGATCCTCGACGCGTGGCGCGCGTACAGCGATCCGAGCGTCGGCGTCTATGCCGAGACGGACGGGGAGATGCACAACACGATCACGCCCATCGCCCGCCGCCGCGGCGGGGACTATGAGCTGGACCTCGTGCTGCGCAACAATCTCACGACCGCCGAGCACCCCCTCGGCGTGTTCCACCCGCACAGCGAGCTGCACCACATCAAAAAGGAGAACATCGGCCTGATCGAGGTCATGGGCCTGGCCGTACTGCCCGCGCGTCTGCGCGGCGAGCTCGGCGAGCTCGCTCGCCGCCTCGTGAGCGGAGAGGAGCTCGCGGCCTCGCCGCTGACCGAGAAGCACGCGCCCTGGGCGGAGGAGCTGAAGAAGAAATACAGCTTCACCGCCGAAAACGCCGAGGCGATCCTGCAAAAGGAGGTCGGCGAGGTGTTCAAGACCGTGCTGGAGCACGCGGGCGTGTTCAAGCGAGACGAGCGCGGCCGCGCCGCCTTCGTCCGCTTCGCCGGGAGCGTGAACTGAACAGGGAACGAAAAAAGGAGCGGACGCCCGTCCGCTCCTTTTTCGTTCTTCTTTTATCCCGTCTTGACGATATAGCGGTTGACCGACACGTCCCTGTCCTTGAGCTTGAGGTGCTCCGTCTCGGTCTTCACCAGCTCGCCGCCGCATTTTTGAATGACCCGGTTCGAGCCGGCGTTCTCGACGATCGCGTCGATCTTTACCGCTTCGAAGCCCTGCGAGAACAGGTAGTCCAGCACACGGCGGCAGGCCTCGGTCATGATGCCGCGGCCCCAGTATGCGCGGGAGAGGTTATAGCCGATGACCGGCGTCCCCTCGTCATAACGGACCACGTCGATCCCGCCGATGAGCCGATCCCCCTCTTCCTTGAGCTCGATCGCGAAATTCAGCCGCTCCGGCTGCTCGTATTCCGCGACCCAGCGCGCGAGGAGCGCCCTTGTCTGCTCCACATCCGTGTGCGTGGGCCAGGTGAGGTATTTCGTGACCTCGTCGTCGCTCGCCCAGCGGCTGAACATCGCCTCCGCATCATCGAGACGGAAAGGCCGCAGGCGCAGCCGGTCGGTCTCCAGCGTCAGCTTCATCAGTAGGCCACGCCCCAGTAGATCATGTGCTTCGCCGGCTTGCCGCAGCAGACGCAGACCTCGCCGAGCTTCTCCTGCTCGAGGGGCATGCAGCGCGAGGACATGCCCGCCTGCTCCTTCATCGCCAGCTCGCAGGCCTCCTCGCCGCACCACATCGTCTTGATGAAGCCGCCGTTTTTCTCCTGCAGCGCTTTGGCCTCCTCGATCGAGGACGCGGCGAAGATATGCTCGTCGAGATTTTTCTTCGCCTTGGCGTACATCCCGTCGAAGACCAGCCGCAGCTGCTCGGCGACCGCGCTCTCGAGCTCCGCGAGGGCGACGGCGGTCTTCTCGCCGTCGTTGCGGCGGACGAGGACGCACTGGCCGTTTTCGATATCGCGCGGGCCGATCTCGACGCGCAGGGGCACGCCCTTCATCTCGTACTGGGCGCACTTCCAGCCCATGGAGTTGTCCGAATCGTCCACCTTCACGCGCAGCCCCGCGGCGAGCAGGCGGTCCCGGAGCGCGCCGGCGGCTTCGAGCACGCCCGGCTTGTGCTGGGCGACGGGCAGGACGATGACCTGGACCGGCGCGACGGCGGGCGGCAGCACCAGACCGTTGTTGTCGCCGTGGGCCATGATGACCGCGCCGATCATGCGCGTGGTCGAGCCCCAGGAGGTCTGGAAGGGATAGCGCAGCGTGTTGTCGCGGCCCGTGAAGGTCACGTCGTAGGCGCGCGAGAACTTGTCGCCGAAATAGTGCGAGGTCGCGCCCTGCAGGGCCTTGTGGTCCTTCATCAGACACTCGACGGTGTAGGTGGCCTCGGCTCCGGCGAACTTCTCCTTGTCGGTCTTGCGGCCGCGCACGACGGGGATCGCGAGCACCTTTTCAAAGAAATCGGCGTAGCAGTTCAGCTGCTGCTCGGTCTCCGCCTGCGCCTCCTCGGCGGTCTCGTGGATCGTGTGGCCCTCCTGCCACCAGAACTCGCGCGAGCGCAGGAAGGGGCGCGTGGTCTTCTCCCAGCGGATGACGGAGCACCACTGGTTGTAGAGCATCGGCAGCTCGCGCCAGGAGTGCAGCACGCGGGACCAATGGTCGCAGAACATGGTCTCGGAGGTCGGGCGGAAGGCCAGGCGCTCCTCCAGCTCCTCGCTGCCGCCGTGGGTGACCCAGGCGACCTCGGGCGCGAAGCCGTTGACGAGCTCGCCCTCCTTCTTCAGCAGGCCCTCGGGGATCAGCACGGGCATCGCGACGTTCTCGTGGCCGGTCTTCTTGAACTCGCCGTCCAGGATGCGCTGCATATTCTCCCAGATCGCGTAGCCGTAAGGACGCAGGATCGTGAAGCCCTTGACCGAGGCGTACTCCACCAGCTCCGCCTTGCGGCAGATGTCCGTGTACCACTGGGCGAAGTCGACCTCCATATCGGTGATCTGTTCAACTCGTTTTTCTTTTGCCATGTTCAGGCCCTCTCTTCCATCGGGGACAGCCCCCGGTTTCGTTCAAACAAAAGGGAAGCGCCGGTGCGTCCGGCGCTTCCCGACTTGGGTACTTATTTTATCCCGCGGCGCGGGGCTTGTCAACTTATTTCTCGACGATGTGGACGTTCATGTGCGGGAAGCTCATGGCCACGCCGTTGCGCAGGAAGCTCTCGCGCACCTGCTCGTTGAGCGAGAAGTGCACGCCCCAGTAATCCGCGTTCTTGACCCAGACGCGCACGACGTAGTCCACGGTGCTCTCGTTGTAGGCGTTGAGCGCGACGAAGGGAGCGGGATCGGCGAGGATGCGCTCGTCGGCCTCGATGACCTCCATGATGGCGGCCTTGACCTTCTCGGTGGGCTCGCTGTAAGCGGCGGAGAAGTTCATGTCCACACGGCGCAGCGGCTCGGCGCTGTAGTTGAAGATGGAGGAGCCGACCACGTCGCCGTTGGGGATGGAGATGAGCACGTTGTCGAGCGTGTTGATCGTGGTGTAGAGCAGGCCGATGCGCTTGACGGTGCCGGTCTTGCCGGCGACCTCGACGAAATTGCCCTCGTCAAAGGGATGGGTCATCAGCAGCGTCAGCCCGGAGAAGAGATTGCTCAGCACGCCCTGCACGGACAGGGACAGCGCCAGGCCGGCTACGCTCAGCAGCGCGACGAGCGAGGCGGTGGGGATGCCGAGCTGGCCGGCGATGATGATGATCGCGATGATCCACAGGGCGATCTTGATGGCGGAGAGCAGGAAGCCGCGCACGGTCTGGTTCATCCGCTTCACGCCGGAGAGGATCTTGGAGAAGAGTTTGAGGAGGATGTTGATGACGATCAGGCAGATGAGGAAGGTGACGAGCGCTCCGAGCAGGGTCGCGAGCGTGAACGAGCCGATGCTCACAGAGTTGAGAGCGGGGGTATCGAACATGATAAAGACCTCCTTTTACAGATGGATTTTACATCAATTAGCATATCACACAGCCGCGCGCCGCGGCAAGAGGAAATCGCAAAAAGACGCGCCGCGTCCCGCGCCCGCGCCGCGCGGCGTCCGCTTTCTGCGCACGCGGCACGCGGAAAAACAGCTTTTATCCGCGTTTTTCTTGACCTTTCGCGGCTTTGCGGTTATAATACCTCCGATTGCACCACTTGGAGGTGACTTGTATTAACAAACAGAGATTCCTGGCCGAGCTCGGCAAGCTGCTGACCTTCATGTACGAGGAAGACCGTCAGCGCGCGCTGGAGCTCTACAGCCGGATGTTTGAAGAGGCGGAGGACGAGCGGGCCCTGATCCAGTCCCTTGTCTCCCCCACGAAGCAGGCTGTCGTCGTCGCGCGCGCCTACAACTCCAATCTCGGCAGGCTCGCCGTCAACACCGAGCATAAGCTCGCGCCCGAGGACAACGACGAGAACGGCGTGCCCGACTATATCCAGGCCATCGAGCGCGTCCGCGCCGAAGCGTATGCCGCGCAGCCACGCCCGGCCGCGGCGCCCGCTCCCGCTCCTGCCGCGGAGGCCGAGAGCGAAGAGCCCGAGCCCGTGGACGAAAACCAGCTGACCCTCTTTGAAGAGGAAGCGCCCGCCGCCGAGGCGGAAGCGTCCGCGGAGGCCGAAGCGCCCGCCGAAACGGAAGCGCCCGCCGAAACGGAAGCGCCCGCCGAGACGGAAGCGCCCGCCGAAAGCGCCGGGGAGAGCCCCGCCGCCGAGGCCGGGAGCGCCGAAGCGCCCGCCGCGGAAGCGGAGGAGCCGCCCGAGGAGAAAAAAGAGCCGGCCGCACAGGACGGCATCGAGTTCTTCAAGCTGCCCCGCGAGGGCGAGCAGGACGTGCCCGCGGAGGAAAACGGCGGCACGGATCTGACCGACACGCCCTTCAACATCGAGACCGGTGAGTTCAGAAGACCCAGGCGCAAGCCGAAGGTCTTTGCGCTGATCGTGTACATCCTCTTTGCCATCCCGCTGACGCTGGCCGCCATCCTGGTGCTGCTGATCCCGGCGGTGCTGTTCCTGGCGCTGTCCGTCGCGGCGATCATCTGCGGCGTCGTGGTCGTCAGCGCGGCCTTCAACGGCTTCGCCGTGTTCGCGGACATCATGGTCCTGCTCGGCGGCGCGCTGGTGCTCTTTGCGCTGGGTCTGCTGTTTTTGTGGACGTCCATCTGGTTCGTCGGCGGCGCGATCGTGGCGCTGGTGCACGGCGTTGCGGCACTGTGCGAGAAATGGTGCTATAAGGAGGTGCAGGACTGATGAAGAAAATGTGGCATGTGATCCTCGCGGTCGTTCTCGTCATGATCCTGCTCGGCATCGTCGGCATCGCGGTCGGTTTCCTGACCGGGGCGGACGCGAGCCGCATCTACCAGACGGCGGAGAGCAACAACCTCGTGAGCCTGATCATGCGGTATTACGAGTGGCTCGTGCAGGTGTTCAACACCTACAGGACGGCGCTCTTCGGCTGAAGATCAACTGAACAGAAAAGGAAGCCCCGCCCGCGCGGCGAGGCTTCCTTTTTTCTTTCCGCTCCCCTTACGGCCGGGTCCACAGGCGGATCACGCCGCGTTCGTTGAGCTGGCAGAGCGTGGCGAACAGCAGCGGCAGGACGATCATCCCGCCCACGCCCCACACGCGCCAGCCGATGTACAGCGCCAGAAGGGAGACCAGCGGGCTGAGCCCGATCTGATCGCCCAGCAGCCGCGCCTGCAGCAGATTCCGTCCCGCCGCGTTCAGGACCCAGCCGGCCAGCAGCCCCAGCGCCCTCCCCGTCCTTCCGAGCAGCAGCGCGCCCAGCGCCCAGGGCACGAGCACGATCCCGGAGCCGAACACGGGCAGCGCGTCGACAAAGGCAGTCAGCGCGGCCAGCGGCGCGGCGCCCCGGACGCCGAGCAGCGCGAAGAGCACGAGCAGCTCAAAAAAGCACAACGCCGCGAGGATCAGCTGCGCGCGCAGCCAGCCGCCGAAGTTCGCGCGCAGATCGGCGGCGATCTCCTCCGTGCGCCGCTGCGCCGCCGGGGGCAGCTGCGCG
>JAEEGI010023412.1_pt1 | contig 12130 bp, 10 predicted proteins | sample 8958751 | NCBI WGS metagenome assembly JAEEGI01 (sample SAMN16246545, study PRJNA631951) | gut metagenome | biome: gut microbiome; feature: rumen; material: KS-attached | host: Bos | place: Iran: Karaj | collected 2018-10 | reverse complement strand
AAAAAAACCCAAAATTAAAAAAAAACAAAAAAAACCCGAAATAAAAGAAGAACAAAAAAAACCCGAAATTAAAGAAGAACATTTATTAGAAAAAATAAATAAAATGTTAAATGAAAATTATGAAAAAAATCAAAAAGATTTAAAAGAATATATAAAAAATACATTTATTAATTTCAATAATTCAAAAGAAAAATATTATGAATGTTTTTTTTTGGACGGAAATTATACTTTAAATTCATATTATAATGATTTAAAAAAAGAAAAAAATTTTAATTTTAATATTTCTATTTTAAATAAAGGAAATTTAAATTGGCCAAAAAATTCTTTTATAATTGGAAATTCAGAAAACAATATTTTAAGCTTTAAAAAAGTAATAAATCCAGAAAATGAAATTTTACCAGAACAAAAAATTGAAATCAATATTTCTATTAATTTAGAAAAAATAAAAAATGAAAATATTAAAATTATTTTACCTTTAAAATTCAGTTTTCAAAATGAATTAATTCAAATAAAACAAAATACTTTTAAATTTATTTTAATAATAAAAAAATCAATAGAAGAAGAAATAAATAAATTAAAAGATATAAATCAAAAAAATCCAAAAATTTTATCTAATCAAGTTCCAGAAGAATTAATTCAAGCATTTGGAAATAATATTGAAACTTTTATTGAAAAATTTCCTGAAAATTTAAATCTTTCTTTAACAAAGTATCAAGAGAAAAAAAATGAAGGAAAAAAAAATATAAAAAAAAATTAAAATATTTTTCTCATAGAAAAAAAAATTCATTATCAAAATATAATTAAAGTATTAAACATATTATTTTACTAATAGACTTTTCTTAAATATAAAATAAAAAAAAATTATTAATTATAAAAAATATTTATTTAAATTTAAATAACAATATGTTTAATTTAAATATTTAAAGATTTTTTAATTAAAATTTCAAATTTTTATTTATTATTTATAATTTATTTTCATAAGAAATAAAGTGCAAAATTAAATATTATTTTCTTGATTATTTTCTTCTAAAATTATATTATTATTATTAATATTTTCAATTGAATCTATCATTGAATTTTTATTTAAATTTTGATCTGAAGTAATACTATTATTAAAAGTGAAAAAATCATTTTCATCACGTTGAGGAAAAATATTATTTTTGAATTCATTATTTTCATAATTGTCTAAATTATTTTCTTTTTCATATTTATTATATTTTAAAGGAATATATTCAAACTTTTCTAAATTATATAAATCTGAATTTGATTTCTTTTGATTTGCTTTTATATTTTTATTATCTATATTATTTCTTATTTTTGATAAATTATTATTTTTTTTAGGAATCATTTGTTTAAATTTAAAACCTTTAATATTATTATTATTATTTTTATTATTAATGCTTTTATTTTTCTCATTTTTTTTTCCTTTACTTTCTTGTAAATTTTTAATTGTATTTTTTACATCATTTTGAAAAAGATTTTTTATTTGTTCTTTCAATTGTTCATTTTCAAAATTTAATTTATTCAATTCAACAATTTGAATATTTAAATTAAAATTATCTTTTTTTATTTTTTCATTTTCTTCAATTAATTCTTTAATTCTTAAATTCATTTTATTATTTTCATTTTTTAAATTTTTAATAATAACTTCATAACTTTCTTTTTCAATAATATTTTGTTCAATATGTTTTTTTTTTTCTTTTTCAATAATTTCAAAATTTGAATTTAATAAATTTATTTTTTTATTATTTTCTTCTCTTTCTTTTTCTAAAATTTCACTAACTTGAATAAAATTAATTTTTAATTGTTCATTTTCATTAATTAAATTCCTTAATTTTAAATGAAGACTATTTAAATATTCACTCGCACTTTTTGAATTTAATTTATCTATTGGATTATTTTTTAATAAAGTATTATTTAAATCTTCATAAGTTAAAATATTATTTTGATTAATTGATTTTGAAAAATTTATTTTTGATATTATATTATTATTTGAAAATTCATTTGTTTCATTTATTCCAATAAAAGAATTATGAAATGACATTTTTTTTTAGATTTTAATTTAGAAAAAATGATTTTTAAATTTTTTTGATAGTTTATTATTTTTTTTTTAATTAATATTTAATTAACCCTTTAGAATTTTTTTAAAATAAAAATTAAAATTTCAAAAAACTTTTTTTAAAAATGTAAAAATAGTTAATATTAAAAAAAATTACATTTTATATAGAATTATTTTTTTGTTGTGGGGTTAAATAATTATATTATTCTTTTTTAATTTACCAATTTATAATTATTTTTTTTATATAATTATATTATTATATTCCTTATTTAATTATTTATTATATAATAAATTATTAAAGAAATGAATTTCTTTTTCTAAAAATGAAAAAATACTAAATTCTTTTATATTAAATATTATATAATAATATAATTGAAAAATATTTTTAGTATATTTACAATAAATAAAAAAAAGCATTTTCAACAAACTGTTTTATTTTTTTTTCTTTTGAATTCTTTTAATTTCCTTATTTTTTCACAAATATCAATTTTATTATTATTATCATTATTAGAATCTATAATTTTTTTTTTATCGATTTGAATTAATTTAGTTAAATATTTCATTTTTTCAAAATTATCATCTAAAGATTCTTTAAATTTATCAAATTCATTAATATTTTTATTTCTTGAAACAATAATATTAAAATCTCCAAAATTAATTTTATGTTTAATTGATTTAATGAGATATTTATTTTTAATTTCCATAGTTTTATTTCTTATTTTATTTCTATGTTTAATTATTTCACAAATAAAAGGTTGATTTGTATTTTTTAATATTTCAATTAATTTATTATCATATTTAACATTTTCATATCTTAATTTATGAAAATAATTTTCTCTTGATAATTTATCTTCTAAAGTTTCTTTCATTAAATTTAATTCTTTATAATTAAAATTCTTTGAAAAACTTCTTGATTTTTTATTATAATTGTTCATTGATTTATTTATATTTTTACTAATTTCTTCTGAAGATGAAATAATATTATCTAAAATTTCTTGAAATTTTTTTTTGTTTTTATTATTATTTCTTTCTAAAGAAAAACTTAATTTATTTACATTTGGTAATGTCATAAAAATTTCATTCTTATGATTTGTATTATTATTATTAAAACTATTTTTATTAAAACTTAAATAAGAATTTTGAATTAAAGGTTTTTTAACTGAATATTCAGGAATTAATAATTTTTTTTGACTATTAGAAACAGAAATAATATTAATTTGATTTCTTTTATTTTTATTGTTATTAAAATTATTTAATTCAGCATTTGCAATAGCATTTTTTAAATTAAAAGAATTTAAAATAATATTAGAATTATTCTTAGGAGAAGAAGTATAATTTAAACTTGAATTTCTAAAAGAAGATTTTGACATTCTAAAAGAAGAAATATTATTATTTGAATTTAAAGAACTACTATTAACAGAAGTTGTGATTGTTTTATTAATTACATTATTATTATGTTTTTTCTCATTTAATGATTCATTCAAATTAAAAATATTATTCTTATTAATATTATTATTGATTTTGTTATTATTATTATTTATTAATTCATCTATTTCTGAAATTTTAGAAGAAGATAAATGAAAAAAACTTGATGCTTCATTTTTATTTTTTTTTTCTTTTGAATAAAAGTTATTAGTATTATTTTTTTCTGAACTTGAAGAAGAAAAATGACTTGTTGTTAAAGATAATGTTTTTCTAGAATTTGAATTAGAATTTATATTATTATTTTCATTATTTATAATATTATTATTTGAAATATTTTCTTCTCCATTTATAATTTTTTTTGAATTTTCATTTAATTTTATTTGATTTATAGCTTTAATTAATTCAGATGAAGAAACTGTTAAATTTCTTTTTCTTTGATTTTTTAATAATATTAGTTTTTTATTTGTGGATTTTTGATTTGAATTTTTATTTGAATTTATTAAAAAATTTTTCCTTTTAAAGTCGTTAAAATTTTTTTTTGAATTTTCTTGATAATTTTGAAAAGTGTTTTTGTTAAAATTTTTATCATTTGATTTCATTAAACTTTGATTGTTTTCATTATCATAATTAATACTTTTAATATTTTTTAATAAATTAGATAAATCTTCTTCTTTTTTATTTTTCAAACTTGATTTTCTTTCATTTTTTTTAGAATTATTAATCAAATTTTTTATACAATTATTTTCAATTTTCATTTTTGAATTAATCAAAAATTGAATATTCTCTTTTTTATCTTTAATAAACCTTTGAAAATTATTTCTTGAATAATAGTCGTTAGAAAAACAATCACAAATCATTTTAAATGTAATAACCTAAATCAAGAAAATATTTAAATTTATATAATTAATAAAAAAAATATGAAAAATAATTAATAAAAATAAAAAAGAAAAAAATATAAATTAAAAAACAATTTAACTTTCATTTAAAGTTAAAATATAAAAATATTTCTCTTCGAAATATTTAATACAATTAATATTAAAAATCAAAATAAATTCAATTTCTTTTTCATTATTATCATTATAAATACACATCCATTTAGTTTTATCAGACATATTTTTTCCAAAAGAAGTAAAATTGTTAACATTATAAACTTCATTAACTGAATCATTTTTTAAATATAAATTAAATATTTTAGAATCTTTTTCTTCTCTATTAAAATAAGCTTCAAATCTTTCTTTTTTTCCATTTATTTCTTTATAACAAGGAAAACTTTCATTTAATTGATAAATTATATCATCTTTTTGTTTTATATCTTCTTCAACTTGTTTTATATTTTCTTCAGTAAATTCTTTTTCTTGTTGTTTTTTTTTTATTTTTTTTTCATAATCTAATATTTCTTCATTGTTTTTTACTATTAATTTTTTCACTTCATCTAAAACATTATCTTGTTTAATTTCTTCTTTTTTTTTTTCTTTTTCTTCTTTCATATTTAATATTTTTTTATTTATATTTTCTAACCATAATTTTAATTCTTTATTTTGATTTTCTAAAGATGATATTTTATCCTTTATTTTCTTAAAAGAATCTTTTTGGCCATTTAAAATTTTCATAAATTGATTTTCTTGTTCTATATTTAATTCTTTTTGTTTAATTACTTTATCAGATAAATTTTCATATTCTTGTTTAACATAATTAAACTCATCTATTAAATTTTCAATTTTTTGAGAATTTTCTACATTTTTTGAAAAGAAATTTCCTATAAATCCTGTTAATTTATTTGAATATATATTCTCATTTTTTTCATTTTCAACTAATGTTATTTTTGAATGTATATCTTCTATTAATTTCTGTAAATCATTTATTTGATATTCTTTTTCATTTGTTAATTCTTCATAATCTTTTAATGTTTGTAAAATATTTTTATTTTTTACTTTTTCCTTTTCAAATGCTTCTGAAATTATAGATAATTTTTTCTGAACTTCTCTTAATTCTTTACTATCATATTCATCCATTTTTTTCAATATAAAAATGTATTGACTCAAAAAAATTTAAAAATAATTCTTCTTTCAATAAAAAATACAAAAAAAAAAAATAAAATATCAAAAAAAAAAATATCAAAATAATCGAAAAAAAAGTTATCTAAAAAATAAAAGGAGAAAATTTATTTTTCACATTTATATCATTCATATTAACAATAATAAACTTTGCATTAGCATATTCCTTAAAATACAAATCTCTAAATTTATATAAAATAACAAAATTAGATTCTCAAAGGCAATTTGAATATTTATCAGAAGTATTAATAGTATCAAATTTAAAACTTCATATAACTGCATTTGCCTATGACATAATATATATATTATTATTTATTTTTTTAAGTAAATGTATTTTTAATGAAAATCAGAATGATCAAAATATGGAAAACATAAGAATAAAAGCAATGAAAGAAAATGAAGTAAGTAATTTATTTATTGAATTTTTTTCCTTATTTTTTATTAAAGGAATTGCACTTGGATTTGGTTTTTTTTATTCTTTTGAAATTATAATTGAAATTAAAAAAATAATAAAAGATTTATCTACTCCAAAAAGTGAAGATCAATTAAATATATTACAAAGTATTTTATTATATTGCACATTAATGAAATGGATTAATTTATTTACTATGTTTTATTTAATTTGGCTTTATACTTTAAGATTTATTGAAAGTTGTTGTTATAGTGAAGATACTCAAATTGTTTTAATTAGAAATGATTCTAATTATAGAGATTCTTTAAATGAAAGGACTACTAGAGATAGTAGTTTAAATATGATTCATAGTATTAATAGTGATGTTAATGATTCTGGAATGAATGAATAAATTTCTTTTTTTTAGAAATAGGTTTTTTTTTTTTGATGTTTTTGATTTATTTTATTTTTGTTTTTTAATTTATTTTTTGTTTTTTTTATTTATAATAATATATAAGAATATGCTTTTGAATTATTTTATGATTGTTTTTTTTTTCTTATTATTCTAATGAATTTATATCGATGAAAGTTTCATTATTTTTGGGTTCAATTTTTTCTAATACATTATTAATTTTATCATTTTGAATATTATTATTATTAATATTTATATTATTATGAATGTTATTTATTTCATTAATATTTCCTTGATTATTATTATCATATATATTTTCATTATTTCCACGATTCATTTCAAATATATCAAAAGGAGTTGGCGTTTCTATTTTTTGATTTTTTTCTATATTATTATTATTTTCATTTTTATTTTCATTGTTATTATCTTTTTCATCAATATTTTTTTCATTATTCAATGAAAAATTATTATTATTAATATTTCTTTCATTATTTGAAGGAATATCATTAATATTATTAATATTTAAATCATTCAAATAATTGTTGTTATATTTTTCACTAATATTTTTAAAAGAATCATCTTTATATTTATGTCCGATAAAAATAGGTAAAATTAATTTAGGTTTTGAACCCGAAAAAGTAGCACTTTCATAAGCAATATAAATTTCAATAAAATATTCACATTTCAAATTTTCAAGAGATACAGAAGGTAAATTTAAACTAATTTGTCCATAATTTTTATTTAAATCATTGTTTTTTAAAATTAATTCATAATTAAATAAAGAAGTTTCACCAGGTTTAACATTAATATAAATTTCTTTATTGATAATAATACAAGTATGATATAAATTATTTCCAAAATAATTATATTTATAAAAAATAATATTTCTAATTAATTTAATATTAATATAATTAACTTCCATTCCTCCTAAAGTATTATCAATAGTAATTTTTAAAGGAATATTTTCATCATAAATAAAATAATTTTTAGGATAAAAAGCAGATAAATTTATTGTTCCTTGAAAAGATAATCCCCATTTATAAATTTCATTTTCTTTAGAAAAAAACAAATCTTTTCCTAATTTTTGAGAATATGATAATATTATTATTGTTTTTTCTGATTTAGGATTAAAATTTATTTTAGTTCCATAAGGTATATCTAATTCTATTATTATATAATAATGATTATATCCTTTTCCAGAATTAAAATTAAAAGAAAATGAAGGTTGAATAAAATCAGGAATTATAAAATTAAAAGGAAAAATATATTCTCCTGGTTCTAAAGTCACTAAAGATTTATTTATATTTAAATATTGTTTTAAATTTAAAAATATTTGAATCATTATATTATCTGAATTCTTTTTTACCGTATGAGAATTTTTCCCTTTTTGAATTCTTTCTATATATCCTTCTTCATTTTTTAATTTTATTATTATATCATTTATATTTATTTTTTCTGGAATTTTACATTTTATTGTTCCTGATATTTTATCTCCTGGATATAATACTTCTTTTTCTAATAATATTTCAATATTTTCATTAATATTTTTTCCATTTTCTAACCCCATTATTTTATTAATATTTAATTTTGTTATAAATTGTTGATTTTAAACATTTTAAAAAACTAGAAAAAAATAATTTAATTATTTTTTATTCTTAGAAAATTATATTTAACATACAAAGAAAAAAAATCATACAATAACAAATGTCAAATCAACAATTTGAAAATGAAGATAAAGAAAATGATAAAAATAAAATGAATGTAGAAACAAGTCAAAAGCAAAAATCCGAGAAATTAAAAAAAGAAATAGAAAAATTAGAAGAAATTGGAAAAAAAGGAAAATTGATTAAAGTTATTAAAATATCAATAGAATTTTATGATTATATAAAAACAATGTTAAATGAATATACATTAAGAATATTATCATATATAATAAAAGGTTTTATTCTTTCTTTAACAAAAGATTATAATAATTTAATAAGAGAAAACAATAAATTTTTAGAAGAAAAAATTTTCAAAATAAATTTAACTGATAAAATAAAAAAAAGCGAAAAGAAAATAGAAAAAAATAAAATAGAAGAAAATTTTAGTTTAAAGAATTTTTCTTTGTTTCAAGAAAATCAATTATTTGAAAAATTTTTGGAAAATTCAAATATGAGTGAAATAATACATAAAACTTTTGAAAAAATAAATGAAAATATTTCTCAAATTAATTTTGACAATTTTACAGAAAAAGAAAAAAAACAATTTTTAAAAGAAAATTTTATTAAACCCTTAATACAAACTTGCCCTATAACTTCTAATTTTTTTTCTTCTATGATGTATTTCAATAAAGAAGAAGAAGATAATAATTTAAAATTTTCTGATTATTTAAATTTAAATGAAAATGATTTTTTTAATAAAGACAATTATCAAAATGAAGATATTAATAATTTTAATAGTAATGACATTTGTTTAGTTAAAGATTATAAATTAATTGAACAACAATTTCAAACAAAAAAAAATATTTGTTTTTTATTTGATTCTAAAGAAATAGAAATAGATATAAATTCATATTTAAATAATATAAAAAATATAAATGAAGAAAATGAAGCAGAAGAAATTTACACAAAAAATTATAGAGAAATAATGAAAAAAGTAAGATTAGAAAAATTTAAAAATTCTTTAATAAATAATAGATTTAAAATAGAAAAAATAGATGAGTTAAAAAAGTATCCTTTGATTATTTCAGAATATACTTTTAATAATTTATGTAAAACTTGTAATTTTAAAGGATTTGGAGATTATGTTAAATATAATAATAATAATGAAGAAGAAAATAATTTTGAAGAAAATTTTTTAAATAATGATTCTGTTTTAAAATATTCTAATGATTCAAGTAAAAGCTTTAAAAGCTTTAATAATATTAATTTACAAAACAATAGTAATAATCAATCTAAAGAAAATATTTTTTTAAATTTAAAAAATGTAATTCAAAATCAAATTAAAAATGTTGTTTTAAGTTTGAAAAATTATCAAGATGTTAGTTTACAATATATTTGTAATAAAGTTTCTGAAGAAATTAATCAATTTAAAAAAGTAAATGAAAAAGAAAAATGTTCTTTGATTTTTTATAATTTTTTATGTACTTGCCAAAGTGAAAATATTCAAATGAAACAATCAGAAATTTTCGGAAATGTTTTTATTTCAAATGATTAAGCATAAATAATAATATTATTCTATATATTTTTTAATAAAATAAAAAGATATTATTTTCTTTTTTTAAAAACTTTTAATTTATTTTTTTGCCTAAAATAAATAAAAAAATAAATGAAACAATTATAATTAAATAAAACAAATAAATTTAAATAATGAAACCTCACATAATATATACTTTAATAGCAAGAGAACCAAATATAATATTATGTGATTATACAGAATTTAGCGGAAATTTTCAGCAAATTTCAGCTATATTAATACAAAAATTAGATGATAATTCCAATTCAAAAATAAGATATCAAAAGTATAAAAAAAATTTATATTTAATTATAGTCATTGGTTTTATTATATAGGAGAAAATGGAATTAAATATCTTTGTTGTTGTGATAATTTCCCAAATGAAAAAGCAATTGAATATTTATATACTATTAAAAATAAATTTAATAATAATTATTCTGATGAAATTATTCAATCAAAATATTCTTTCCAATTATCTGAATTTTCTCAAATAATTAAATCTACTAATCATTATTATGAAGATGTCACTAATGTTCAAAATAAATTAAATCTTTCTTCAGATATTTATGAAAGTTTTTTTGAAGAAAATATCAGTGAAATTTTAGGTCCTGATGAAAAATATTTATTAAAATTACAAAATAAAAATAGTTTAGAAATTGAATTTCGTTCTTCTGTAAAATATTTTTTTTTATTTTTATTAGGCTAATTTTATTAAAAAAACTGCAGGGTTTAATTGGATTCAATATATTGTTATTGTTATTATTTTATTTGTGCTTATTGGAATTATTTATTTTATTATTTTAAAATTATGAAGAATTATTTTTCTTCATTTTTATTTAAATTAATATATTTAATGATAAGATTAATTTATAATCTTTAAATAAATAATTAATTCTTTTTCTATTTCTTTATTTTCAATTTTTCACACAATTTTAATTTGATAAACTTCAATTTCATGGGCTGTAAAATAATAATATCCTCCAGATAAAGCTCTACATCTTCCTCCTCAATATGAACGAGGAAAATTACAAGAACTGGAATAATTCTGAGAACAACCATTAGCAATATATAAATCATGACCATTTCAAAAAGTAGGACCATAAGAAGAATAATCATAAATAGCATTATTACCATCATTAGTAAAATAACATTCCTTATAATCTAAACTAAATAAAAATGCATTATTATCCTTTATATAATTATTAGTACTACCCCAACTTTGAGTTGTAAATCCTCCACTTCTATATCCTAATGTAGTTCTAATTAGTGATAATGTATATCCTTGACCATTTCATTTACTATGAAATGTTGAAGAAGAATCTCCATCTCTTGTTAATTTATATAAAAGATTCATTTCTATTGTTTTATTTTCTTGATTTAATTTTTTTAATATCCAATTATTTATCATTTTCTTTTCTTCTTCGTTTAATATAATATCTTTTGAAGATAAATTTTCCTTTAATTTTTCTTCAGAAATTTTTGTAATTTGATTTTCTAAATATTTCACTTTTTTTCTTAAGTCATTTACAGTAGAACATAATTCAGAAATTATTTGATTTGTATCTGCTTTACTTTGAGGAATTGATAAAATTACTTCTTCAATTATTTTTAAAGGTAAATTTAATATTAAAAGAATTAATGATGTTTCTATAGAAAATGATACTTTATTTTCTTCAAATAAACTTTTTATTTCTGGAATTAATTGATCAATATTTTCAAATAATTTAAAATATCTGCTTTGTTTGATTAAGTCTTCTAAAGTAAATTTTTGGGAAAATGTTCTTAAAGGAACTGAATCATCTTCTATTATTGTTATTACTAAAGAATTACTTTCATTTGATAAATATAATGTCAAAGAAGAATCTTTATTTTTTAATTTAAATTTATTTTCACTTGCAACTTTTGGAGCATCCATTTTTTATTTAATGTGTTTAACTATTTTAAATATAATTTAATTATTTATTTAAAAATTGTTTTTATATTGAAAAAAATAATTTCATTATTCCATAATATTTATTTATTATTATTTAAATGTTTCTGAAGTATTTCAAATAAATCAACCATTATAGGATCTGCAGTTTTATTTCTTCCAATTCTATTATTTATTACAATTGATTTAAACGAAGAAATTTTTTCTAATAATTCTTTATCTTTTCCATAATTTTCAAAATATTTACTACAATAATTATCAAAATGTTTCATAGATATTTTTAAATCTTGAATTATTTTATTTTTATTAATGTTTTGTGGAATCTCTTTTATAAATTTTTGTCTATAATCACTAATAAACAAACTCATATAAAAATCCATTAATTGTTGCATTGTTTCTATATAATCTTTTATTTTTTGATATAGTATATTTTTTTCATTTACATTATTATTTAAATTGTTTTTAACATTATTTTTGTTGTGGTTTATATCATTTGGATTATTATTATAATTATAAATCCCATTGTTAATATTCTTTTGCATATAATAATTTTCATATTGAATATTATTATTTTGATAATTATTATTTCTCTGAATATTATACTTTTTATTATTTTTTTCATTATCATAAGTATTATTAATAT
>JAEEGI010023408.1_pt1 | contig 12131 bp, 23 predicted proteins | sample 8958751 | NCBI WGS metagenome assembly JAEEGI01 (sample SAMN16246545, study PRJNA631951) | gut metagenome | biome: gut microbiome; feature: rumen; material: KS-attached | host: Bos | place: Iran: Karaj | collected 2018-10 | reverse complement strand
GAAGGAACGAACGGAAAGCTCCAGTTCCTCGATGGTCATCTCCAGAACCTTTTCTTTCTTGTCTTCTTCCTTTTCCACCATGATTTCGACCATATCCATGCTGTCTGTCAGACCGATGAAGAGATTCAGGTGTTCCTGCATGATCTTTGCACCGATGGACACCCCCTCATCCGGCTGGATGCTGCCATCCGTCCAGATTTCCAGGGTCAGCTTATCATAGTCCGTCACCTGTCCCACACGAGTATTTTCCACGGTATAATTCACTTTCTTCACCGGGGTGAAGATGGAATCCACCGGGATCACGCCGATGGGCATGGAGTCGTTTTTATTCATTTCTGCCAGCGCATAGCCTCTGCCCCTTGCCATGTTGATTTCCATGGACAATGTGGAGTTTTCATCGACGGTGGCGATGTGGAGTTCCGGATTGAAGATCTCCACTTCGCTGTCCACGATGATGTCGGCAGCGGTGACTTCTTTCGGACCTGTCACGTTGATCAGCGCCTTTTTCGGGCTGTCTCCGTTAATCCGTATGGCCAGTCTCTTCAGATTCAGGATGATCTCGGGCACGTCTTCCTTCACACCCGGGACCGTGGAAAACTCATGCATGATCGTGTCCACGCGAATGGAGGTCACGGCTGCACCCGGAAGAGAGGACAGCAGGATCCGCCGCAGGCTGTTGCCCAGGGTGATTCCATAGCCTCTTTCCAGAGGTTCCACAACGAATCTTCCGTAGTTTGATTCCGTTTCGGAATATTCACATTTGATGGTCGGCTTTTCAATCTCGATCATTCTAACCCTCCTTTTTTTACTATAACGTTTTCACTATGAGGGTCTAATCTTACTTCGAGTACAGTTCGACGATGAGATGTTCTGCGATCGGTGTGTCGATCTGATCTCTTGTCGGAAGTGCCAGCACTTTCCCTTCCAGCTTTTCGCGGTCCACGGAAAGCCATGCAGGTACGAGGATCTCGATTTCCTTGATTTCCTTGAATCTCGGAGAGCTCTGGCTCTTTTCCTTGACCTTGATTACATCTCCCGCTTTAACCATATAGGAAGGAATGTTCACTTTCTTGCCGTTTACAGTGTAGTGGCCATGAACCACCATCTGTCTGGCTTCTCTTCTTGTAACTGCCAGGCCCATTCTGTACACAACATTGTCCAGTCTGGATTCCAGCATGATCAGCAGGTTTTCACCGGTGATGCCCGGCTTTCTTGCTGCCTTGTCAAATGTGTTTCTGAACTGCTTTTCCAGAACACCGTAGATGAACTTCGCCCGCTGTTTCTCTCTCAGCTGCAGCCCGTACTGGCTCATCTTGCCCCGCCGTCTGTTAGGAGTTCTTTTGGATGTTTTATAAATGCCCAGATGAGAGGGATCGATCTCCAGGGATCTGCATCTCTTCAGAATCGGGTCTCTGTTTACTGCCATGATTCAATTCCTCCTTTCATCAGACTCTTCTTCTCTTTGGCGGTCTGCAACCGTTATGAGGAATAGGAGTGATATCTTTGATCATCGTGATTTCCAGGCCGGCGGTCTGCAGCGCTCTGATGGCTGCTTCTCTTCCGGATCCCGGACCTTTTACGTATACTTCCACAGTCTTCAGACCGTGTTCCATCGCGCCCTTCGCCGCTTCTTCCGCTGCACTCTGTGCTGCGAACGGTGTGGACTTTCTGGAGCCTCTGAAACCAAGGGAACCCGCACTGGACCAGGAAAGAGCATTTCCGTCAAGGTCAGTGAGAGTAACGATGGTGTTATTGAAGGTAGCCTGGATATGAGCCTGGCCCTTCACGACATTTTTACGATCTCTTCTTTTCTTACGAACAACTTTTTTCTGCTGTTTTGCCATTCTCTCTCACCCTCCTTTACTTCTTCTTCTTTCTTCCTACGGTCTTCTTCGGACCCTTCCGGGTTCTTGCGTTTGTCTTTGTTCCCTGACCCCGAACCGGGAGACCTCTTCTGTGACGGATGCCTCTGTAGCACCCGATTTCCATCAGCCGCTTGATATTAAGGGATACTTCTCTTCTGAGATCACCTTCTACCTGATAGTCGTTTTCCAGAATCTTTCTGATAACACCGACTTCATCTTCTGTCAGATCTCTGACTCTTGTGTCCGGGTTGATCCCAGCTTTCTCTAAAATGGCATTAGAGGACTTTCTGCCAATGCCATAAATGTAAGTCAAACCAATTTCGACTCTTTTGTCTCTCGGTAAATCGACGCCGGCAATACGTGCCATTCAGCTTACACCTCCCTGTGTAATGATTAAAATAATGCTGTTGTATTATTTTAATACCACCAATACAGGTCGCCCCTTCGGTGTCTCCCGACAGCGGGGACGCAGCCGCTCCCGTTACGATGATATTGTTTAAACAGATAACTAATATATTATAGTACAAACTTTGCACTATTTCCAGTATTATTTTTTGATTTTGTTAATTTTTCGGTTAAAAACCTCATCCCTGCTTCTGTTTGTGCTTCGGGTTGGAGCAGATAACCATTACTTTGCCGTTTCTCTTAATGACTTTGCATTTTTCGCAGATCGGCTTTACGGATGCTCTTACTTTCATTTTACTTCCTCCAATTACTTGTCTCTCCAGGTAATACGGCCTCTTGTCAGATCGTAAGGTGACAATTCGACTTTGACTCTGTCCCCGGGAAGAATGCGGATATAATTCATTCGGATCTTACCAGAAATATGGGCCAGGACTTCATAGCCATTCTCTAACTTTACTTTAAACATCGCATTGGGCTGAGCTTCGAGCACGGTGCCAAATACTTCAATGACATCTTTTTTCGCCATATCACGCACCTCCTTACCTTAAACCGGCCAGCTCTCTGCGTATCAGAGAATTCTCCGGTCCTTTGCCTTGAACAATCATTTCACTGATCGATTCGATGATCCGATCATATTTCTGCAAATGCTTACTCTTCTTTCGCTTTGGCGCCTCTATTTTTCGCTTCGCTCCGTCTGCGATCCGGACATAGTCGTCATCCAGGACTTCCACCACTACGAAGAGGCGGTCTTTGTCCCGGCCCGCCAGGGCGCGGACGACCTGTCCGACCTGTAAAGAATTCCTGCAATTCATGGATCTTACACCTGTCTGCCTTATTTCAGCATGGTGAGGATCTCCGGTTCCCCGTCCGTGATGATGATGGTGTTCTCGTAATGAGCCGAGATCTGTCCGTCCACGGTCACCGTGGTCCACTCATCCTCCAGCACGATGCACTCGTCCGTACCCACGTTGACCATGGGTTCAATGGCCAGGGTCATTCCCGCCTGGAGTCTGGGTCCCCGCCCGGCAGGCCCGTAGTTGGGCACCGGCGGGTCTTCATGCATGTTCGTACCGATTCCGTGTCCCACGAATTCCTTCACGACGCTGAAGCCGTTGGATTCTGCATGGACCTGGACGGCGTGGGAGATGTCGCCGAGGCGCTTCCCCACTCTTGCATTTTCGATCCCCTTGAAAAAACTTTCCCTTGTTACTCTGATCAGCTTTTCTGCTTCTTCCGAAACCTGTCCGACCGGATAGGTCCGGGCAGCATCGCTGTAATATCCTTTGTATATGGTTCCGGTGTCCACGCTGATGATGTCCCCCTCCTTCAGTTTCAGGTGGGAGGGAATCCCGTGGACGATCGTCTCATTGACGGAAGCGCATATACTGGCCGGAAATCCACCATAACCCTTGAATCCCGGTATCTGGTGATTCTTTCTGATCTCAGCTTCCACTATGCGGTCGATAGCGGCGGTCGTCATTCCCGGTTTGATCACTTCCGGTAACATTTCATCTAAAATATAGGCCGTCACCTTAGCTGCTTCTCTCATGATTTCCAGCTCGTGCTCAGTTTTGATCACGATCATATCTTGAGTCTCCTATCTGTTAACCTAAAGCAGCAAAGATTTCTTCCTGTACCACAGCGGCATCCTGTTCGCCGTTTACGTGGACAATGTTACCCTTCTTTTCATAGAAATCTACCAGAGGAGCAGTCTCTGTGAGATATACATCTATTCTTCTGGCCACGGTTTCTTCCTGGTCGTCCGCTCTGTGGGCAACAACGCCGCCGCACTTGTCGCAGACGCCTTCAACCTTTGTGGGCCGGAAGGAAATGTGATAGGTTTCGCCGCACTTCTTGCAGACTCTTCTGCCGGTGGCACGTCCGATCAGCACGTCTCTGCCAACCTGGATGTCCACGACTTTGTCTACGTCCATGCCCAGTTTTTCCATGGCTTCCGCCTGGAAAACGGTTCTCGGGAAACCATCCAGCAGATAACCGTTTGCGCAGTCATCCTGCTGCAGCCGGTCCTGAACCAGTTTGATAACCAGTTCGTCCGGTACCAGTTCGCCTTTGTCCATATAGGCCTGTGCCTGCTTGCCCAGCGGGGTGCCTTCCTTTACATTCTTCCGGAAGATGTCGCCGGTGGAAATATGGACGATGTTATATCTTTCTTCAATGCCTGTTGCCTGGGTGCCTTTGCCTGCGCCCGGAGGCCCTAATAATACGACTTTCATTTTGATCTCCTTTAGTTCAGGAAGCCGGAATAATTTCTCATTACCAGCTGGTTTTCAATCTGTTTCATCAAATCCAGTGCAACACCTACCGCAATCAGCAGGGAGGTCCCGCCGAAGTGGAGGTTCATGCCCAGGAAGTGGGAGACGATGGTCGGCAGTACGGCCACCACGCCCAGGAATACGGCGCCGACAAATGTGACTCTCATCATAACATTTGTCAGGTACTGTGTGGTGGGAACGCCCGGGCGGATGCCGGGGATGAACCCGCCGTTGTTCTTCATGTTATAGGCCACATCCGCCGGGTTGAAGGTGATGGCGGTGTAGAAATAAGTGAAGAACATGATCAGTATAAAGTAAATGCTCGAATAGATCCAGACACCCGGATTTCCGGAAGTGGACAGGTATTTGCCCACGAATGCGGAGAACGCGGTGTTTGGCGCAAAGTATGTGATGGTCATCGGGAACGCCAGCAGAGCCATTGCAAAGATAACCGGGATTACACCTGCCTGGTTGACTTTGATTGGAATGTGGGTGCTCTGACCGCCATACATTTTTCTGCCGACAACTCTCTTGGCGTACTGCACCGGGATCTTTCTGGCTCCCTGCTGGATCATGATGATTCCCAGTACGACAAACAGCGCAAATACGGCGAAGAGAAGAACGGTGAACAGGCTCAGAGTTCCTTCTCTCATGTTGAAGGACATGTTCTGCAGCGCGGAGGGCAGTCTTGCCACGATCCCCGCGAAGATCAGCATGGAAATGCCGTTCCCGACTCCGAATTCGTTGATCTGTTCGCCCAGCCACATCAGGAAGGCGGTACCCGCCGTCAGGACCAGGATGATGGTGATAAAGGAGAAGGCTCCCCGGTTCACCACGGCGCTGTTGAACAGACCGACTGTCAGACCGATGGCCTGGATCAGTGCCAGGGCTACGGTCAGATATCTGGTATAGCGTACGATTTTCTTTCTGCCTTCCACGCCCTCTCTGGCCAGTGCTTCCAGCGATGGAATCGCGATGGTCAGCAGCTGCAGGATGATGGACGCTGTGATGTAAGGCGTGATACTCAGCGCGAAGATCGTGAAGTTGCTGAATGCGCCGCCGGAGAAGAGGTCGAACATGCCGAACAGTCCTCCGTCGGAGTTTTCAAACAACTGCTGGATCACTTCCCGGTCCACTCCGGGGATCGGGATCGCGCAGCCCAGCCGGAAGATGACCATCATCAGCATCGTGAAGATGATCTTTTTCCGGACATCCGGGATTTTCCAGGCGCTTGCCAGTGTAGAGAAGATACTCATTAGATCACCTCTGCTTTACCACCGGCTGCTTCGATTTTTTCCACAGCGCTGGCTGTGAATTTGTTAGCCTGAACTGTTAAGTTCTTTTCCAGCTTGCCGTCGCCCAGCACTTTCACGCCGTCAGCGACTTTCTTGATGATTCCTTTTTCGATCAGCATTTCCGGTGTGACCACGGTGCCGTTTTCGAAGAGGTTCAGCGCTTCAACGTTTAAGATCGCCCACTGTTTCTTGTTGGGGTTATTGAAGCCTCTCTTCGGCATGATTCTGGTCAGGGGCATCTGGCCGCCTTCGAATCCCGGTCTTACGCCGCCGCCGCTTCTGGAGTTCTGGCCGTTCATACCTCTGCCGGCGGTCTTGCCCTGTCCGGTAGCGGTACCTCTGCCCTTTCTCTTCGGGGCCTTCGTTGCGCCTTTCGGTGCTCTTAATTCATGTAATTTCATATTGTAAACACCTCCGACTAAACTTCTTCTACTTCTACCAGGTGAACAACCTTCTGGATCATTCCTCTGATCTGGGGATTATCCGGCTTGGTCACTACCTGCCCGAGCTTTCTCAGCCCGAGCGCTTCTACGTTCTTTCTGTGAAGAGGTTTGGAGCCGATCGTGCTCTTTACTAATTTGATTTTCAGTTCTTTTGCCACGGCGATCCCCTCCTATCTTAAGATTTCCTCTTTGGTTTTCCCTCTGAGTCTGGCAACTTCTTCAACGGTCTTTAAGCTCTTCAGTCCTTCCATGGTCGCATAAGCCATGTTACCGGCATTGTTGGAGCCGATGGACTTCGCGCGGACATCGCTGATTCCCGCCAGTTCCAGGACGGTACGCACCGCGCCGCCGGCGATAACGCCGGTACCGGGGGCAGCAGGCATCAGGAGAACCTGTCCGGCTCCGAAGATCCCTGTGATCCGGTGGGGAATGGTGGTCCCTACCATCGGAACCAGTACTAAATTCTTCTTTGCATCTTCGATCGCTTTCTTGACAGCATCCGGGATTTCCTGGGCTTTGCCCTGGCCGACTCCCACATAGCCTTCGCCGTTTCCGACTGCAATCGTAACGGAGAACCGGAAGTTCCGGCCGCCCTTTACAACCTTGGCTACACGTCTGATATTAACGATCTGTTCTGTGAATTCCATCTTGGATGTATCGGTATCGTAACCCATCTGTGTTCTCCTTTCCTTAGAATTTCAGGCCAGCTTCTCTGGCACCGTCTGCTAATTCTTTTACTCTTCCATGATACAGGAAGCCGCCTCTGTCGAAGCTGACGGTTTCGATCCCGGCTGCCAGGGCTTTCTTCGCCACTGCTTCGCCGACGACCTTCGCCGCTTCCTTGTTTCCGCCGTAAGGGATCTGATCCTTCAGGTCCTTGTCGGTAGAGGAAGCCGCTACCAGGGTGTGCCCCTTTGTATCATCGATGATCTGAACACTGATGTTTTTCGCGCTTCTGAATACGCACATTCTCGGTTTTTCAGGAGTTCCGAACACCTTATTTCTTACTCTCTGATGTCTTTTCAGACGTCTCGCATTTCTGCTCGCTTTACCAGCCATTCAATTCACTCCTTTCCTATTACTTACCGGTCTTTCCTTCTTTTCTGAGAACTCTTTCATCCGCATAACGGATTCCCTTGCCCTTGTAAGGTTCCGGTTCTCTCCAGGCTCTGATATCTGCAGCAAAGTCGCCCACCAGCACTTTGTTGATGCCGGAAACGATGATTTCGTTCGGGTTGGGCACTTCTGTCTTGACATCAGCAGTATCCTTGACTTCAATAGGATGGGAATATCCTAAGGACAATACCAGGGTATCGCCTTTCTTTTCCGCTCTGTAGCCGACACCGACCAGATTCAGCTTCTTCTGGAATCCGGTGGTCACGCCGGTGATCATGTTGTTCACCAGGGCTCTGGACAGGCCGTGCAGTGCTCTTTCTTCCTTGACGTCGGAACCTCTCGAGAAGTTCAGTACGCCGTCATTGTTTTCGATTTTGATTTTCGGGCTCAGCTGTTCGGTCAGTTCGCCCTTGGGTCCTTTCACCGTCACCAGGTTGCTGTCGCTGATCTTGATTTCAACGCCGGCAGGAACAGTGATGGGTGTTTTTCCGATTCTAGACATTCTTTATACCTCCATTCCTACCATACATAGCAGATGACTTCGCCGCCGATGTTCTTCTTTCTCGCTTCCTTGTCGGTGATAACACCTGCGGAAGTGGAAACGATGGCAATGCCCAGGCCGCCGAGAACTCTCGGGATATCTTCGGTCTTTGCATATACTCTCAGGCCCGGCTTCGAGATCTTCTTGATTCCGGTGATAACTCTTTCTTTGTTCTGTCCGTATTTCATCTGAATCCGGATGATGCCCTGTTTGTTGTCTTCTATGAGATCATATCCCTTGATGTACCCTTCGTTCAGAAGGATCTCAGCAATGGATTTTTTCATTTTGGATGCAGGAACGTCTACGCTTTCGTGTCCAACCATGTTGGCATTTCTGATTCTTGTCAGCATATCAGCAATGGGATCTGTCATTGACATTTTTCGGTTCCTCCTTTCTTATTACCAGCTTGCTTTCCGCACGCCCGGGATCTGGCCTTTGTAAGCCAGTTCTCTGAAGCAGATACGGCAAATTCCATATTTTCTTAAAACGGAATGGGGTCTTCCGCAGATTCTACATCTCGTATACGCTCTTGTGGAGTACTTCGGGGGTCTCTGCTGCTTCACTTTCAGTGATGTTTTTGCCATTTCGCGCTTCCTCCTATCTTTCAAACGGCATGCCGAGGAGCTCCAGCAGGGCCATCGCTTCTTCGTCTGTCTTTGCCGTTGTGGTAAATACAATATCCATACCCTTGATCTTGTCGATCTTGTCATATTCGATTTCCGGGAAGATCAGCTGTTCCTTGATGCCCATGGCGTAATTGCCTCTGCCATCAAAGGAGTTTCTGCTGACGCCCTTGAAGTCTCTTACTCTCGGGAGAGCGATGCTGAAGAACTTGTCCGCAAACTCGTACATTCTGTCTCCTCTTAAGGTGACCTTCGTGCCGATGGCCATTCCTTCACGGACCTTGAAGTTCGCGATGGATTTTCTGGCTTTGGTGATGACCGGTTTCTGTCCGGAGATCAGGGCCAGTTCTTCTGCAGCGGTTTCCAGCAGCTTCGGGTTATCCTTTGCTTCGCCCAAGCCGATGTTGATGGTGATCTTCTCCAGCTTCGGAACTTCCATTACATTATTGTATTTGAATTTTTCCATCAGTGCCGGAAAAACGTCTTTTTTGTATGTTTCCTGTAATCTTGCTGCCAAGATGTCCTCCTCCTTTCAGATATCAGTCTACGACCTTGCCGGACTTCTTGGATACTCTGACTTTTTTGCCGTTTTCGATCCGATATCCGATTCTTGTCGGTGCGTTTTCTTTCTTATCAAAATACATCAGGTTTGAGATGTTTACGGGGCCTTCCTTGTGCTCGATGGCGCCCTGTCTCATGGTGTTGTTCGGCTTTCTGTGCTTGGTCTGGATGTTCACACCCTCTACGATGGCCATGTTCTTCTTCGGCATTACCTTCAGCACTCTGCCCTTCTTGCCTTTATCTTTGCCAGTCAGTACGATGACTGTATCGTCTTTTTTGATATGCATTCCTATTGACCTCCTATAATACTTCCGGAGCTAAGGAAACGATTCTCATGAAGCTCTTTTCTCTCAGTTCTCTTGCTACCGGCCCGAAGATACGTGTGCCAACGGGAGTTTTATCATCCTTGATCACTACTGCTGCGTTCTGGTCGAATTTCACGTAGCTTCCGTCGTTTCTTCTCACGCCGTGCTTGCTTCTGACCACGACAGCCTTTACGACATCGCCCTTCTTGACCATGCCGCCGGGAGTCGCATCTTTGACAGCGCATACGATTATATCACCAATGTTCGCATATTTCCGGCTGGTACCGCCGAGAATACGGATACATAATAATTCTTTCGCTCCTGAATTATCAGCAACACGCAGTCTGCTTTCTGTCTGAATCATATTCAGTGCCTCCTTCCAACAGTTCCTATTTCACCTTTTCGATTACGTTTACAAGTCTCCATCTCTTGTCCTTGGAAAGAGGTCTTGTTTCCATAATTCTTACTTTATCGCCGATGTTACATTCATTCTGTTCGTCGTGAGCCTTGAACTTCTTGGTTACCTTTACTGCCTTGCCGTACAGAGAATGTCTTACGAATTCTTCGACAGTTACGACGATGGTCTTGTCCATCTTATTGCTGGTCACGATGCCAACTCTGGTCTTTCTTCTGTTTCTGTCCATTGTTCATCCTCCTTTCGGCTATGCTTCCTGCTGAAGCTGCTTCTCACGAATCGCAGTCTTCGCTCTTGCGATATCTTTCTTGACGTCCTTCATTTTGATCGGGTTATCGAGCTGGCCTGTTACGTGCTGGAACCGGAGATTGAATAATTCCTGCTTCAGTTTCATCACTTCGTTGTTCAGCTCCTGCTCGGTCATTTCTCTGAATTTTTCGATTTTCACTATTCTTCACCGCCCTCTTCTGCCTGTTCTTTCACAGCAAACTTACACTTGACAGGGAGTTTATGGGATGCTAATCTCATCGCTTCTCTTGCTTTTTCTTCGGAAACTCCGCCCAGTTCGAACATCACTCTGCCCGGCTTCACAACGGCTACCCAGTATTCCGGAGCACCTTTACCGGCACCCATACGTACTTCAGCCGGCTTCTTGGTGACAGGCTTGTGCGGGAAAATCTTGATGTATACGTTACCGCCTCTCTTGATGGATCTTGTCATCGCGATTCTGGCTGCTTCGATTTGATTGGATGTGATCCAGCCCGGCTCTGTGGCCACCAGACCGAAATCTCCGTATGTGATCGTATTACCTCTTGTAGCAACGCCCTTCATTCTTCCTCTGTGGACTCTGCGGCGTTTCACTCTTTTTGGCATTAACATGTGTCATTTCCTCCTTTCCGGTCTGTGTCCTATTCCTGTGCAGGAGCTTCTGCAGGTTCTGCAGGTGCTTCTGCCGCTTCAGCCGGAGCTTCTTCTACAGGAGCAGCCACCTTCTTCGGGGCTCTCTTTACTCTGGGATTTACAACCGGCTTGCTGTCCTGGTTGAAATCTCTTCTTTCTCTTCTTTCTCTTCTGTTGTCACGGCCGCCGTCTCTGTCTCTTCTTCTGCGGTCGCCTCTTCTGCGGTCGCCTCTTTCCGGCTTTTCTTCCTGCTGTTCGATGCCCTTGGTCAGGATTTCACCGTGGTTGATCCAAACCTTAACGCCCAGCTTGCCGTATGTGGTGTTGGCTTCCCAGAAACCGTAACCGATGTCCGCTCTTAAAGTGTGGAGCGGAACGTTGCCTTCGCTGTACTTTTCGCTTCTGGCGATTTCAGCGCCGCCGACTCTGCCGGAAACCACAACTTTGATTCCCTTTGCGCCGGCCTTCATGGCTCTGCTGATAGCCTGCTTCATGGCTCTCCGGAAGGAAACTCTTCTTTCCAGCGCCTGAGCGATGCTTTCCGCTACCAGCTGTGCGTCCAGTTCGCTTCTTCTGACTTCGTTGATGTTGATCACGGCTTCCTTGCCGGTCAGCTTCTGGATGTCAGCCTTGATTTCTTCGATGCCTGCGCCGCTCTTGCCGATGACCATGCCCGGCTTAGCCGTGAAGATGGAAACCTTGACGGCATTGGCTGCGGACCGTTCGATCAGAACCTTGGCAACGCCTGCTAAGTATAACTTCTTCTTTAAGAATTGTCTGATTTTTTCATCTTCCACCAGGTAATCTGCAAAATCCTTCTTGCTTGCATACCATTTGGAATCCCAGTCTTTAATAACGCCGACTCTCAGTCCGTGCGGATTTACCTTCTGACCCATTCAGAAACCTCCTTACGCTCTTTCCTTCAATGTAACACCGATGTGGCTGCTTCTCTTTAAGATCATCGCAGCTCCGCCCTTTGCCCCGGCTCTCCATCTCTTCATGGTCGGGCCCTGGTTGGCGTAAATCTCTGCTACATACAGTTTATTTAAATCCATGTTGTGGTTGTTTTCTGCATTCGCTGCTGCGGATCTGACTACCTTTAAGATCGCTGCTGCGCTGCTTCCCGGTGTAAACTTCAGGATTGCCTGAGCTTCGCTTAAGCTCTTTCCTCTGACCAGGTCTGTGATCGGCTTTAATTTGCTCGGGGAGATCCGAACATATTTTGCTACAGCCTTCGCTTCCATGCGATTACCTCCTATTTATTTCACTTTTGATCCTTTTTCTTTGTCTGCATGCCCTCTGTAGGTTCTGGTCGGTGCGAATTCGCCCAGCCGGTGTCCTACCATATCTTCTGTAATTTATACCGGAACATGCTTTCTGCCGTCGTGA
>JAEEGI010023407.1_pt1 | contig 12131 bp, 8 predicted proteins | sample 8958751 | NCBI WGS metagenome assembly JAEEGI01 (sample SAMN16246545, study PRJNA631951) | gut metagenome | biome: gut microbiome; feature: rumen; material: KS-attached | host: Bos | place: Iran: Karaj | collected 2018-10 | reverse complement strand
CGAACGGCAGCAGAAAGATCAGCATCGCCCGGATGAAAGCCGGATAGATGGCCAGCGGATACTTCGCGTAGTTTGAGAAATTGTATATGATCTGCAGCAGCGGTCCGCTGCGTTTGAAAATGAAGGCGAGCGCTGCCATTGACACCTTGAGTGAAGTGATGATAACAGCGCCGAAGACTGCGCCGATACAAAGCACGGCGATCGCCCCCAAAGTGACCTTTACTGTAAGAGATGATGCACAGACCGCGATCAGAGCTACGCCCAGGATCAGCTCGCCGAAGCCTTCCGGCTGGAAAGTCTCGGCAAACACCTGGAAAAACACCGGCACCGGGCGCAGGAAATGCATGTCCATATCCCCGTCTTTGACCCGGCGGTAGGCCACGAGCCAGAACTCGTCGCTGAACAGATGATCGAGCGCGATGGGCAGCATCGAAAAGCCGTAGAAAAATCCGACCTCCGGCAGCGAATACCCCGCAAGAGCCGGGATGGACTGCAGGATGAAATACAGCGCGGCCAGAGAACATAAGTTGGAGAAGAAGAACGAAAACAGGGCTATCATCGTGTCCTTCTTGTATTCGAGCCGGGAGATGATGCTGCGCTTGATACAGGTAAAATACAGATGAACGTATCGCATGTCAGCCCCCCTGCACCGTGACCTTGCGGACAGCGCGTGTAAACAGGAGCTTCGCGAAAAGCTCCAGCAGCATGATCCATGCTACTGACAGCGCGAGGCAGCGCAGCGACTGGGCAAGATCGTATTTCATCATCAGGATAAGGACCGGATTCTGACTCATGCCGGCAAAGGGCATCCAGCTGACGGCTTCCCGCAGGCCCGCCGGGAAAAAGGCTAATGGCAGGAGCGTACCGGAAAGGAAGGCGACCAGCGTTTCTTTGAGCGAATTGAGTCCCCAGCCGGAAGAAGTGTAAAAGCACAGCACGCCGAAAATATAGGCTATCGTGTCATTAAGCAGCGAAGCGCACAGGCCGGCCAGCAAAAACAGCGCAAGATGCGCAAAGAAAGCCGGGAAAGAAAGATCCGGCAGAAAGCCGAGACAGCCGAGCGTCAACAAAGCCGCGGTGTACAGCGGTACGCCGAACAGCAGCGTCATCGTGAGAAAGCTCCCGAAGTTGGTCGCTGCGAATTTCCCGCGGTAGCTGATGGGCTTAATGAGATAATTGCCGATCGTGCCTTTTTTGATATCAGTATTTATGTTCCACAACGTGTCGTTGTTGAATGTCACGAAATTGAAGATCGTCGTCAGCACGACGTAGGCGATCATCTCACGGTAAGTAAAACCGTGGATCTCGGCGTCCATGCCGCCCGCGCTCGAGCGGTATACCGCCAGCCACAGAAAGACCAGGCAGGCCACCTGGCATACCGTGATGACCGCCCAGATCAGGATATTGAAGCGGTAGGCCATCGTGTCGATGGCTCCCGCGCGGAGGAAGGGCTTATATTTTTTCAGCATGCTCTGCCTCCTGCTGCTCCAGGATCGTCTTCACCACGTCGCCGATGGAGATCTCGGCGATCTTCATGTCCATGGCCCGCAGATCCCGGAAAGCATACTGGATCACCTGCTCGAGTACGGTCTTGTCCGCGTCAAATCGCAGGATAAGACGGCCGTCCTCCTCCGACAGGGCGACATCGGGTGAAAGCACCGGCGCGGTCTCCGCCCGGATCTCCGCCGGAACGGTCAGCGTCAGGGTCTTGATATTGCCGAAACGGTTTTTCAGGCTCGTCAGCGGTCCGTCGTAAAGGATCTTTCCCTTTTCAAGCAGGATGATGCGCGAGCAGAGATCCTCGATATCGTTCATGTCATGCGTGGTCAGCACGACAGTCGTGCCGTAGGTCCTGTTCAGGGCGTGGATCGCCTGTCTTATCTTCTCCTTCACCAGCACGTCCATCCCGATGGTCGGCTCATCCAGGAAAAGAATGCGCGGATTATGGAGCATCGACGCCGCGAGGTCCGCCCGCATACGTTCGCCGAGCGAGAGCGTGCGCACCGGCTGCGAAAGAAAGCGCGTAATGTCCAGAACCTCGCCCAGGAAGTCCATCCGTTCCTTATAGTCGGCGTCGGAGACCTGATAGATCTCTTTCAGGACCTTGAACGACTCGATCAGCGGAATGTCCCACCACAGCTGCGTCTTCTGGCCGAAGACGACGCCGATGTGCTGTGCGACCTGCTGCCGCCTGCGGTAGGGTTCCACACCGTCGATGAGGATGCTGCCGGAGGTCGGCGTCAGGATCCCGCACATCATCTTGATCGTGGTCGATTTCCCTGCGCCGTTCGCACCGATGTATCCCACGATCTGCCCGTCGGGAACGGTAAAGCTGATCTTGTCCACCGCCCGGATCTCCTCATATTTTCGCGAAAACAGGGTCTTCACCATCCCGGACACGCCGGTCCCGCGGATCGGCTTCCGGAACACCTTGCTTAATTCATTGACTTCTATCATAAACTCCGTCTTTCCCTTACCCGTTCTCCTTATCCGGCAAATGAGCCGCTTCGGCTGCGACCCCCGCAGATCATGACCGGCAGCCCGGAATATCCCGGCAAATCAAATCATAGCATAAGCCGGCACTTTTTAGTAGAGGCTGCCGGAAATATAAGCCAAACGGGCGGATCGAAGCCGTTCCGGATCGCAGGAAGGGCATCCTTCACAAATAAGAGGCTTCCTTATTATGAATGATCCCCATTTCCGGCGATACTGTGCCGTCTTCGACAATTTCCTTCAATAAATGTGCGATGGTCTCTTCCAGTCCGTCCGGGTCCTTGATGCCGAGACTTAATGTCAGGCTTCCCTGCGGGTCCGCATCAATCAGAAGGACTCTTTTTCCTTCCTGCGCGAGACAGACTCCCAGGTTCGCCACTGTAGTCGTTTTTCCGACGCCGCCTTTCTGATTGATAACGGCAATCACTTTACAGTTACTCATGGTCCTCCTTTCTTAAGAAATGGAAGGATCCTAGCCTTTAGCCCCGTATCATTTGTCATCTCATAGAAGTGGATGGCATCAGGCTTACGGATCCTTCCCGAATATAGGATAGGGTTTCCCCTTTGTTTCTTTTGTGTTTGTCTGCAAGCTATTTCTCCCCGGCCCCCGCTTGCGGGATCTTATCAGACGGCTGACTGCTTTCAGCTCCATGGGACTCTCACCCCCGTCAGGTTCTCTGCGGCCGCTCTCATTGCGTGATCCCCTTTTCACGGGGGCTGTGACTAAGCGGAAGTATCATTATCCCCTGCGCCTGTTATGGCCTACCCCGGGAGCAACCCGGGTATCGCTGTCACGGAACAATCGCTCGTCCGCCGAAACGGAGTCGTGGCGCACCGGCAGCCTGGCTTGGAGCTCATCACCCCGACGCAGGGAACGTATCTGCTAAATGCATATTCAGTTCTCAAGGTACCCGAGAGAGAAAAGACCCTCTCAACTGGTAGCCAGTGAGAACCCCCCAAAAGTAAAGAGAAATTGGCGATTTTTTAAAAAAAGTTTTTCTTAAGTTTCACGCGTCTCTCGCTTACGATTATTAAGTCATAATAGGTGTGATCTACTTTAGAAGCACAAAAATAGGGCTTCTCCGCCCCTCAATAAGTCATCGCATGTGTTTTATTGAGTTTGTTATTGACCCCTCTGAAATGAGCATAAAAAAAAGGAATCGCACATCATCAAAAATGACGCTATATCGTCATATTTTGATGGTCAGCGATCCCCACAAAAAACGTGCCTGAAGGGATTCGAACCCGAGGAAACAGTGCGGATATGACGATATATCAACATATTTGGCATTTCCCATGTTGTTGACCAGGTGGATTTTTTGTTGACCTACTCGATTTTTAGTCCTTCGAGCAGGTTAGATTGGGTCTTGAGTGCATTCGAAACCACAGCGATTTTTTCCGCCTCAGAATACCGATTCTTGTAGTAAAATCCACGAGTCGTTGCAATGTCAGTATGCCCCATCTGACTCGTAACAATCTTCTCAGATACGCCGGCATCTAAAAGCATTGACGCATAGGTCTTGCGAATCTTATGCAGCGTCTTTAACGGAAGACCTAAATATTCGCAGATCCTTTTCAGCTTTCCGGAAAACGTCGAAGAGATCATCCTGCCGTTAGTCTCTGGATTTGTAAAAAGATACTCTGCTTCCGGATTGATAGCCGCAATCTTTTCTATAAGCGAAACAGCAACGTCAGGAACCGCAATCACTCTCCATCCGTCTCTGCCTTTTGTAGACTCCCGTGTTTCATATATATATGCGCCGTCATCATCTTTATGCCTTGTCTGTGTCCTGGTCACCTTAAGCATACTTCCATTAAGATCGCTAAGTTTTAAAGCGGCAATTTCGCCGGATCTCAATCCCGTAAAGATACAGAGCAAGATTCCCAGATTACTCATGCTATTCTGCCTTTCGGGGAATTTGGGATCCATGATCCAGCCAACGATCTTCCCCAATTCATCATCCGTAAAAACTTCCTGCCAATCCTCTTTTACCTTATGGTTAAACATATGATCTGAGAGCTGCAGATCTGAAAGGAAATACGAGATGCTGATTGCGGTCAGTTTCTTTTTCTTGGCATATTTGAACATCCCCGAAAGAAGTATCCTTATATTGGCCCAGGCTTTTCTGGTCAGATGGTAATTGCATATGGTATCTTTAATCCAGTTATCCAGATCCTCTTCTGTAATCTCCTCTACAAATCTGGCAGAGAAACCCGAGGCAATAAAGACTCTTGCAAAATCCGTCTCAAATCTGTCTTTTGTCGCCTTCTCAATCTCATTATGACGCATTCTTTCATCAAGCCACATTTTGAAGAGGCCATAAACCGTCACTCTGGTTTCGATAGTTTTATAGTACTCAATCAGTTTCTTTTGCAGCTGCCGCATAGACCTGCTGGATATTTGCTTGTAACGAATCACAGCACCTTCAGGCATATCGACATGCGTCTTGTACATTTTTTTCTTTTTCTGATAGAAAATGCCATGATTATGCATACTGAGATAATGCTCATCAATCATTTGATCAATCTGCCCCAGCACGCCCTCATCAACAACATTGGAATCCACACAAGCACTTATATGACTCCTAAGCAGCTTCAGCTCTGCGATCTTGTCATTTTGAGGGTTGAGGTTTGGATTTGAGGTACGTTTCATTGCTGCGTGCCTCCCCTCTGCCTCGATTGTACTTTTTGGGATCCGGGAGTCTCAAATGTGCTTTTTTTGTCTTTAGGCTGAATTCGCACATTAATCCGAAAATCATAGCCATACGGATTCAGACAGATCTGGCATGGTTCATGAATCACCTGAAAAGCTTCACACCTTTCGATAAAGTGATCTTTTGATGCATAGTAAACACTTGCACATCTGCTGCAAAGGCAGAGTTCTATTCCGCGGTCTTTAACAGGAAAGATCTTCATATGGAACCTCCCATCAAATTCCGAATCTTTTCGTAGAGCAGCTGGACCTGGTACCATACATTTGACTTTGAGCAGCCCATATAAAGACTCATTTCCTGAAGAGAATACTCATTAATCGGATGCAGAGTCAGCAACATCTTTTCTTGATCCGACAGCATGCTGATGGCTGTAATCAGTTTTTCATTCTCCAGCGTATCGAACCACCAGAAAGGATTGGAATAATCCGGCTGCATCTCCACTGAGATTGCTTCCAGGAACTTTTTAAAAAGCGGATTCCTTCCGTCATCCTCCATCCCTTCTTTGAAGTTAGACAGTGATTGCGTATGTCTTTGATAAGTCCTGTCTCCCCTGGAAACATATGAGTCATACTCTTCGAGCTCCAGTATCTTCTCCTCGCACATATTGGCGTTCTGATACTCTTTTCTCTTACCAGCCATCTCCTCCCGCAACCTGCGCTGTTCCGCATAGTTGTACCGTCCCATTGTGTCCCTTTCCGCCTGCTTCGGTGAAGCGGAGGATACACTGCCGGAACGGTCCATTCTCGTGCCTTAGTCTGCACTAAAGAAGAGGTACCCATGCGGATCTCCAAAGTGATTTTTGAAGCGTTCAGCATATGTATCCTCAGCCCTTAATGCATGTCAGGCTTTCGATATTGATTTCAGCGGATGACTCCGTCTGATGGCATTAGCCTATCGGATGAAACGATCCGCGGGGAGGGATGAATCAGCACTCATTTCGGCGGTTTTGGGGCAAAAATCAACTTTTCCAGGAATGATGATATTCGAAAACCACTGGTATAACTGGCTTTTCAAAGGGGGATGATTCGTCACCCCCCTTGACAGAAAAAACCCGGCGCATCACGCCGAGCATAGGGAAGAAAACACAATGGTTCACTATCCTGTCAGATACAAATAATAATAAGATGACAATGGACATTTATACCAAGGTAAAGTATAATAATTAAGGGTGTTTTCCGTGATTGAACATATTACACAGATATCTCCGGATTTCTAAATCCAGCTTAGATACTGAGAGAAGCTTGTCGATACTCTTCGTCATCACATAGAATTGGATGTGGCGATTGCTATAAACATAGTGTTTCTCGGCTGGGTCTTCGGATTTGCAGGAAAAGTGAAAATTGTGAGACTGGAGAACAACAAACAGCAGTATTAGGAGTCGGTACCGCAGGAGGCAACCGTGACTAGATGAATATTATAGTCGTGCACATTAAGCAAATTTGATTAAGGAAGAAATTTATATGAAAGACCGTGCAATCACGTTGAAAACTGTAGGAGAATTGCTTGGAATGAATTTCTTCATTCCGGACTATCAAAGAGGGTATCGGTGGGAGAAACAACAGGCAATTGATTTGCTTGAAGACATCTATGATTTTGCAAGTAAAGTCGCTGCAGATAGCGAAGAAATCTACTGCATTCAACCACTCGTTGTCTCGGAAAGAGCGGATGACATTTTAGCTAAATGCAAGAGCCCAGAGGCAACACTTGAAGATATAAAAAAATACATAAAAAAATACATAAAGGGATCATGGAATGTTGTTGATGGACAACAAAGACTAACAACAATCTACTTACTACTCTGCTGCTTAGATATTAACGATAAATACGAAATTGATTATTGCACTAGGAACGGGAGCAGAGATTTTCTTCTCGACATTGAGTCAAAAGACAAGCGTGATGCTGAATGCAATATTGACTATTATCATATGTATCAGGTGTATACAACAATCAAAGAGTGGGTTGAGAAGAAAAACCAAAAAGAATTTGATCTCATAAAAACCGTTCTTTTGAATCGTGTAAACTTTATTTGGTATCAAGTTGATGCAGTTGATGAGATTGCGGTATTTACAAGGTTAAATATTGGGAAAATCCCGTTAACTGATTCCGAGTTAATAAAAGCATTATTCTTGAATCGAGCCAATTTTGGTGCAAATAATCCAGTAAGCATCAGAGAGTTTGAAACTCTTCAATATAAGATAGCTGTTGAATGGGATGAGATTGAACACGGCTTGCAGAACGATGAATTCTGGGCTTTTCTTCATGGAACCGCGTATAATAAATCAACACGCATCGATTTTATTTTAGATTCTATCTGCAAAAAAGATGATTACGGATTATATAAGAAGCGCAAGGAGCGCAAGGAGCGCAAAGAGCGAATTGGTAATGATGAGCACAAAACATTTAGATATTTTAATGAAGCTATTTCTATCAAGAAAAGTGCAAAAAACCCAGATTGGCTAAATGAACTCTGGACAATTGTGAAAAAGTATTATCAGGTATTCAATGAGTGGTATCAGGATTACAGATTATATCATTATATTGGATACCTCACAAATTCGTCTACTGCTGCTGCTATCGATATCACAGGTTATGTTGCAATATGGGATTCAAAAACAAAAGAGGGGTTTGTTGATACAATAAAAAATGACATATTAAGCCAGTTAAAAAAGTGGACTTGGATATCAGAGATTAAAACATATAAATTTGAACAAGATGGAAACAGAAGCAAGCGAGAGTGCATTGACATTCTGCTATTACACAACATCGAGACGATAATTCAGCAAAACGAAAAACTTATATTGGAAGCAAAATATAACCTTCCGAATTTCACAAAGTTTCCTTTTCACTTATACAAGAAAGAAAACTGGCAGGTTGAACATATCAGACCCAATGCTGGCGATGATCTAAAAAAAGAAGATGCAAAGAAATTGTATTTGTCTTTGGCTAAGCAGTATTTTTCGGACGATCTGGAATTGGCACAGAAAATCGACGCATTCCTTCAGGGAGATTCCTCTGGTATCGATTATACTGATATTATAGCAGAAATCTCTCAAAAAGGTGGGACACTGGCTGATGATGATAAAAATAGAATTTGGAATTTTGTGCTGTTAGACGAGGCAACAAATAAGGAATACGGCAATCAGATATTCCCTGTAAAACGTGCTTTTATAATTAATAAGGAAAATGGTAAAAAGATTAAGTATTCTTTTGAAAATGGAGCACTTGTAGAAAAAGCTGTTGTTCCAGAAGTGGCTTTTGTTCCCCCTTGTACAAAGAATGTATTTTCAAAACTGTATACTATAATGCCCACGACTATGATCAACTGGAATACAGAGGATGCCAATTCCTACTGGAATGATATCGCGGAAAAACTGAAGTATTACTTTAACGCTATAGGAATTAAATGAGTGAGGTGGTTTGGATGAATAACACGTCCGATTTATGGCAACTTCTTGAGAAATATGAGGTAATAATACCGATCATACAGAGAGACTATGCGCAAGGAAGAAAAGATAAGGAATATATTCGCAGAGCATTCTTGGGTAAAATAAAGAACTCTTTAGATAGCGGAAGTTCTGTAACGCTCGATTTTGTGTATGGAAATGTTAAGGGCAATCGATTTTATCCTCTTGATGGTCAACAGCGTCTCACGACATTATGGCTTGTTTATTGGTATATATCACTTAAGGCGGGTAAACTGTCTGAGGACAAAAGAATCTTATCTAAATTTTCCTATGAGACAAGATCGTCATCGGCCGAATTCTGTAAAGCGCTATGCAACAAGATCCCAGATAATGTTTCTGGACGTATTGTTGATTACATCAAGTCGCAAACTTGGTTTTATTCATCGTGGCTGCAAGATCCAACCATAAGCGCCATGTTGAGAACAATTGGCGGCGACAATGCAACAACAGATGATAATATTGAAACCGTCTTCAAGTGCTCTGATTACTTAAATTGCAGGGATAGACTATTAACTCGCTCAATTATTAATTTTGAGCTAATGATAATCGGCACTGAAAAACTACCAATATCAGACGATTTGTATATAAAGATGAACGCTCGGGGAAAAGTACTTACAGACTTTGAAAACTTCAAAGCTGATCTAGTCGCATGGATCCAGAATTCTCAAAATCCCGAAGACAGTCTTTTTGCACAGAATGTTGGAGCCAGCGAAATAAACTATAAACAATACTATCCGGCTTGTATTGATAATGCTTGGATGGATGTCTTCTGGAATTCAGCGCGAGAAAAGACTGACTCATCGTTCAACGGAAGAATAGATGATATTTATTTTTCATTTCTCAATCGCTACATTTTAAATGAAATATGCTTAAATGAAGATATGTCTCCAGAGGATTATGCTCCTGGCAAAGAGGATGCGGTTCATAAAGATTTAAAATCCAGGTTTGACAAACTATTTGGAACGGGACTGAGGGATTCTTCGGCGGACGACAGTTTAATTACTTATGAGGGATTCGATACATATAAACCATATATTACTTTTAACACACTAAGAAAGCTAGATGGAATACTTAAAGTTGCGTCAAGTAATCTGGCTATAATTGATAAGGCATTAAACATATCCGATGCAGATGAAGAGGAAAAACATTCCGTTGGCTATACTTTTATTCCAAGGTACATTTCTGATATAAATGGACAAAGATTAGCATCAACCAGTCAAAAAGCACGAGTATATTTCCTGGCGATTTCATTGTATATTGAAAATTGTCAGGCGATGCCTTCAACCGACTTTGATGAAAACAAATTCAACAAATGGATTCATGTTGTCAGAAATCTAATTGAGAACGCGGCAATTGATAATGTTCCTAGCATGATCACTTGTATGCGTCTAATCAAAAAAATCGCAGAGCAATTAAAGCGACACAACAATGATATATACGAAACATTAAAAGCTTATTCTGAAGGTTTTTCAAATAGTCAACTTGAAAGACAACTTAAAGAAGAAAAAGACAAAGCGGAAAAGATAATAGAAGACATTTGTTGGGAAAGTAAAATTGAAGAGGCTGAAAAATATGCTTTTTTCAATGGTACAATTAGATTCCTGTATATGAATGGATCGGTGGCGAATTGGGATGAATTTGATGTTAAGTATTCGAGAGCTAAAACGTTGTTCAAGGATAACACAGTTCCAACAAGTACAATAGCTTTGCTTTTAAAGCAGTTCTCTGGATTCGAAAAAATCAAGGATAAATACTTGTTTACATCGGTTGGATATCATGCCCGTCATAAATGCTGGAAGAAAGATATCTTATGTAGTGAAGATATCAATGTGGCCAAAAGTGTTCATTCATTGCTTATGAATGTTTCTGGGCCGACTCTTGACACGGATTATCAATCCTTTATTAACAGCGGATTGATTGAGAAAATAGTTTCAAAAGACGAAAGCTATAAATACAGGTATCACTGGCATAATTACTGGGCCATCCATAAAGATTACAGCCAAATGGAAGGTGTATATGTTTCCCTTGAACGCAAGGCAAAATGCGAAGCACTAAAGAAACTTATAGATGCAGGAACAGTCGAATTATCTGATTCCAATTTCAACTTTTACAAAAACGGCTACTATTGGGGCATAAAGGTAGCATTTGAATACAATGGCGCTCAGTATAATTGGTATGATTCGAACGATAATGGAAAGCGGGTTGATAAGGTTTTCAAATGTGAGAATGGTGAGAAATTAGAACATGAAATGATCTGGGATAATGCTGATGATTTGATTTCTTCTATAAACTCGTTTCAATGGCATTAACTGGCTTTATTCTCTACCAACTAGGCTATCAGTCTGAATCGAGCAACCGATTGTGTAAAACGGGGGCTCTCATATGGACTTTATAGCATGGCAAGTAGAAACAGGCAACGTAAATGACAATGATGGAATAATTCATAAGTCTTAATCGATTCCATTCTGCCCTTTGCTAAACGCCTGTATGTCTTTACCCGTCTTCTCTCTGGTCAACACATACAGCAGGCTTTTTGCGCGGCTCATGCCGACGTAAAGCATCATTTTGTTATTGGCATAGTAGAAGTGGTTGATGTCTGTCAGGATGACCACCGGCGAATCCAGCCCCTTGAAAGTGTGGACGGTACTGAACAGGATTTTCCCTTTTCTGTTTTCGTAAGACGTCGTGATCGGCCAACCGGAGAGTTCACGGACAGCGGAGTTGTCAAAGCGCACCGCTGACAGGATCGCGATCTGGTCAGGAGAAACGCCGTCCTTTTTCAGGCGTTCCAGGATCTCTGTCAGGATCTTTCGCTGCCCGTCGTCATCCGCGTAGTTTCTGAACTGGACAGCTTCGCCCTTTTCCGCATCCTGGCGCTGGCGGGTCTTGGTCCCGAAGATCTCGTCGATCTTCTCCGAGATCGCCCTCGAATTGCGACAGTTGTCTGTCAGCGTGTAGTTGGTATAGGATACGCCTCTGCCCTTCAGTTCGGCCTTGACGGTATCAGCTCCGCCGGCAGCACCGTAAAGGTCCTGGCGTTCCGCATCCATGAAGAAGAACCAGGATCCGTCTTTGAGCCCGCCCTCAAGGATCCAGTCCATCGCATCCAGATACTGCGGACGCATCAGATCCTGTCCTTCATCGAGGATCAGGAAATCCAGCTGCGGCAGATCCAGCGCAGCAAAAGCCTCCATGAAATTCACGGGAAGCTCATCCAGATAATACTGTGCAGCACCTTCTCCGCCTTCCTCCGGCACGGCAAAACCGCCCTGCCGGCTTATTTTTTTCATATATTCCGTAAAAGAGTCGCAGATGATACCGGTATTGCCAGCGGTCCGTTTCTGCAGATCGTAAGCCAGCTGTTTGTTGAAGCAGAAAAGCCCTACCCGCTTTCCCTCCCGGCACATGCGTTCCGTCAATGCGATGGAAAGCGTCGTTTTTCCAGTGCCGGCACCGCCTT
>JAEEGI010023404.1_pt1 | contig 12131 bp, 3 predicted proteins | sample 8958751 | NCBI WGS metagenome assembly JAEEGI01 (sample SAMN16246545, study PRJNA631951) | gut metagenome | biome: gut microbiome; feature: rumen; material: KS-attached | host: Bos | place: Iran: Karaj | collected 2018-10 | reverse complement strand
GCGGTACATATCTGTACGACCACAGTCAGCCGGGATCAAGCTGTACGAATGTGGATACCCTCTACCTGACTATCAATAACAGCAGTACGGGAATAGAGACCGTTACCGCATGCGACAGCTATACTTGGCACGATATTACCTACACTGAAAGTACCAATACACCTACATACACACTGACCAATGCAGTAGGCTGCGACAGTGTTGTTACACTGAATCTGACAATCAACAACAGTAGTACGGGTATTGAGACTATTACAGCATGCGACAGCTATACGTGGCATGATATAACCTACACTGAAAGTACCAATGTGCCTACATATACAGAGACCAATGCGGCAGGTTGTGACAGCGTTGTTACACTTAATCTGACAATCAACAGCAGCAATACGGGTGTAGAAACAGTTATCGCATGTGACAGTTATGATTGGCACGGAAATACATATACTGCCAGTACCGTAACACCAACATATACTGAGACCAATGCATTGGGATGCGATAGCGTTGTTACATTGAATCTTACCATTAATCATAGTAATACAGGTATCGAGTCCGTCACGGCTTGTGACAATTATGTATGGCATAACAATACGTACACCGAGAGTACCAGCATACCCACATATACTGAGACCAACGCTGACGGTTGTGACAGTATTGTGACATTGCACTTGACAATTGTTAACAGCACGACTGGAACAGAAACCATTACAGCTTGTGACAGCTATACATGGCATAGCCAGACCTACACAGAGAGTACCAATACACCTGTTTATGTTGAGACAAACAGTGTGGGTTGCGACAGCGTTGTTACATTGAACCTTACCGTAAATCATAGTAATGCGGGTGTGGAGGCCATTACTGCTTGCGGCAGTTATACATGGCACGGCATCACATACACCGAAAGTACCAACACGCCTACTTATACGGAGACCAATGCCGCAGGATGCGACAGTGTTGTGACATTGCATTTGGTGATAAAAGAAGCCAATACTGGTATAGAGGCCATTACAGCCTGCGACAATTATACATGGCACGGCATTACATACACCGAAAGTACCAACACACCCACATACATCGAGACCAATGTGGATGGCTGTGACAGCGTTGTGTCGCTGAACCTGACCATTAATCACAGCAGTACGGGTGTAGAAAGCCAAGTGGCCTGTGACCAGTTTATATGGCACGGAATCACTTATATTGCCAGTACCAATACACCGACACATCATGAGATAAATGAGTATGGATGTGACAGTGTAGTGACCCTTCACCTGACAATAAATCATAGCAGTACCGGCGTAGAGGTCCAAACAGCGTGCGACAGTTATACGTGGCATGGGGTTACATACACAGAAAGCACCAATGCTCCGACATTTACCTCCACCAATGCAATGGGATGCGACAGTATTGTAACTTTGAACCTCACAATTAATAACAGCAATACGGGTACAGAGACGCAAACAGTATGCGACAGCTATGAGTGGCATAACATCACCTATACGGAGAGTACCAACCTGCCCACATTCACAGAAACCAATGTAGCAGGATGCGACAGTGTGGTGACATTGAACCTGACCGTAAACTACAGTAATACCGCCACAGAAACCCAGACTGCATGTGATGAATATGAGTGGCATGGGGTCACTTATACAACTTCGACGACAGAACCGGTATTCACAGAGACCAATGCTGCAGGATGCGATAGTGTGGTGACACTGCATCTGACTATCAACCACAGTAACCATGACAGATACAACCAAGATGCCTGTGATAACTACACATGGCATAATACGGTATATAATACGAGTGGAACCTACACATACTCCTATATCAATGATGAGGGCTGTGCCAGTACCGACACGCTCCATTTGACCATAAGTGTGCATGACGACACGGCATATAGAGTGTCCACCTGTGATGGCTACAGTTGGAACGGCAATCTGTACACCACATCAGGTGTTTATACCTATGACCACAGTTTGCCTGGGTCGGCCTGTACCAATGTGGATACGCTGTATCTCACCGTAAGAAGCAGCAACACGGGTATCGAGACACAGACTTCCTGCGATCAGTTCACTTGGCACGGAGTAACCTACACCTCCAGTACCACCACACCGACCTATACCGAAACCAATGCTGCTGGATGCGACAGTGTGGTGACATTGCATTTAACCATCAACCGCAGCAACACCGGGGTGGACATGCAAACTGCCTGTGATAACTATACATGGCATGGACAAACCTACTATCACAGTACCAATCTGCCCACATATACCGAGACCAATGCTGCCGGATGCGACAGTGTAGTGACACTTAACCTGACAGTCAACTACAGCAATGCAGGAGTAGAGACCCAAACCGCCTGCGACAGCTACACATGGCACGGCAACACATATACCGCCAGCACTACCCACCCCACATACATAGAAACCAATGCTGCGGGCTGCGACAGTCTGGTATCGCTCCACCTCACAATTAACTATAGTAACACGGGGGTTGAGACACAAACGGTATGCGACAGCTATACATGGCACGGCAACACATATACCGCCAGCACCAATGTGCCCACGTTCACGGAGACCAATGCCGCGGGATGCGACAGCGTGGTGACGCTGCAGCTCACAGTGAACCACAGCAACACCGGTGTGGAGACGCAAACAGTCTGTGACCGCTTCAGATGGCATGATTCCATATACACCCAAAGTACCAGCACGCCTGTGTATACAGAACAGAATGTGGCAGGTTGTGATAGCGTGGTGACGCTCCATTTGACCATCAAAAACAGTTCTACAGGTTCGGAGACTCACACTGCCTGTGACCATTTCACATGGTACGGAATCACCTATACCCACAGTACAGACGATGCCACACACACAGAATTGAACTCTGTGGGGTGCGACAGTGTGGTGACCCTACACCTTACACTCAATCATAGTAACACTGGCATAGACGAGCAGACGGCATGCGACCATTACACATGGCATAACCGCACATACAATACAAGTACCTCCACTCCGACCTATGTGGAGACTAATGCATCGGGCTGCGATAGTGTTGTTACCTTGCATTTGACCATTAATTACAGTAATACTTTCGAATTCTCTCACACAGCCTGTGACCATTACACTTGGCATAACACCAACTATACCAATAGTACCGATGCCGTATTCGTTGACCAGAATGCAGCTGGATGCGATAGCGTTATTACACTCCATCTGACAATCAATAATACCACTACCGCCACTGAAACAATTACCGCCTGCGACCAGTACACATGGCATGGCAATACCTACAACGCTTCTACTGCAACACCTACCTTCACAACGGTCAATGCGGCAGGCTGCGACAGTGTGGTTACTTTACACCTTACAGTCAACCACAGCAATACCGGTATAGAGAGCCAGACAGCCTGCGACAGCTACACCTGGCACGGGCTCACCTACACCAATTCAACCAATACACCTACTTTCGTTGAACAAAACGCGCAAGGCTGTGACAGTGTGGTGACACTCCACCTGACCGTCAATCATAGCAATACTGGAATTGAAACCCGGACAGCATGCGATAGCTATACATGGCATGGTGTACAATACACATCCAGTACCAATACCCCCACGTTTGTTGAGCAAAACGCTATGGGATGTGACAGTGTGGTGACATTGCACCTCACCGTTAACAACAGTACGCACGACAACTACTATCAGGATGCCTGCGACAACTACACATGGCACAACATTGCATATAACACCAGCGGAGTCTATACCTACAATTATATAAATAGTGTGGGCTGTCCGAGTACCGACACACTGCACCTTAACATCAGCCTCCACGATGACACATCATACCATGTGGCAGCTTGCGACTCCTATCGTTGGAACGGACATAACTATACGGCTACAGGTGTCTACACCTTCGACCATAGCAGTCCGGCATCGAGCTGTACCAATGTTGATACACTCTACCTCACCATCAATCACAGCAACACCGGCATTGAGAACCAGACGGCGTGCGACAGCTACACCTGGCATGGACATACCTACACCTCCAGTACCGATGCTCCGGTATTTGTGGAGCACAATGTTTCGGGATGTGACAGTGTGGTAACACTTCACCTTGTTGTCAACCACAGCAATACAGGAATCGAAAGCCAGGTTGCCTGCGACAGCTACACTTGGCATGGACATACCTATACTGGCTCTACCAATACACCCACATTCATAGAGCAGAATGCTCATGGATGCGACAGTGTGGTTACTTTGCACCTCACGGTTAACCACAGCAATACCGGCATTGAAAGCCAGACGGCCTGCGACAGCTATACCTGGCATGGAAATACATATACCAGTTCTACCAATACACCCACATTCATAGAACAGAATGTCCATGGATGCGACAGTGTTGTCACCTTGCACCTTACAGTTAACCATAGTAATACAGGTATTGATAGTCAAACCGCCTGTGACAGCTATACTTGGCATGGCCAGACTTATACAGCATCTACTACCACCCCAACATTTACAGAACCCAACGTCTGTGGGTGCGACAGTGTGGTAACCCTCCATCTGACAATCAACCACAGCACTGCAGGAATTGAGAATCAGACAGCCTGCGACAACTTCACATGGCATGGGATCACTTATACCGCCTCTACCAATACTCCCACATATATAGAGAACAACTCGGTGGGTTGCGACAGCTTGGTGACCCTGCATCTCACGGTCAATTACAGCAACACTGGTATAGAAACCCATACTGCATGCGATAATTTTAATTGGCATGGGTTCCGCTACACCTCTTCGACCACTTCGCCCACATACACAACCCAGAATGTGGCCGGGTGCGACAGCGTTGTAAACCTGCACTTGACAATTCACCATTCTCAGTTTGTTGACGAGGTAGTATCCACTTGTGATAGCTATACGTGGCATGGTATTACATACACGGCCTCTACCGATGCTCCTGTCTTTGTTACTCAGACAGTAGACGGATGCGACAGCACGGTAACTCTGCTGCTCACCATTAATCATGGCACCTTCAATGTACAACATCAAGATGCTTGTGAAAGTTACATTTGGCATGGACATACCTACACCACCAGTGGAACTTATACATTCGATTATTTAAACAACTATGGATGTGCCAGCTCCGATACGCTGCATCTCTTGGTGAGTTCGCACAACGACACAGCCTATCACATCGTGGCATGCGATGGATACAACTGGAATGGACATGTGTATACGAGTAGCGGTGTCTACACGTATGACCATAGCGCATTCTCCAGCTGTGTAAATGTGGATACGCTATATCTCACGATAAACAATAGTACATCCTTTACCGACATACAATCAGCATGCGATAGTTTGCAGTGGCATGGTAACACCTATACCGTCAACACCGCCACTCCGGTATATCATCTTACCAATGCTGCAGGATGCGACAGTACGGTAACACTGCATCTCACAATACGCCACAGCACTACAGGAGTTGAGACCGTCACTGCCTGCGACAGTCTTATGTGGCACGGCACTACCTACACTACTTCCACCACGACTCCCACATACACACAAACCAACAGTGCAGGATGCGACAGTGTGGTATCGCTCCACCTTACCATACACAATAGTGACACCACTATAGAAAATCATACCGTTTGCGACAGCTTCTCGTGGCATGGTATTGTGTATACTTCCAGTACCACTCTGCCCACATATCATCTGGTCAACTCGCTTGGTTGTGACAGTATCATTAACCTTCACCTTAATGTGAACCATAGTGTAAGCCACATAGACAGTGTTGTTGCCTGCGACAGCTTGACGTGGCATGGTACTACATATACAGAAGACACCGATACACCATTCTATCATACTCATAGCTCAGTGGGTTGCGATAGTACAGTCTCGTTGCATCTCACCATCCATCACGGTACATATCATAGCGAAAACCGTGTGGCATGCGACAGTATGGAATGGAACGGCATCAATTACAACTCCGATGGTGTCTATACTTATGGCTATCTCAACGAATACTCCTGCCCAAGCACTGACACGCTACACTTGACGCTGCATCACTCGCAGTGGATAGTGGAGAATGACACTGCTTGTGACCGCTATACGTGGAATGGCATCACGTATACATCCAGCACTACCCAGCCCACCATCTCCTACACCTCTGCCGATGGATGTGACAGCGTTATCAATCTGCATCTGGTAATCAACTACAGCATACATGACACTATAGTCGATACTGCTGTGGGCAGTTATGTATGGAATGGACATACCTATACCAACAGTGGCCAGTACCTCTTTGCTGGTACCACTGAAGCTGGCTGCGACAGTATGGTTACACTCATTCTTACAATTACCAGCCAGTCGGTACCCGATGTAATAGGGGAGGCACTGACCATTTATCCTAATCCTACAACAGGATGGATTACTATTGAGAATGAGTCTGTGCTGAAAGTGGAAGTCTACGACTTTGCCGGTCGCAAGGTGGCTGCAGCCTACAATAGTAACCGTATAGACCTCACCCGTCTACCCTCGGGCACCTATGCTTTACGTATTGAACTGCCACAGGGCTATACAGTGCGCAGAGTTGTGAAGAAATAATAAGTAGTGAAATGACCGTGCGGTGATAATACATTGCATATTCTTTTAATTGAAAACGACAAAAAGTAACTATTCAGCTTTTTGAAGAACATAAACAATAAAACAACTACATGGACGAGCAAAACAACATACCTCAAGACGAATTGGACCAATCTATAGGCACACCTCGACCCGATGAATTGGAAGAGGATGAAACCACCACACCCTCTACTATGGACAACGACACGGGAGAAGGTTCTACACTATCGCTTACTGGCATGTTCCGTGACTACTGGATAGACTATGCCTCCGATGTTATCCTCGACCGTTCGGTACCCGATATAGATGATGGGTTGAAGCCGGTTCAGCGCCGTATACTCCACGCCATGAAGGAGACCGATGACGGCCGTTTCACCAAGGTGGCCAACATTGTGGGTACCACCATGCTTTACCATCCTCATGGTGACGCTTCGATCAACGATGCTCTGGTCAATTTGGGTCAGAAGAATCTTCTTATTGACTGCCAGGGAAACTGGGGCAATATCCTTACTGGGGATGGTGCAGCTGCAGGCCGTTATATTGAGGCTCGCCTGTCCAAATTTGCCAAAGAGGTAGTTTTCAATCCGAAGACAACACACTGGAAACCCAGCTATGATGGCCGCAAACAGGAACCAGTCACACTCCCTGTCAAGTTTCCCCTTCTTCTCGCCCAGGGAACAAAAGGTATAGCAGTAACCCTCACTTCGGTTATTCTGCCATACAATTTCTGTGAATTAATTGACGCATCCATCAACATACTACGTGATGAGCCGTTTGAGATTTTCCCAGACTTTCCTACAGGTGGACTAATAGATGTGAGCAAATATAACGATGCTGCATTGGGGGGACGACTGCGCATCCGTGCCAAGATGCACTACGACGAAAAACGCAAGGCTATAGTCATCACCGAGTTGCCATACACTGTGACTACGGATATACTCATCGAAAGCATTCTTAAGGCCAACGAGAAAGGGAAGATAAAGATCAAGAAAGTGGACGACAATACTGCGGCAGAGGTGGAGATAGTATGCTATCTTCCTTCCGGTATTTCACCTGACCAGATGATTGATGCTCTTTATGCTTTCACCAGTTGTCAGATTAGTTTTTCGCCGCAGACTTGTGTTATTGTTGATAACAAACCGGTCTTCATGACGGCGAGCGACATTCTTCGTCATTCCACTTTCCACACACGCGACTTGTTGCGCCGTGAGCTCGAAATCCAATTGGCTGAGCTCGAAGACAGGTGGCATTGGGTATCGCTCGAGAAACTCTTTTTCGAGAAAGGCATATACAAGATACTCGAGAGACGCGATTTTGCCACTTGGGACGACCAGGTTACAGGCATTGAGCACGGTTTCGACCCCTATCGCAGCATGCTCAGAAAAGAGGTGACCCGCGAACAGGTACTCAAACTGTGCGAGAAACCGGTGCGCAAAATCTCCAAGTTCGACATTAAGAAAGCCGAGCAGGAGATTGCCAGCATCGAGACTGACATAGAAGAAACCAAGAACCACTTGGAGCATCTCACCGATTATTCTGTAAACTATTTCCAGCATATACGTGACACCTATGGCAAAGGCCGCGAACGCAAGACCGAGATACGCAACTTTGACGATATATATGCCGCCAATGTGGCTGTGGCCAATCAAAAACTCTATGCCAATATGGCCACTGGATTTGTGGGTACAGGTCTGAAACGCGACGATGATGCGGAATATGCATTCGACTGCTCCAACATGGACGATATTATTGTTTTCCGCACCGACGGCACTATGTTGGTGACCCGTGTGCAGGACAAAGCCTTTGTAGGCTCGACCACATGCAAATCGCTGTTGCATATAGGTCTATTCCGCCGACACGACGACCGTACGGTCTACAACATGGTATATCGCGACGGTATGTTGGGTATTATCTTTGTCAAACGATTCTCCGTCATTGGTGTCACGCGCGACACCGAGTACAATCTCACCCAGGGTACCCCGGGAACCAAGGTCTTATACTTTACAGCTAATCCCAACGGTGAGGCTGAGGTGATTACCGTACATCATGCCACCAAGGCGAAAATGAAAAAAGTCAGCTTCGATTTTGATTTTGCCACGCTTGCTATCAAGGGCCGTAAGGCTATGGGAAATATTCTCACCCGCCATGCTGTACGCAACATTACCAAGAAAGGCGACGGGGTTTCCACTCTTGAAGCACGCGAAATTTGGTTCGACCCCACTATCAAACGTCTAAACGTTAACAATGCAGGTTTCTCGCTTGGCCGCTTCTCCGGCAAAGACAAGATTTTCACACTCACCCAATCAGGCTATATGCGACTGATGGGACACGATTTGAACAATCATTTTGATGACGACCTTATTGAAATACGGAAATATCAATCAAGAGACATCGTCACAATTCTCTATCGCGAAGGCACCACAGGGAGTTACTATCTGAAACGTTTCCAGGCTGACCCCAGCGACAAGAAGTTGCCGTTTCTTGACGAGGGCGACAGTCTGGTACTTTATTCCATGGACACATTCCCTCATCTACAGGTGAACTACGATGAATCCAGTGGAAAGAAGATTTTGGAGGAAGAAATAAATGTTGACGAATTCATAGCTGTGAAAGGATATAAGGCCAAAGGCAAACGAGTTACAACCAGCGAGGTGAAGGAGTTTGTGTGGTTGGCTTCCGACCCGGAGCCGGAACCAGACCCGGAACCAGACGATGTTGTTGATGTTGATGATGAAATAAATGAAAGAGAAGCTTTTGCCGAAGGTACACAGACAGAATTGTTCCCTACCGATTAAAATAATACAGGGGTTTAACAAGAACCTCTTGTGAATAGAAACATATTTATAAACAGACATATTTTACGAAGAATGAAGATATTAGTAGTACTGCCACGGTTTCCATACCCCTTGGAGAAAGGTGACAAACTGCGCGCTTTTCATCAAATAAGAATGCTCTCAAGAAACAATGAGATTTACCTCTTCTGTCTCACTCATACAAGGGTATTGGATGAACATGTGGAGGCGGTGAAGCCATTCTGCAAAGATATATGTATTGTCCAGTCTCCCAAGCTGGTGAATTACAAGAACATTATCCGCAACTATTTTCTCACCAAGTCTCTACAGTTGGGCTATTGGGACTCGTTGAAAGTACGCAAAGCATTTAAATCATATCAGAAGAAGGTGAATCCGGATGTTATCTACAGCCAGATGATACGCACAATGCCTTGGGTGAGCCGTTCGCTTTGTCCCAAGGTAATGGACTTCCAGGATGCATTGTCGATGAATGCGGAACGCCGTATGGACCAAGCCCATGGCATTTGGCATTTCATTCTTCATTATGAGTTTAAAATGCTGCGTTCCACTGAATACAACTCCTTCAAGATATTTGACGCCCTCACTATCATCTCCGAACCCGACTGCGATGCCATACCTCACAAGCGCAACGGAGACATTCATGTCGTCCCCAACGGGGTGGATTTTGACTTTTTTGCTCCTATAGAACAGCCCAGACAGTACGACATCGTATTTTGTGGTAACATGCGTTATGAACCCAACGTGCGTGCCGCTCAGTTTCTGGCCGAGAAAATCATGCCCTTGGTTTGGCAGACCCATCCGAATGCCTCTCTTCTTTTGGCGGGAGCATGTCCCAAAGCTAAGGTCTCGAAGTTGGCCTCGGACCATATCACTGTTATCGATTCTCCCGAGGATATCAGGAAATGTTATGCTTCGGCTCGCATTTTTGCTGCTCCTATGCTTACGGGTTCGGGATTGCAAAACAAACTTCTCGAGGCAATGGCCATGCAGATGCCCTGCGTCACAACATCTATTGCCAATGATTCCCTCCATGCGGAAAAGGGTAGGGAAGTGCTTGTGGGCGATACCGCTCGCGAATTTGCCGACCATATAGTCCGGCTGCTTGATGACGAGGATTTGTGTCACAGCATCGCACGCAATGGCAACACCTTTGTGCACAACACCTATAGCTGGGAGTTGTCCTGCAGCAAACTGGAATCCATTCTCCAAAGTGTCTGTGGTAAGGAAAGTCTCGTCTCGAAGGAACATTCATCCAAAAAAGAATACTGATTACTATGGCTTGGAAACCTAATAATCACGGCAAATGGAAGAAGCCCATTGGAGAGTGGGAGGCGGAGCAATTGCCCAAGAAACGCCCCACGCCACAGGAACGCAACACCTTCAGCACCGAGGAGGTGCCGGAGAAAGCCATACTGGTGAGCGTATGTGCCAATGGCACCACCATGGAACGTACCCAAGAGTGTCTTAACGAGTTGGCTTTTCTTCTCGATACTGCAGGGGGTATTCCTGTCAAGCAAGTAATTCAGAAGCTGGATAGACCCGATACGCGTACTTATGTCGGCAGTGGCAAGTTGGAGGAGATAAAAGAATATAAGAACGCCTTGGATGTTGATTTCCTTGTGTTCGACGATGAACTCTCGCCTGCCCAGTTGCGCAACTTGGAACGGGAATTCGAATGCCGCATTCTCGACCGTACTACACTTATTCTCGATATCTTCGCCAAACGAGCCCGCACCAGCATCGCCAAGACTCAGGTGGAGCTGGCACAGTTGCAGTATATGCTGCCACGTCTGACCCGCATGTGGACGCACCTTGAGCGGCAGCGCGGCGGTATAGGCATGCGCGGACCGGGCGAGACTCAGATTGAGACCGATCGTCGACTGATTACCGAGAAGATTGCCCTGTTGAAAGAGAAACTGCGCGACATCGACAAGCAGAAGGTGCAGCAGCGCAAGAACCGCGAGAGCCTGGTGCGTGTGGCACTGGTGGGATACACCAATGTGGGCAAGTCGACGCTGATGAACCTGCTGAGCAAGAGCGAGGTGTTTGCCGAGAACAAACTGTTTGCCACGCTGGACACCACAGTGCGCAAGGTGGTGCTGGGCAACCTGCCCTTCCTGCTTACCGACACGGTGGGGTTTATCCGCAAGCTGCCACATGGGCTGGTGGAGTCGTTCAAGTCGACGTTGGACGAGGTGTGCGAGGCGGACTTGCTGATGCACGTGGTGGATATTTCCCATCCCGACTATGAGGAGCAGATCAACGCCGTGAACCGCACGTTGGAGGAAATCGGAGCTAACAATAAGCCCACTATCCTTGTGTTCAACAAGATTGATGCCTACACCTATATCGAGAAAGAAGAGGACGACCTGACGCCCATGACCAAGGCCAACTGGACGCTGGAGATGCTGCAAGACAGCTGGATGGCCAAGCAGGCGGAGTGCGTCGGCGAGTCCCCTCTTGAGAGGGGTGGCCGTAAGGCCGGGGTATGTTCAACTATCTTCATCAGTGCCGCCAACCGCGAGAACATTGATGCCCTGCGCGACGTGATGTACGAGGAAGTGAAGAAAATCCACGCGGTGAGATACCCTTACAACAACTTCTTGTACTGAAATAGATTATTAATTCAAAAATAGTATCAATATGAAGGGATTAAGTAAATTCATGATGGTCTGTATTATGGCTGCCGTAATGGTGATGT
>JAEEGI010023403.1_pt1 | contig 12131 bp, 8 predicted proteins | sample 8958751 | NCBI WGS metagenome assembly JAEEGI01 (sample SAMN16246545, study PRJNA631951) | gut metagenome | biome: gut microbiome; feature: rumen; material: KS-attached | host: Bos | place: Iran: Karaj | collected 2018-10 | reverse complement strand
ATTGTCTATACCTACCATGGCAAGGACAACCAGTTGTGGATTCCCGAACGTATGAGCAACGGTTCCTATGTGCTGAAGACAGCGGGCAACCAAAACCTATGTCTCGATTTACTTAACGGTAATGTTGCAAACGACCAAAAAATAATGCTCTACCAAGCCCACAAGGGTTGGCAGCAACAATGGACCTTCGAGAAAGTTTCCAATAATAGTAACAACAACAATAATAACAATAATACCAACAAGAATAATAGCAACAAGAATAACAGTAACAACAATAAAAACTCAAACGACATTGCCGACGGCGAATACGTCATCAAGTTTGCCAAGAACACCAACTATGTCCTTACCCTCAAAGATGGCAAGGCGAACAACAATAACATTGTCCAACTCTGGCAATGGAGAAACGACAATTCCCAAAAATGGAAGGTAACCCACAAAGACGGGAAAATCGTCATCCGTAGCGTAATCAATAACGACCTTGTGTTTGACATTTGGGGCAATGAAATCCGAAACGAAACTAAAATCCAAGTCTACGGCTATCATGGCGGGAATAATCAACTATGGATCCCCGAGAAACAAAGCAATGGCTCCTATGTGCTGATGAGTGCAGCCAACACAAACTACTGCCTCGACCTGCACAACGGCAATGCAGTAAATGATGGTAAAATCAAGCTTTACCAAACGCACAAGGGCGAACCTCAACAGTGGATCTTCGAGAAAACAGGCCAGATAAGAGCAAATACAAAAAATGATACAGGTAAGACTACTAACAGCAACAAGCTGAATATCAAGAATAACAAACAGAATAATAATAGCAAACCAGGAAAAAAGGTCAAAATCAAACGATAGATTCCGACTTTGCGACCCAGCCGCGCTAAACATGTCTTCGGCTTGAATCGTTAACAGAAACGCGGCAAAAGTTTGCGTTCAATAGCAAAGAATAGGATGTGCCTCTCGGTGCATCCTATTCGTTTTCCATCAAATGATAATACTTGGTTTGGTATCCTTCCCACTCCCCCGTCAGCAGCTCGGGATGGAAGAAATGGATGAAGTCGGCCAACAACAAATCTGGCTCACACTGCGACTGCTCGAAATAACCCGTTTTCATGATGTCGCAAACGATGATTTGGTTGTTTTTGTAGGCATCGAAAAGCGGATATACAGGATTCTCTTTGGCTAACGCATCGTATGTCATCGGGAAAGGATTGGAGTTGATGACGCGCCAAAAGTCGGCGTGCTGCGCCTTGGCGAGGATGCTCTCAGCATCCATGGGAACGCTGGCCGTCGAAGGATTGTCCTTCCAAATGTAGTCGGCACCTGCGTCCGCGAAGAGTTTGGCGATATAACTGCGCCCGCCAGCCACATACCATTGTCCGTTGAATGCCAAGTCGGAGAAGACCGTGGGACGGTGCTCCACATCGGCGCAAAGCGTAGAGAGCGCATTGTAGCGCCGCTCGATGTCCTCGAACCAAGCATCAGCTTTGTCCTCACAGCCAGCAAGTATACCAATGACACGAATCCACTCGGCACGACCCAAAGGCGTGTTTTCCATATAATCCGCAAAGGGGAACAGCACAGCTCCCGTGACATTCAAGCCGCCTTGATTGCCATCGAAATAAGGTGAATAGAGCAAAGCATCCGGTTGCAGTTGTATCATCCTTTCAATATCGGCGGAGGCTTCCGTACCGATGTCGTAGACCTTCTGCTGCGCCAACAGCGAGCGCATAGTGCTGTCAGTCACGAAACGGCCTTCAAGGATGCCTTTCACACGATCGATTTCACCCAAACGCAGGAAGACAGCCCATTGCGTGGCCGAAAACGAAATCACCGACTTCACCGGCACCTTCAACACACCAGCCACATCCTTGTCAACCATGGCTGCCGTATCCTTGACCAAGGCGAACTTTCCCAACGACAAGGTGGTATCCCATGGGCAAATCACCTCCATTAGATAGCCATAATCCTTTTGGCAAACCGTGACATTGCGGGCATAGCGCATAAGGTTGTCACCTTGCGTTTTCCTAGTGCTTTCCTGTTCTTTTGGAGCACATGCAACAAAAAACAAAAGCATGAAACTCCATAAAAGCGTTAGGGAGGATTTGTAATCCGACCGCTTTGAACACGGGGATTTAAAACCCCCACCTCGAATCATTCGGATTGCAAATCCGAATGAACTATCAATTGTACGATCATTGTTTTCCATTGATTTCCTCCAAGCAGTCTTTGCACAGGCAATCTGTGTAATGTTCCTTCAAATAAGCTTTTGTGGCGTCGGTGAGCTTCACCTTGACGCACCAACAGTCGATGGAATGCACGCATTCGAAGGTTTTTCCGCAACGGGGACAGGTTTTAGTCATTTGTTTATTGTTGATTGTTGAATTGTTGAATTGTTGTTGAAGAGTTCGGGCGGATTTGCAATCCGCCCGAACGGAGTTGGGGATTTGCAATCCCCGAAAGAATATCAATTATTTAAACAACATTGCACTAGGAATGGCACCCGCCTCGAACGAGCTGAGCAACACACCATCGTTGGAATAACGATAGACAGTGCCGTTCATCATGTAGTTCTTGGCATCGGTCACATAGATCTCGCCCGTCTCAGGCACAACGGCCATGTTGTAGAACATGCCCCCGGCCTCAGCAGCGATATTGAAGGTCTCAGACAAACTCAGCGAGCCGATGTCAAAACGACGCACCGCATTGTTGAGAATGAGATACAATTGGTCACCCGACGGGTTAGCTCTCAGCACTGTAGCCGTACCGTCAAACTCAAAACGCTTCGCGGCGGTCTTTAGCTGGGTGTCAATCTCCCACAACGAAGGCTTCTCGCCATAGTCCTCATCCCACGAACGGCCTTCACAAAGCACCCACACATGGTCATTCTTGTCGACAGCCATGCTGTTGGGCTCCTTCCCCACCTCAACTTCAGCCACCTTCACGTCGTTGTTCATGTCGATGACTTGAACGGTATTGTAGCTATCATGCGAGTTGGGATCGATATAATAAGTCGACCAATTACTGACATACAATTCTTTGCCCACAGGCACCAATTTCTCAGTGGTCTTGCCCGTCTCCACAAACCCACAATGGCTCATGTCCTGCGGGTTGACAATCCAAAGGCCCGTGCCAATCAAATCGCTGACATACGCCTTGTTGGGAGCCACAAAGTACATCTCGCGCGGCGAATAGAAATCAGTAAGCTTGAAAGGTTTCGTCTGGTCACACTTCAAGGTGTTGGCATCCACCTTATAAATAAGATTACTGTTATTGACCACGATATATAACTTTCCGTCTACCAATGCCATGCTTTCAGCCACATCACCGATGGGAGCATCATTGGCCTTGTAAAACAGGTTGTTGGCCACCGTGTCGGCCAACGGGTCATAGAATGACAGCGAGGCATTGGAAAACTGGTAGTTGCCTTCATTCAGGACAAAAACTCCTTTGAGATTGACCGGATGCGGCTTTATCGTATCTGAAGGATCAACGGGAGTCGGTGTCGGGTCGGGCTTGCAAGAGAACAATGCCAAAGCCAACAGAGCCAGCAGAAACAGCTTCGTTTTTTTCATTTCAGTTTGTGTTTATTCATTGTTTCACAACACGTTTCGTAACAGTTTTTCCGTTAGCGTTGACGCGAACGAAATAAATGCCTTGGTTTAGAGCACCCATGTCAACGACATCGGAAGTGGAAACCAAAACCTGCTGCCCCACAAGATTGTAAATCTCGACGGATTGCAAGTTTTCAACTTTCACCATCAGCCTGTCTTTCACGGGATTGGGGTACATGGCGATGGATTCCTCAGTATTTTCGGGCACATCGTTATGGGCAATGTCATGAATTACGCCAACAGCATCAAGGTCGAAGCCGCTGGAAGCGAATGCTGTGGGCCATGGGTCGTTGATGATATGGCCTTCTGAGTCTTTGGAAGCATATTCAGGATCGATGTTGCCCACCACGTCGACGATACGGACATGAGTGACACGATTCTTGTCCAGGAGTTCGCTGTCCTCCACTTCGTCCAAGTCGAACGGAGTGCCATAGAATGCACCGTATTTGCTGGCGAAGTTATGGAGTTGTGCAGGAACGATGGAGCCTGCATTGCCTAATTGCTCATCGGTCTGGACATAGGTTACAGCCGGGAAACGGAAGAAATTCTCGCCGTCGGAACTGACTTCCACGAAGCCAAGTTCAAGTGCCCAAGTATCAGGATTCACAGCATTGGCGAAACCGTTCTCAAACACTGCGAAATCAGGACCCTCCCCATTGTAAATTGGCGATCCGAAGGTCAATGTGGCTGTGCCACCATCACCCAGACTCACCACGTCATAGGTGCCACCAGGCATACCCAAGGCAAGCGAATCTGCACCATAAGACGCAAGACCGTTTTCAGGCTTGTCGATGCGCATCGGACCACGCTCAACCGTACAACCTGTGGCCCAAGCCACAAACGCTGACGAGTCGGCATGCATGGCTGTGGTGCCGGGTTTATCTTGTGCGGGCGCAAACTGTGCCCACAGCGCAACCGGCACCATAGCCAACAATAGGATGGAAATCCTTTTTATCATTTCACCACAAGTTTGGCAGTACGCACGGCGCTGTCATCGCTGACGGTGATGAAGTACATACCTGCATTCAGCATCTCGGTGCTGATGCGGACTTGTTCGCCAGCCTTTGCGTCAACGCTTTGCTCGCTGACTAGACGGCCTTGGATGTCGTAGACAGAAACATTGGTCATTCCAGCATTGGCGATAGTCACAAAGGTCTCGCTAATGGCAGGATTGGGATAAACGATCAGAGCATTGGACTGGTTCTCATTCACGCCCGTGTTATCGATAGCGGGTTCAATGGGTTGTACCCAAGCAATGGTGGTCCAGTCGGCAGACATGATACCGCAAGCATAGCCACCAATCTTTACAAAGTCGTTGTTGTGAATCGGTTCTTCAGCCATCATGTTCATACCCATCAAGCCATTCACGCTATGCATGGGAACGTCATAATCGGGATCGCCCCACTGTGCATCCGGGTTGGGACACATCGTCAAGTCGTATTCGCCATCCACGTAGGTGATGTTGGAGGGAGCAGTGCCGATTACCGTCAAACGGCTGTCGGCAGCTGCAATATCAGTAAGAGCTTGGAAAACAGTGGCATCACCATCGAAACGGTAACCCCAAGCTAGAGCAGCTTCAGTGTAGCTGCACCAACTGAGTGCAACCACGACTTGGTTTTCGCCTTCGCCAACCCAAAACAGAATCTCGTCAGCTGAAATAGTGGCGTCTATGACTGCATTCGGATCGGTGGCAGGAATAATCTCCGTAGTCCAAGAAATAGTAGTCCAGTCGGCAGACATAATACCGCAAGCATAACCACCAATCTTGACAAAGTCGTTGTCGTGAATCGGCTCTTCAGCCATCATGTTCATACCCATCAAGCCATTCACGCTATGCATGGGAACATCATAATCGGGATCACCCCACTGGGCATTCGGATTAGGACACATGGTCAGATCGTATTCGTCATCCACATAAGTGATGTTGGTGGGAGCAGAACCGATTACTGTCAAGCGGCTGTCAGCAGCAGCAATATCAGTAAGAGCTTGGAAAACAGTGGCTTCACCATCGAAACGATAGCCCCAAGCCAGAGCAGTTTCAGTGTTGCTGCACCAGCTGAGTGCAACCACAACCTCGTTTTCACCTTCGCCAATCCAGTATTGGATGTCGGCAGGATCGATAGTGGCATCTTGTTGTGCAAACAAATTGGTCGTAAACAGACCGAAGATTCCCATAAGGAATGCTAAAGTAAAGATTTTACGCATAATAATATAATTTTAGGTTTGACATTCAATCCATTACATTAAAATGCTCGCGGAAATGGAGGGTACACCTTATTTAATTAAGGAAAGCCAGCTCTTATCCCGAAAGCTTCGTTTCAGCGACAGGCGGCAGGTCTTCTGACTTACTCCTTTAGTCTGGCCGCCTTCCCGAAAGACATTGTTTTCAGTGACATAATAGCCAGCGTGAAGAGCTTACAGCAGCGGGAACTGCTCGGGATTTGCACCCGATTCCCTATTGAGCCTCGCGGCACCGCTTATCGGCGGCAAAGATAAGCAATTTATGATTCTTATGTACAATCTTCAAAAAAAGTTTCTATCTTTGCACTTTTTATAGTATAACAAGAATTTTATCATCATGAAAAAAGCCATTACACTCTTTATTTCCTTGTTCTTTGCCATCAGTTGGGCATCGGCTCAGGACGTATATTTCAACGGAAACAATTACGGTATCGGCAAGGTCTGGAAAAACAACACATTGGTTTACAGCATCTCCGATTCAACCTCCGTCACTCTGAATGATATGGGAATTGCCAATGACAGCACCATCTACAGTGCAGGCTACAACTATTCCAATTCTCGGGGTCATATTTGGTTGAACGACTCGGTACTATTCATGACCGACACCCCGACTTTCATCAAGCGGATTTTAGTCAATGACAACGGTTGGACGGCAGCAGGCGGCAACAAGGTGTGGCAAAACGGCGAGATTCTATATGAATATAGCGTTGTCAACAGCACTGCCTGCAACATTTATGCCTTGGCCATTGACACTGTTACAGGCGACGTATATGCTGGTGGTTCCGTCATCAACCCTGGCATATATGCCTGCGTTTGGAAAAACGACACCATCCTCTGGCTTGAAGAGGAGAGGTCGAGCGTCGAGAGCCTCTGCATCGACGGAGAAGACTTGTACGCAGCCGGTTTCATATACAACAATACCACAACTGACGGCATCATTTGGAAAAACGACTCCATCATCTTTCAATCTGAGAACGCCGACTTCTCCGTTGTTACAACCTTCAATGGCAACCTCTATTGGGCAGGAATCTCAGACGACACGGCTTACGTATGGCAAGATGGAGAGGTGCTATATTCCCATCCAAACTGTAGTGTTTTCAACGCCTTGTGCGTCAACGAAGATGGCGTTTATTATTCATGCGTGATCAACGGCAACGCTGCCGTTTGGAAAGACGGCGAGATTCTGTACCAACCTGAATACTGCCAAAACATCACGGCCATTACCGTGCTGCCCATCGTAGAGCCCCAGCCACAAGTGGAACCCATGGCCTTGCCTTGGTTCGACGGTTTCGAGGTTGACAGCACCTGGGGCGACTGGACCATCCTTGACTTCGACGGCAATACCGACGTTACATGGGAACGCAGCGACGACGATGCCGCCACAGGCGACTTCAGCGCACGTCACCTTGCCTGCGACAACATCCAAGAAGGTTGGCTCATCACTCCCCCGCTCTACCTGCGCCCCTATTGCGACTCCACTTGGATGAGCTTCAAGACTATGGAAGTCAACCCAGACAACTTCACCAACAGCGACCTCTTGATTTCGACCACGGGCACCGAACTCTCCGACTTTTCCGTTATTTGGTCACAAGAGAACCCCTCGGAGGAATGGGACTCTATCCATATCGACCTCTCCGAATACCAAGGCGACACCATCTATTTGGCTTTCAAATACACAGGCCACCATGGCCACGACTGGTACATCGATGACGTAAGTGTTGAGGAAGCGTTGACACTTTATGACATCACCGTCGAAAGTGACAACCCCGACTGGGGAACCGTCACAGGTAGCGGGAGCTACCCTTACGGCGACACCGTCCAAATCGAAGCCCTTCCCAACATTGGACACGAGTTCCTCTGCTGGAACGATGGCATCGCCAGCAACCCGCGCGACATCGTCGTTCTTCAAGACAGCACCTTCGTAGCCATGTTCGCCATCAGCCAATATACCATCGAGGTCGTCTCCGACAATCCCGTTATGGGCACTGTGACCGGTGGTGGCACCTATCCTTATGGCGACACCATCGTGATTGCAGCCACACCCTACACAGGCTTCGAGTTCATCAGCTGGACCGACGGCAACACCGACAACCCGCGCACCATCATCGTCACAGAAAACACAACCTACACTGCACACTTCGGCTTGTTGCAATGCGTCATCAAGACTGAAGTCACTCCCGAAGGCGCAGGCACCGTCGAAGGCGGCGGCATCTACGATTATGCATCCACCATACAGTTGGTTGCCCACAACAACACGGGTTACAGCTTCCAGATGTGGGATGACGGCAACATCACCAACCCACGTACCGTCTTTGTTGAAGGAGACGCCACCTATACAGCCGTGTTTGAGCCACTCCCATATGAAATCACCACCGAATGCGACCCCGAAGAAGGCGGCACGGTGAGCGGCGCAGGCACATACTACTACGGCACTACTGCCACCCTGACTGCCACGCCTAACGAGAACTACATCTTCCTCTGCTGGAGCGACGGCATCGCCAGCAATCCGCGCACCGTCACCGTGACAGGCAACGCGAACTACAAAGCCCTGTTCCACTTCAACGGCCTACCGCAATACACCATCACCGTGGTGGCCAACAACCCGTTGTGGGGCTCCGTCACAGGTAGCGGCACTTATGATCAGGGCAGCATCGCCGAAATCAGCGCAACACCAAATGAGGGAGCCGAATTTGCGGGTTGGGACGACGGCAATACCGACAACCCGCGCAACGTCGTAGTAACGGAGGATATGGAATTCACGGCGATATTCACCAAGACAGAGACCTACACCATCACTGTAAGGCCTGAAAACCCGTTGTTGGGCACCACCTACGGCAGTGGCCAGTACATCCTCAACCAAGTCGTCAACATTGGAGCCACACCCAATATGGGCTATTATTTCTCCGGTTGGCAAGACGGCAATATGGACAATCCGCGCACCATCACCGTGACGGGCGATGCCGAATACATCGCCTCTTTCGCACAAGAACCCGTCCTGACCTATACCGTAACCGTGCTGTGTGACGAAAGTCATGGCTTCATTCTCGGTGCAGGCACCTACGTTGCAGGCAGCATCGCCACCATCGCAGCCATCCCTGCCGACGGCTACATTTTCGTAAAATGGAGCGACGGAACCACCGACAACCCCAAAGAGGTCTTTGTTGACGAAGATATCGTGTTGGTCGCCTTCTTTGAATTCAACAGCGTTGACGAGAATGGCACGGGAGCTGTCAACCTCTACCCCAACCCCGCCAACGAGAAGCTCTTCATTGAAGGTCTTGAGGATGGCAGTGAAATCAGCATTTACGATGCTACGGGCATGAAGGTCAAGACAGCCACCCTGGAAGGTGATGCTGAAATCAATGTCAGCGAATTGCCTTCAGGCCTTTACCTGGTCCGCATCGGCGACCGACACACCTTGAAGTTCATCAAGGAATAACAGCTTACATACCCATTATATAAACACAAAGTGGAATGCCTGTCACTGCCGACATTCCACTTTTGTTTTAGGAGCAGAGAGGCTTACTTCGTCACCACAAGTTTCAGTGTTTGGTTGCCAAACTCAGAAACGGCTTTGATGAAATAGATGCCCGAACCAAGGGTATTCAGGTAAGTCTCCAAAGTCGTGTGGTTCAATCCGTTGAAGCTGTAAGTGTAAAGCTGATGACCCATAAAGTCGAAGACCGTCAATTCAGCATATGCGCCAGCATTCAGCACCACATGCATCTCGCCTCGGGTGGGATTGGGATACACATTGATGAGTTCGTTGTTTTGGGCAGGAACCTCGTCCATATGCAAGAGTTCCAAGGCCTGGCCGAAGTCGGGGATGCCATAGCCGTATTTGCTGTCGGGATTGTCGGCACGGTTTCCACAAGAGCGAATCACATCACAAATCTCCTGCACTGAAGCGTAGGGACGGGCTTGACGCAGGCAAGCCACAGCACCAGCCAGCACGGGCGTGGCAAACGAAGTACCATTGCCATTGTAATAAGGCCACCAGCCTCCGTCACCCGAAGCTACAAATGTGCCTTCTCCCATTGCCATCACGTCAGGCTTGATGCGTCCGTCAAAAGTGGGACCCACCGAGCTGAAGTCGGAGCGGATGCCATTTGCATCGACAGCACCAACCGTCAAGATGTGCTCAGCATCTGCAGGAATACCCAAGGTGCAATAGCCATCACCTTCGTTACTCGCAGCATTTATGCAAATCATGCCTCGGCTAGCGGCTATCTCAGCGCCTATCGTCATCGGAGCAGTGTGACCGTCAAAGTGCTCAATAGGATGACTCCATTGCGATATGTCATAACCAATATAACCCAAAGAAGTGGTGCAAACATCCACGCCCAAGCTATCGGCATACTCCGCGCCCGAGACCCAGTTATATTCTTCGACGATATTTTCGTTGGGGGCATCCTCAGTATGCAGCAGGTAATAAGAGGCCTTGGGTGCCGTACCCACAAAGGTGTTGGGCACAAAAGCCGCCATCGTGCTAAGACAGGAAGTCCCGTGCGTACTCTGGGAATAGACCGAAGTGCTGCCATAGACGAAGTCACGCACGCCCAGCAAGCGACCTTCCTCGCGCATATTGTCGAAAGCGGAATGATTCTCGGTTCCTATAAAGCCGCCATCCAGCACGGCGATGATCACACCCTCGCCCTGATAGCCGCTATCGTGCAAGGCAGTGCCATTGATTTGCTTGATTTGGGTCGAACCGCCGCCGTAATAGTCGCGGTAGCCACGAATGGCTTCAACAGGCTTTATCTCGTTGACCATCCAGCGTTCCTTCAACTCCTGGGCTTTGGGATCATTGGGACAATTGCGAACCACTTCCACAAACCCAAGGGCATTGATAGCCTCAATCACCGAGGGGTTGGTGACATGCACCGAGACGCCGTTCAGCCATTTCGAGGGATTGAGTAGCTCTGCGCCACAGTCGGCCACCGCCTGAAGATACTGCGGGTTGACAGGAATGTCGTACTCATCAATGCCAATGCCCAGATTGGCGCGACGCTGCAAAGCCCTTGGACTCAGGTAAGCCTCGGGGTTGTCGATAGAATAAGGTGAGTTGTCCTTGTCGGTGAACTGCACCCAATAAATGTCGGTCGCGATTTGCGCTTGGGCAAACACCGTAACCGCAAAAAACAGTAGTAAAAAAGAAAGCTTTCTCATTGCTATAGAATTTGTATTATGAACACATAATTAGGTGATAAAAAGCGGGCAAAAATAATAAGTTTTTCGGATTCAAGATTTAAAAATCAAAATTTAAGATTCAAATTGAGATTCCCTTGGGGAATGGAGTACTTCTTTTCGTTATTACCGGCGGCTTGAAACAGCTGCTGACGGGTAACTGTCAATGGCCGCCGCTTGTTACTCAATGCCTAACTCCATTCCCTTCAAGGAATCTCTTTCCGCATTCGAAAAATCACTACCTTTGCAAAAAATTACAAAGCCATGCGCATTGACATCATCGCCGTTTTCCCCGAAATGTTTGAGGGTCCTTTTACCGAGTCCATCATCAAACGCGCTGTAAACAAGGGCATTGTGGAGATTGGGTTGCACAACCTTCGCGACTACAGCACTGACAAGCACCACAAAGTGGACGACTATTCCTTTGCCGCCGGCGCGGGTATGGTGATGATGATCGAGCCAGTCGACAACTGCATCAGCCATTTGAAGAGCCAAAGAGATTACGACGAGGTCATCTACATGAGCCCCGACGGTGAGTTGCTCGACCAGCCTTTGTGCAACCAACTCTCGATGAAAGAGAACATTATCATCCTCTGTGGCCACTACAAAGGCATCGACGAACGCATTCGTGAACATCTGATTACCAAAGAGATAAGCATAGGCAACTATGTCCTTTCGGGCGGTGAACTCGGTGCAGCGGTTCTGGTCGACAGTTTGGTGCGCCTCATCCCAGGTGCTTTGGGCGACGAGACCTCAGCCCTCTCCGACTCGTTCCAGGACGGCTTGGTGTCGCCTCCGGTATACACGCGTCCCAGAAACTACAAAGGATGGGAGGTTCCCGAGGTGCTTTTGTCGGGCAACGACAAGCTCATCAACGATTGGAGGCTGGAGCAAGCCATCGAACGCACCAAAGTGCGGAGACCTGAGATGTATGAAATTTTCAAAAAAAGCTAAGATTCTTCGCTACATATTGGATTTTTTTGTATTTTTGCACCCACTTTTTGGAGAAAAATATACAAAAATCATATAAAATGAGCAAACAAGCATTAATTCAATTCGTTGAAGATCAAATCGTTGTAAAAGATTTTCCGAAGT
>JAEEGI010023402.1_pt1 | contig 12131 bp, 7 predicted proteins | sample 8958751 | NCBI WGS metagenome assembly JAEEGI01 (sample SAMN16246545, study PRJNA631951) | gut metagenome | biome: gut microbiome; feature: rumen; material: KS-attached | host: Bos | place: Iran: Karaj | collected 2018-10 | reverse complement strand
CTTAGACTGCTTGCCCAGGATATGGTCCATACCAACGAAGAAGTTGAAGCCTTTTGGGTGGATATTAATCAACCAACCAGCACTGGCTCCGAATGAGCCAACGCCTAAGCTCATACCGCCGTCAAGCCAGTTGAGAGGCTCCCAGTTTGCGCTCAGACGAGCCTCAGTCCAAGAGTATTCGCCCTGCAAACGGGTACTGCTCAGCAGACCGACGGACAGTTGGCGGTACATAGGCAGCGTGTATTCTGCGCCCACATTGAGTGTAGTACCGATACCAGTCGTACGACCACCCTGGTCGCCCTGATCCTGAAGATTGGCAAACTCTGCCATCTGGTCAGAATAGGCCTCTCCCTGATTCTTGAACGAGTTAGGACTGCTCTTGCTGACCTCTGCATCATGGAAACCGCTGAATATGAACTGCTCGTTGATGTTACGAGCCTGCATGTCGTTTGACCAGCTGATGAAGCCGAGGTCGAGCAGGGCTGCCGAGAAGTTCCAGTCATCATTCAACTTGTAGGTGGCACCAAGGTCGATACCCAGACCAAAGCCGCCGATACCAGCACCATCAACATCCAAATCGTTGACATACTTATAAGAGCCTGGTTTCTGCTTGTACTCCTTATCCTTCTGCTTGTAGGTAAAGCCCTTCAGTGAGACATCGGCCTGGGCTTTGGCAGATATCAGCCACTGGTTGGCATCGTTCAGCTGAGCTTTGACGTTTTCCAACTTCACGTCAGCACGCCCCACACCTAACAGCACCTTCAGTTTGGCACCGGCACGCAATTGCTCCGTCAGCTGGCGGGAGTGTCCGAGGGCAACTTCAACATACGACAAGGCTCCGGCGTTGATGTCTCCGATATCGTAGCTCTTATTGCCAGTGTTCTTGGCAAACTCGAACAACTCGTAGGGCAGCGATACACCGAAACTGGTCTTAGAATTAATCTCAATCGTGTTATAGCCACCCCAAGCCTTGAAACCGGCAGAAAGGAGGGTGATGCCAACGCTACCGACGACACGGTTGTTGCCGCTGGCAAAGCCGTCGAGGGCTGTGGAAGCATCGATGTAGGGATTGAGGAACGTCGTCATTGTCTTATTGCCATAGGGATTGGGGTTGTTCTTGATGATAGCATCATAACCGAAATTACCCTGTGTGCGGACATTGATGTTACCCAATGCCGGAATAGACACATAGCTCTGGTCGTTTCCGTAGGCAGGGTTCATCGTGTGACGGAAGTTGTAGCCGTCAGTAAAGTATGCCGAGTTCAGCGATTGGGCTGTTGCTGTAACCACCGAAAGCATTAAGGTGGCAACAAGTATTATTTTCTTTTGTTTCATCTTTCTATAGCTTTTTTCGGGGTTCAACATTAGTTCGCATCATATATAATCTTACCATTCACCTGTATCTTGATGTCCTTCAGATGAATCTGATGGTTCTTGTTCAGTGTCTTACCTTTTTGAGCAGCATCAGACGGAGCGGTAACCTTCAAACGGTAGTCAACACCGTCGAGTAGCTTCACCCCCTTACCACTAATCTCGTATTGAATTTCGCCTAAGGTGGTTCCTGCAGCAATCTTATTCTTGATGGGCGTAACAGTAAGGGCTGTCAATGGCTGGCCATTCTTATCTACCGGCGTTATGTTTATTTCGAGATCAGCAGGAACCTGGTTCTCAACATTAGCCGTCAGCGTAATCTTTGAATTGTCTGAGAGTTCGAGTTTGTCGATGTCCTTGTTCCAATCGTTTTCCGTGTCTGAATAAACAATGACTGCGTTATCGCCCAATGCCAGTGCAGCATTGAATTCGTAGCTGGGAGCGAGATGGTAATTCTTGCCCAATTCGACGGTGCCCTCCACTTGCTTGGCCTTGGCTTTGGTAGCTGTGAACGACAGTTTCATGCCATTTCGCAGTTTCTCAATAAGCTTTGAGAGGTCTTCAATTTCAATGGCTTTATAACCATTCAGGTTCTCTGGGGCATGACGGCAGATAACAATCTTTGTCTCTGCATCTTCAGTTGCACCTGTAGCCTGGGGATTCAGCTCAATGGCGTTGTCACCCTCAATCATGATTCCCTTCGGATATGTATCAGAGGATATCCTTGCCTCAATAATACTTCCAAGTGGTAAGTTGGTCTTAATTGTTAACCAAATCAGAGGATTGGCAATATCTGCTACCACTTCTTTATCTGTCAAGAAATCTGGAATGTCGTCAATGGTTACTGTACCCACATCTTCCAGATCAATAGCAGGGTCAAAGATGCCACGGGCACTGGTGACAACAATGTCGTCAAACGTTGGGTTACCCTTTATCTCGATGTTGGGCGTCGAGGGTACCATTAGTTGTTCAATCTCAATTTGTAGGGCGATGTCACTGAACAAAATCATTTCGCACTTATTGGGATTGAAGGTGGCATAGTTCTTCTCGTCGAATTCCTTGATAAAGATTCCCTTGATATTAAACACCAACTGCATGCTACTTGCATTGCCGTTTTGGTCAAAATCCAAAGTAAGCGTATTGTCTGCCTGGTTGAATGTACCCATCGAGCCAGTATATGTCATGTCTAAGTTACGGGGCAGCTGGATGGTGACTTTGGCTTTTTTGACAATATTAGGCAGTGTCACGTTAAGTTTCAGGTTGACTCCTTTGTCATAGCCAACACCCACATACTTGAGTTCTTTGACAACGGGATCCACATCGAACCTATAACTGATCAATGATATATTACCATTGCCGTCCAATGTATGGCCGAGTATGTCTTTTACAGAGACTGTCGTTCCTGCCCAGGCTTGTAACTCTGCCGGCATGTCGATGGAGAATGATTGTTCGCCAGATTCATTGATGGTCTGAACCAGCGGGTCGACAGTTACTGAAATGGGACTGACAACCTCAGGCTCTTTGCCCAAAACGTAGTCGCCGCTTGCCGTCGTGTTGATAAGATCGGAGTTCCCTAAGTCCAAAATGTCATCAAGCATAATGTTGATGGAGTTGTTACTGGGCAGTGTGATTTCACCGCTACCAAATCCCAAGGTGTAATCGACTTTGTCGAAATCGTAGTCTGCATTGGTGCAACCCAACAGCAGTAGACTGCTGCTAAGGGCTGTTAGCACTGGCAGTCTGTAATTTCTGAATAGTTTTTTCATCCTTTAGTAATATTTAAGTAAGTAATCAAATAAATTTCTTGATAAAAAGGCACGTAGTTGTCTCTTTTGCCCACAAATTTAGGCAAAATTTCTTAATGTTCCAAATGTTTTGTGAATTATTTTGCTATTGCAGCAAAAAAATACCTTCATCCGATATCGTAATCAGTCGGCGGCGGTACAGATCGCCGACGGCTTTCTTATAGATTTTTTTAGATACACCGAATGTCTGGGCAATGTCTTCGGCAGGACTTTTGTCGCCTAAAGGACAACGGCCATCGTGCTCTTGCAGATAGCGCAAAAGCTCGTCGCTGAAGTCGAGGGCCCGCTCATAGCCGCTATGTTTCTGGTAGCGTTCCACTTTGGCTGTTGCCATCAGGCGGTGGGTCTTTTCGTCCTCCATCACATAGACGTAGTAGCGCTGTCCTTTCACCATGCGCTGTTTTTGTTCACGGAACGGACAAAAGAGGTCTTTCATCAGTCCCCAATTCAGGAAAGCGCCATACTCGTTCGTCCAGGCGCACTCCAGCCATGCAAATTCGCCGACCTTGACCAACGGGTGCAGGGTTGTGGCAATGAGTTTCTCGTCTTGGTCGAGGTAGATGAAGACTTCTATCTTGTCCCCAATGGCAGAACCATCGGGCACATAGCGGGACGGCAGAAGTATTTCGCCGTCGTCACCACCGTCCAGATAGAGGCCGAAGTCCACGCGCTTGACGATGCGCAGGGTGTTGTAGTCGCCGAGTTTTATCATAGGTCTGATGGATCTGATGGATCTGATGGGTCTAATGAGACTGATGGGTCTGATGGAATTTCCAGCAGTCCGTCACGCATGTGGATGGTGCGGTCCGTGATAGATGCCAACTGCTCGTCGTGTGTGACGATGACGAAGGTCTGGCCGTATTTGTCTCTCAGATCGAAGAACAGCTGGTGCAGCTCTTCCTTATTCTTAGAGTCGAGCGAACCGCTGGGCTCATCGGCTAAGATGACATCAGGGTTGTTGACGAGGGCACGGGCCACGGCCACACGCTGTTTCTCACCGCCCGACAACTCGTTGGGCTTATGTTTGGCGCGATCAGACAATCCCATGAACTGCAGCAACTCTTCGGCCCGATGACGCGCCTCTTTGGTATTGACGCCGGCAATGTAGGCAGGAATCATGATGTTCTCAATAGCCGTGAATTCGGGCAACAGCTGATGGAACTGGAACACGAAGCCGATATGGCGGTTGCGGAAGTCGCTCAGCTTCTTTGGGGATAGTTCGGTGACGTCGACATTGTCGACGTATACAGTACCGCTGTCGGGACGGTCGAGAGTTCCGATAATCTGGAGTAGGGTGGTCTTACCGGCACCGCTGGGACCAACAATACTGACCACCTCGCCTTTTTGGATGTTGAGGTCGATGCCCTTCAAAACCTGCAACGAACCAAAACTCTTTTTTATATCTTTTATTTCAATCATATCTTCTTTAACTTCTCTAACTTCTCTTCGAATGAATCCACCGTGCAATAGTAGCATAGATACTGCTCTCCTCCTGGTGCTGAGCCGATGTGAACGTCATGCTGTCGTCCTTAGCCTCGCCATACTGGTCGGGGAAGATAATCATCAGGTTCTTGCCCGAGAAGTGTTGCATCAGTTCGTTGGGTAGTCGTTCCAACGCGTTCTTATATGATATAGTACCCTTACGAGCCGTAATCACTACAAACATGTGGTCGTCGTGAATGGTTTCTGCCAACTTGGGCAACTCGTTCCAGTGAGCCATATAGGTGTATTCGGCTCGTACGCTGTCATAGTGGTTGGTAAGATAGTTACGAATCGGGTCCAGTGATTCGTTGCGACCATGGAACTGGATGCGACAGTCCAAATTGGCAGCCATACGGCTCAGTCGCTCCAGCCAGCGGTAGAAGCCCGGTTCGTATTCAGCTCTTGACGGTACGACAACCTGAATACGACGCAAGGTATTCAGGGGCTGTACGAAACGGGTGAGCACAATCTGGCGGTTCAGACCATTGTAGAGACTCTGGATGAAGTCGCCCCAGAACTTGGGGTTGACCTCCGTATGGACGTGCATACCCATGATAATCTCCGAGCCGCCGAACTCGCGGAAGGCGTGCTTGATACCGTTGGCGATGTTGGTAGCCAGTCGCACCTGCGTCTGCATGCTGACGTCGTTGGCAGCCGCACGCTGCTGTAGCTGTTCCAGCAGGCGCAGACCGCGTTCACGGTTTGCGGCAGCCTTGTCGTCGTCGTACACCACGTTAAGGGCTACCAGTCCGCTGTTCTTCGACCGACTGCCCATCATGATAGCCAGTTCAAGTAGTTGTGGGGCAATCTCAGGATATTTGACGCAGAGCAGAATCTTTTCGTTGTCGTGGCGGCTATTAGCCGTTGGCTGTTGACTGTTGGCTATGACAATGTTCTGAGCAGCCTTTTCTGTCATCATGGTTGAGATGATACATGTGATAAGAATCATGATAACCACACCATTCAGCATCTCGTCGTTGACCAGATACACACCTGGGCTCACTTCCAGTCGCATACCTACCATGACCATTGCGATGGCACCGGCAGCATGTGCACAAGTCAGACCGAACATCATGTGGCCGGCAGACTTCGGCAGACGGAACAACAGACTGCTCAGATAGGCAGCGACGGCCTTGCCAAACGTGCCGAAAAAGGCTATCAGGAAGACAATCCATAGCATGTGGGGTCCCTCGAACAGTGTGCGGACATTAATCAGCATACCGACACCTATCAGGAAGTAGGGGATGAAGATGGCGTTGCCCGTGAACTCAATACGGTTCATCAGTGGCGACACATGGGGGATATACCTGTTCAGAATCAGTCCAGAGATAAAGGCACCTACGATACCCTCAACACCAATGGCTTCCGATGCTGCAGCAGAGAGGAACATCACTGCCAGCACGAAGATGAACTGCATGACGGCATCGGAGTAACGGCGCAGGAAATAGCGGGCCAGAATAGGAATGAGCCAGATGCTGACACCGCAGAAGATGGCAAACTTCAGAATGAACAGCAACCAGAACGTGATACCCACATCCTCGCCATACGAGGCAGCCAGAGCGGCCAGCATCAGCAGGGCTAAGAAGAGCGATATCATGCTGGACCCCACGCTGAGCATCACACTGGAGTCGCGTCCCAGGCCGTAGCGCGAGATGATAGGGTAGGCGATGAGCGTGTTCGACGCCATAATACATCCCAACAGGAACGATGCCGTCTGCGAATAGCCTAACAGCCACAAGGACATCACGTATGTAAAGGCTAACGGCAGCAGGCATGTGAGCAGGCCGAATATCAGGAAACGGTTGGAGTTGCGCTTCACACTCTCCAAGTCCATCTCCAGACCTGCCAGGAACATGATGTACAGCAGCCCCACCTTGCCAAACAGCTCGAACGACGAGTCACGCTCCAGGATGTTCAGGCCGTATTTGCCAACGAGTACACCTGCCAGCACCATTCCGACGATATGCGGAATGCGCAGCTTACCCATGATGATAGGGGCAAACAGGATGATGAGCAGCACCACGCAGAAGATGAGCGTGGGACTCGTGACGGGGAAATATGCGTCAAAGTTCAGCATTTCCATATTATTCTCTTATCACTTGCAAAGGTAGTAATAATTTCTGAATCTGCAAGAAATAGAAGCGTAAAATATTCGTAATACGATATTTGAAGGCGTCTTTTTCCTCTGTTTCAGAACTTTCTTGGCAAATAACTTTTTTATTTCAAAGAAAAATATTACTTTTGCACGTGGAAAGTTATGTTTATAGTACCGCGAACATAAGTTTATGGTACTTTGAACATATGTTTTCAGTACTAAGAACGTAAGTTTACAGAACTAAGATTATAAAATATATAGGCTATGGCAAACTATTATCTGCAGAAACTGCCGGAAGGTATGAGGGAAGGCGAGAAGGTAGTGTATCCGAGGATGCAGACTTACTCGTTGCATGACTTTGAGACGGTATTGAAGCACATGCATACCTACGCTGCCAACATCAGCGAGGGTACGATGCGGGCCGTATTGGAAGCACTGACGGAAACCATGAAGTCGTGGATGCCATTAGGGCACAGCATCAAGATTGACGGACTCGGCGTGTTCTCGCTGACGTTAGGATTCGACACCTCGACACCCTCTGAGAAGGCTATTGCTAACCAGAAGGGACAAGATGACGAGAGAGAAGACCCAAAGACGAAGTACCGTCACATCTGCATCAAAGGCATCAACTTCAAGCCCGATGCAGAGCTCTTGGCAGACATGAACCGTGAGACCACTTTCGACAAGGTTGAGGCCGATGTGGTGGTGCCCAGAAAGGGAATGCTGAGTCGCGACGAACGTGTGGCAAAGGCCAAGGCCGTTATCGACGAGAACGGATTCATGACCCTTTCTGACTACGTGCAGGCAACAGGACTCAGCAGAACCAGTGCCTCCTTAGACCTGAAGAAGCTTGTGGCCGACCCGACTTCAGGCATCATGTCGCGAGGCAGCCACTCCCATAAAGTGTGGATAAAAAGGCCGTAGCATGAGGACTGCAATCGTAGGCGGCGGTGCAGCGGGCTTTTTCCTGGCTGTCAACCTGAAGGAGATGATGCCGGAGATGGACGTCACCATCTTTGAGCGCAGCAGTCGTGTGCTGGCCAAAGTGGAGGTCAGCGGCGGCGGACGCTGCAACTGTACCAATTCGTTTGCGCAGGTCAGCGACCTCTCGCAGGTCTATCCGCGAGGTCACAGGCTGATGAAACGCCTGTTCAATGTGTTCGACTATGAGGATGCCTACCAATGGTTTGAACGTCACGGCGTGCCTTTGGTGACGCAGGACGACGAGTGCGTCTTTCCGCAGGCACAGGACTCGCATGCCGTCATCAACTGCTTCCTGTCGTTAGCCCGTCACCACCATATTAATATATGTACGGGCAGGAAGATACAGTCGTTGGACGAACTCGCCGGCTACGACTATGTGGCTGTGACGACAGGCGGCTCGCCCAAAGGCGAAGGCTTGCGCTGGCTGGCAGCGTTAGGTCATGAGATAGAAGCACCAGTCCCTTCGCTGTTCACCTTTTCCGTTGCTGACGACAAGTTGCATGCCCTGCAAGGACTGGTCGTTGAAGAAGCTGCCGCCTTGATTCCTGGCACTAAGTATCGTGCTGAAGGTCCCCTGCTGATAACTCATTGGGGCTTGAGCGGTCCTGCCATCCTGAAACTGTCCAGCTATGCCGCCCGCCATTTGGCCGACAACCAGTATCGTGCCCCTCTCAGCATCAACTGGCTAAAACAGCATGAGGAGGAAGTCCAGGCGGCTATTCGCGACATGAGCCATCGCCAACCCCAGAAACTGCTGACTACATGTAATCCCTTCAGACTGCAACAGCGCCTGTGGAGCTATCTGTCAGAGAAAGCGCTTGGTCAGCGTGCCACGCTGCGTTGGAGTGAACTCAATCAAAAGGACGTCAACCGTTTAGCTAATATCCTGGTGAATGATGCCTACCAGATAGCAGGTCGTGCCGCCTTCAAGGATGAGTTCGTCACCTGTGGCGGCGTGTCGCTCAAAGCGGTCAGTCCTCAGACGCTTGAGAGCCGTCATGTGCCCCGTCTCTTTTTTGCCGGTGAAGTGCTTGACATTGACGGCATTACTGGCGGCTTTAACTTCCAAGCAGCGTGGACGACGGCCTATACCGTTGCACGTAGCATTCTTTGACCGCAGTCAAAGTGTGGCGTTGCATTGCGATGCATCAAAAATGACGAGCACACGATGAATTCGCTGCATAAAAATTTGGCTATTAGAATATTTATGCATACCTTTGCACCCCAAATAGTATAAACGGAAAAGAATTAGACTTATGAAAGTAGCAATTGTGGGCGCCTCAGGCGCCGTAGGCCAGGAATTCCTGCGCCTGCTTGATGAGAGAAATTTCCCAATGGATGAGTTGGTTTTGTTTGGTTCTGAGCGCTCTGCCGGTACCAAGTACACATTCCGTGGCAAGGAGCTGACCGTTAAACTCTTACAGCACAACGATGACTTTAAGGACATCGATATTGCCTTTACCTCTGCCGGAGCCGGCACGTCGAAGGAGTTTGCAGAAACCATCACCAAGTATGGTGCTGTGATGATTGACAATTCCAGTGCGTTCCGTATGGATGACGACGTACCCTTGGTGGTGCCTGAGTGCAATGCCGAAGATGCCCTGAACCGTCCCCGTGGCATCATTGCCAATCCCAACTGCACCACAATTATGATGGTGGTGGTACTCCAGCCATTGGAGAACATCTCGCACATCAAGCGCATCCACGTCAGCTCGTATCAGAGCGCGTCAGGTGCCGGTGCTGCCGCTATGGCAGAACTGCAGCAGCAGTACAAGGAAATGGTAGAAGAGGGTGAGGTGAAGACCATCAAGAAGTTCCCTCATCAGTTGGCTTACAACGTCATTCCTCAGATTGACGTGTTCCAGCCCAACGGCTATACCAAGGAAGAGATGAAGATGTACAACGAGACCCGCAAGATTATGCATACCGATGCCAAGTGCTCGGCTATGTGTGTGCGCGTCAGCTCGCTGCGCAGCCACTCTGAGAGCGTATGGATTGAGACGGAGAAGCCCATCAGCGTTGGGGAAGCCCAGAAGGCCATTGCAGCCGCTCCTGGCTGTACGCTGGTTGACGATCCTGCAACACTGACATACCCCATGCCTTTGGAGACTGCTGGTAAGGACGATGTCTTCGTAGGTCGTGTGCGCAAAGACCTGAGCGACGAGAACGGCCTCACCTTCTGGCTCTCTGGCGACCAGATTCGCAAGGGTGCTGCCCTCAATGCCGTACAGATTGGTGAGTACCTGATTAAGGTCGGCAATGTAAAATAATAAATAATAGGTATTGGCTATAATAAAAATAATGTGTACCTTTGCAGCGTTGAAGGTACACATTTTTAATACATGATAATTGCTTATGAAGAAAATCTACACGCTTAAAATGCTGGCCCTCATGGCTGGTATGTTGCTCACAGGAGCAGGACACGCTTGGGCTGGCGACGGAACCAAGGCATCGCCCTACACCGTCGCAGAACTGAATGCACAGAAGGACGCTTTGGCAACTTCGGGAGCTACAGTATGGGTAAAGGCCGACTTGAAAGGACTTGGGGTCGATGGCTCTCAGACGGTGAATGGCACTACAGATGCCAACGAGTGTGCCGGTCTGTTTGGCGATGCTGCCGATAACTTCGTGGCATACAGCTATCAGATTCTGGGCGGTCTTGATATGGCAGACCTCACCAATACCAAGGACTTGCTGATAGGTCTTACTTACGGTACTGCCGGGCATCCTTATGGCAACACGGAGAACCCGCAGTATGCTACTGACTATGAGGCCAAAACTGTTACAGATGCCCATTTCTCACTGGTCGAGGTACACAATGCCTTGTCGGTAAATATCGAGAACGGGCTGCGCGGCTATCACATCTCCAGCAGCTATATCGTTCCTGAAAAGGTCATTGCCGTCAAGGTCAATGCCGGCTATTCTGCCACCAAGGGCGCTTACGTCACCTATTCTAACTACGATGGTGCTGATGCCGTCCCTGCTGTTACACCTAAGGACGCTGCCCTTGTGCTGATGGCAAAGAGTGGTACGTATGACTTCGTGCTGACCTCTGCCCTCTATAACCAGACCATTAGCAACGGCAATGCAATGAGTCCGGGCACACAGGCTGGTGTCAATGCCGGTACGACGAAGAACCGTGCCCGTTTTGCTTTTGTCAACGACGGCGGCAAGGCTGGTTTCCAGCGGAACAGCGACGAGAACTGCACCGTGACGTTGCAGCAGAAGAGTGATGTCTATCTTCAGGTAAGTTCTCAGGAAACCAATTTCTATGGCAACTACACCTGGGAAACACAGGAAAAGAACTGGATTACATGGGCTGGCGGACAGTATAGCGACTATCACGCTCAGACACAGGCTACTGAAGCTGTCTTCGACTTTGCCAGTGCGAGCATCCGTACGGATATCGGCACAACCATGACTGACGTGAAGGGATTTATCTACAACGAGAAATTTACATCTGAAGGCGTATCACTGCAGATTACTGCCGGTTCTGCTCCTTCCAGAATTTATAACGACGCCAACCGTGGTCAGTGCCTTGTGACTTACAAGGATTATACCACCCTGACCTTCAAGGCTCCTGAGGGCTATGCTATTACCCAGATAGTATTTACTGCAGCAGGAAATAGCAACATTAAGAATTTCACTTGCAGTGGCGGCACTATCAATGACATGACTTGGACGGGTAACGTCGAAGGCGTACGTTTTAAGCAGGGCGGTACAACCTATCTGGCAAATGTCATCGTAACGCTGGCTGCCAAGGACGCTTCAACAACGGTCCTGTCTAACCTCGGCTATACTGAGTGCGCCAATATCGCCGCCTTCAATGCCCTTGCTGCCGGTACTTATGCCAGGGTGACGCTGACCGATGCCGAGGTGACGGGTATCTCTGCCGATGGCTACTCGACAGCCTTCATTCAGGATGCTACTGGTGGTTGCTGGATTCAGTACACCTCGCTCAATGCCAAACTGGCTGAGAAGACCAAGGTGAATGGCTTTGTCTATGTCGTGGCTCGCCCAAACTCTGGTAATGTCCAGATGAAGGAGGCTGAGGCTACCGTGAATAGTGAGATAACTGTCAGCGAGCTGAGTGACTATACCGTTGCTGAGGGTACGATTGCCGAGGTTAACGTGCCTGCCAATCTGAACAAGGTCGTGAAGATTACAGGTGCTACACTCGAAGAAACCAGTGCTACAGCGGGCACTCTGACACAGGGCGATGTCACCATTGCTGTCAACAACGGTGCAGCAACCGCTAACCAGCAGTTGCACAAGATTGCTGAATGGGCTAAGGATACCAAGTTGGAGAACGTTACCATCGTAGCCATCCTGGTAGGAAAGTCTGCTACCGAGAACCAGCTGCTGCCAATCAGCATAACAACAGGTGGCACAGG
>JAEEGI010023401.1_pt1 | contig 12132 bp, 12 predicted proteins | sample 8958751 | NCBI WGS metagenome assembly JAEEGI01 (sample SAMN16246545, study PRJNA631951) | gut metagenome | biome: gut microbiome; feature: rumen; material: KS-attached | host: Bos | place: Iran: Karaj | collected 2018-10 | reverse complement strand
GCTTGCTTTTTCTGTCATGACGCAGCCGTTATTATGCAAACAGCCCGAAAGATGAAGGTAACACCACTAATTTGTACATGTCAAAATGAGGCAAGTTATTTTTTTATCGTTACTAAGTAACGATAAAAAATAATTTGCATATAATTATTGCGATTCTTTTTTCATATTCAAAAAATGTCTATATTTGCAAGTAGAGTTATAAATTTTTTAAAAACGATAAAATTATGAGAAAGCTATATTTAACCTTAATCTGCCTGATTGCTTTAGCTGCATCACAGGCCTCGATGGCTCAGAACATGACACAACTCGAAGCCATCAAAAACCTCACTGGATTCTGGACTACAATCCCTACCGACAATGTGCCACAGTCAACGCTGAATTTTGAAAACCACTCCAACCCAGCTCAACGCTATCTCACTACAACAGGATTTGCAAGCAAATCATACGACTACTGGAGTATACACACCAACACGTACAACTTCTCGACAGGTGTGATTCAGGCTACCAACAGCGCCCCATCCCTCAACGACAACTACAACTACCGAAACCTCACACCAACGACTTGTGAATTCCGTATCAACGGCTACTGGGTTAACGCACAAAAGGGGAGAGCTGGACAACAGACCACCACACCTGTAAACAACAATCGCCCTTCCACAAACGTGGTGAGGCCGGTAAGCAACAACCGGCCCACAACAAACGTTGTGAGACCCGCAAACAACAATAATAATTACCGCCCAACCAATAACAATAACAATGGACAATATAAGGATGGATCGGATCTCCAGCTGACAACACCACCTGATGTTCCTGCCACTCTCGCTCCGAGCAACAACAACTCCAGACCGACGGGTAACACCCCTACCCCAACAAACAACAATTCTCAAACACAGACTGAGAACAACAACGGCAGAATTGCTGTAGATAACAACCACACACCTCCTGCCAACAGCAACAATAATGTGAGAATCGTTATCGACAACAACTACACTCCTCCAACTCACAACACATCGGGTCAGGGAAGTCGTGTCAAGAATAATGCCACAACTCCTGACAACAGCACTGACAACAACAGCAACAATAACCAAAGAAGAAGCAACAGAAAACGGAACGTTCAAATCAACAAAAGCAGCTCCAACAACAGTTCTTCCAATCCTGTAAAAAGCCGGAGAAGAGCTGGCCGTAGATGACAACAATTCCCGTAACGCTCTATTTGATGAGCCATTATGTATTTATAGACAATCAAATCCACCTTCGCAACAAACACACTGAAACTATGAAAAAAGAGAACAGACAACTCTTCAAGCTCTGGCTAACCTGCTTGGCTGCGGTCTGTGCACTCAACCTTTCCGCACAGAAATTTGAATACCCCGTCCATGGTGAAAATGACACGGTGCGCATCGCCGTCAGCTTCAAAGGAAAGCAGCCGGTCATCACCGATTATGCCAATGCCTACTTGGAGAGCAGGAAGGACTCTGCTTTCTTTGCGGCAGTGAAGGAAGAGTGGGAACGGCATCTCCAGCATGCGCCGCTGAGCCCGAACGTGAGCATCGTGGAGGACGTGAAACACGGCTATATCCACTATGAGAAGATCCGCCCAGAGGAGCAAGACACGCTGATTTTTGAAATGTGCTTCTGGAATTGTGCCGACAAGAAGCACCAGATGGTGGCTGCCAACAGCGTAATAAAAATGGAAGGGGACTATGGCTGGGATTGGTTCGTGGGCTGTGAATTTTTTCTTTACGACAAGACTACTCACGACATGAGGGATATTTGGCCTGAAGACATCGGCGCACTCTATGACGGCGATGGTCTGAGCGTGTTCTTCCTCCCACGCAAAGGCAAAAACATCAAGGTGTCGGCTGCCGGCGGTGGTGAGCGCTGGGATGATGTCCTAAAGTGGGACGGATATCAGTTCCATTCAAAAAATTATGAGGATAACGAAGACTGACCATATTGTGAGCTGAGGAAAACACCCAAACAGCTCGCACAGCGATTGGACAAAAAAGCAGGCTGTCCCAACAAAGGGGCAACCTGCTTTTTTAGTAATGATGATCCCCGAAAAAACATCGCGCTGCGCGCTGAATGGAAAGGATTTACACGATTTTTAGACTTTAAAATAAATATTATAATAAAAAACGGAATGAATCCATGGGCGGAGCCCTTTGAAAGGAATTTTGTCTGAACATTCTGAGCAAGCTCCAATGTTCATCAAAAATTCTTTTCAAACAACTGCGTTGACATGGATTCTATCCCTTGGGAAAAAGCCTGACTTACTGTCAGGGAAAAACCGCTGACGCTATGGAAAAAACAAAGCACATGGATTTCATGCCATGCGGACGGGTGGAAAGAACATCGCGCTGCGCGCTGGATGAAAAGGATGGAAAGGGTTTTTGACCATCCTTTTTTATTGAGGGAGCATGCGACCGTTTTTTATTGAGTGTTTAATCCGTTGTCAGATTTTGATATGACAGATATAAGCTTCTGGGATAAATCGTGAGCTTGCTCATACGATTGATTACAGACGATTATATCATAGCGGAGCAAACGGATTAATCACGTTTTTTAATCTGATTATTCTTTAAAATCAATGAAGAGACATCGCGCTGCGCGCTGGATGAAAAGGATTTTTTATTTGCAGAGGGAGATGATGACCATGCGGTCCTTTCAAGACCGTATTCTGCCGAAAAGAGAAAATGGAAACTAAAGGGCGAGGCGAAATCCGAGGTCGCCGCTGCTGTCGGAAGGCGCGTTGCATAGCCTATACGACACACGACAGACACTGGCAAAACAGCTCCAGCTGCCCCCACGGAGCAGGCGGTCATCGCCAGAATAAGGTCCTTTCGGATTGGTCACAGAAGAACTGCTGTAGCCGCCATACCAGTCCTGGCACCATTCCCACACATTACCACTCATATCGTATATCCCCAAACTGTTTGGAGACTTGGTTGCAACATTATGGGGCTCATTGGTGGCATTGTTATCATACCAGGCAATGCTGTTGATATCATTGCTTCCCGCATATTTCGTTCCCCCACTCTGCCCGCCCCGGGCAGCATATTCCCACTCAGCCTCGGTGGGCAGACGGAATTGCTTGCCAGTTTTTGAGTTCAGCCGCATAATGAATTCTTGGCAATCATACCAGGACACGCTCTCCACAGGGAGTTGGTCACCTTGATAATATGATGGGGTGCTTCCCATCACCGCCTTCCACAATGCCTGAGTCACTTCGGTCTGCCCAATGTAGTAGCTGCTCAGTGTGACGTTGTGAGTTGGTATTTCATATTCCCAAGCATCTGAACCTTGCTCACTGGTAGCCCCCATGGTGAAGGTGCCAGCGGGGACATAAACCATGGTGAAGGATACACCATCAACGGTGAAGGTGAGGTTCTGAGCGGAAGTGAATGTAACATTAAACAAAAACAGAATAAAAATGATAATCAGTCTCATTATACAAGAATTTAGTTTTTAAGTTCATGTAAAATCAATCATCTTGCGGCTCTTTTGGTACTGTAAGTTGTATTTCCTTACTGGAAGTCTTCATCAAGTCCACCTTGGTTTTGAGGTTGGGCGACAACCGGTTTTGCTGGCAGAGCCTGCTGTGGTTGCTGTTGAGGCGTTGCTGGTGCGGGGTGGGCCGTTGTGGCTGCGGGTTGTGCCGGCTGAGGCGTTGCGTTTTGCTGACCAGCTGCGTTTGTGTTGCTTCCGGCATTGGCTGAATGGCTTTCTTCGTTTCTTGCCGGCTGTTCAGGCTGTTCGTTTCTTGGCTGGTCTTTCCTGCTTTCGCTGTTTTTCGGTTGTTCTTTCCTCTTTGACTCGTTGTTGGCTGGTTTAGGCTGGCTTGCCTGTTTGGCCGCGTTGGCTTCTTGGTATTTCTTCATCACCTTGTTGATGCTGTCCTGACGTTGGATTGCAGCCTGTATAGAGTCGCGCTTCTCCTCTCCGTAGGTTTTTTCATCAAAGTCGTTATATTCATCAGTGCTCTTGATTGTCTTCTTCTCCACGGTCACGTCCTTGTTTTTCTGCTCCTTCAGTCCCGGCACCACGATGAAGAGCCCAATGAAGGAGATGGCGATGAGGGCGAGCATGATTTTCACCCAAGGGAACTTTTTCTTTTCTGTTTCCTCTCCGGGAGCGTCAGCCTTGAAGTTGCCGGTTTTCACGTGGATAGCCTCCTTTGCGTTGAGGTTGACGTAGTTGGATACGTTGCTTCTTGACGACAGCTCGTCGTTCCTCAATGTATCATCGCCTTCCTCAGCTAAGACGTTCTCCACCCTCAGCAGGTATGCTGAGTGGTTGTCTTTGTTGTCGAGTGTGGCGGAGATCAGTCGTTGCTGCTTCACGGCGTCGGTGTTGTCGCTGGAGAGGATTCCTGCGATGTCGTCCTCTTCCATCTGTTCCAGCATTCCGTCGGTGCAGAGATAGAAATAGTCGCCAGGCTGGATGTCTGTGGTGTTGACCCCATCGGCGGAGAGGCGGTTCTCTTCACCCGGCATCATGGCCCTGGTGATGATGTTCTTCTTAGGATGGCTCTGCATCTGTTCGAAAGTGATCTCCCCGCTCCTGAAAAGGTCGAATACGAGCGAGTGGTCTCTCGACATGTAGAGTATTTTCTTCTGTGCAGGTCTAATGTGGTAAATTCTGCTGTCGCCCATGTGTGCCATGAAGCATCCTCCCTTGTGGAAGACGAGCATGGTGAGCGTGGTTCCCATCTTTTTCGCAGCGCCATTGTCTTTCTCGTCGAGTTGCTTGTAGGCTTGCTCAATGGCCTTCTCTAACATCTCTTCGTCGAAGATGGTGTCGTCGCTGATCATGGAGTTGATGGCTTGCGCCAAGGTCTCGCACACCGTTTTGCTTGCCACTTCGCCTTTCTCATGTCCGCCCATTCCGTCGCACACAATGAAAACTCTGGAATCGGCATTTGCCTCTCCCGGTGCAGGGTAGATATAGTCTTCCTGATTGGCACGTTTCCCGATTTCGTAGATGAATTGAGGTGCTGCTAATTTGATTTTCATAAAAAGTCAGTTGATGGTGATTTCCAGCCTTTTGACCAGTGCTTGGCTTTGGGCTGCAGTCTTGAATTTACAAAGGTAGGTATTTTTTTTTATATTGCAAACTTTATTTTTCGATTCTGTAGATGACAACCGACCGTCCCATGGTGATTTTTGCACCGTCGAGCAGTACGACTTCATCTCTTTCCTCCACTGGCATGTCGTTGACGGCAAGTCCGTTTTTAGCATCGGCACATCTGAGTGTGCAGACTGTGTTTCCAGTGATGTCCTTTTTCCTGGTGATGACGGCGTGGTGACGTCCCATATACATGTCGGTGGTAGGAAGCTGTATGTCGGCATGGGATGTGGATGCCTGCCTTCCGATGATGTTCTCATCTTTCTCGATAGGGTATTTTCTTCCGTTGAACTCGATGCATGCCTTGAGGTTTTCCCCCAGGGTTCCGTATATAGTATCTCCTGAGTCGTCTGTGGCAGGAGCTGTTTTCGTTGGTCCTGCCGATTCTTCCAAGAAACTGACGATGATGCTGTTTCCGCATTTAGGACATTGTATCTGTCTGACAGCCACTTGTTTCTTGTTCGGAATCTTGAGCAGCTGGTTGCAGCTTGAGCAGTTGATGATTTTCTCGTTGAGCATGATTCTTCGTTGGATTGTTATGTTGTTCTTTCAAAATATCTATTTGTTCAAATCTCTTGTGTTGTATTTTCAGTGTCAGCAGTGTATCTCACCACCTCATCACGGTCATGTTGTCGTTGAAGTTTCCCCACATGACCGGGTGCTGGTTGCGCCTGGTCTTGGCTCTGACCTTGCCACTGACATATTCGAAAAGCTCCCTGGCGGTGATGTGTCGGTCATTGTTGGCATCGGCCAGCCCCTTGAGCCCCTTTCCCAGGAAATAAGTGAACACGCTGTTGTCCATTCCCAGTATTTCCCTCGATGGTTCAGAAGTGCGTGAAGAGAGGAAGAACATGATGTCGATGCTCTCGTCCCCGCCTTTCCTGTTGTTGTTTCTCATCGAGCCCGACATGCATGCGTCAGCAAACACGATTCTCTTTCTGGAATGGCTGAGTTTCATGCTTTGTGTAATGGCGGAGTACGACATGGGGGCGTTATAGCATCTGAATGCTCCTTTGTCGCCATGACCACTGAAGAATAGGATGACAGCATCGTCTGCTCCAGCTTTCTGATAGACGCTTCTCATGGTGTTGACCACGTTGCTGACTGTCGCATTTTTGTTGAGCAGGCAGTGGACCTCAGCATTGCCATTCCTTCTGAACACATTGGCGATATACGAAGCATCACGGTGACTGACAGTCAGGTCGTTCATATATCCAGGGTAGTCGCTGATTCCAACGCATACAACATAGTTCTTGGCGTATGCTTTTGAAGCACACGCCAAGTACAATGCAAAGATTATGATATTCAGGAATTTCCGCATAGGCTTTGAGGCAATGTCGGATTTTGTTTGGAGTTATTTCACCTCGTGTCAGATGATGTCGGCTGTGTCGGCGTCGGACACATAGTCTGGCATGCTATCATCAGAAGTGCTGTAATCATTGGATGGCATCATGGTGTCGTACATGCTGTCGTTGTCGGCTCCCATATCACTCATGTCGCTGATGATGGCGGCGATGGCGTTCAGCCCATCGTTCTCATCGATGGTATCGATGTCAAGCGGCATATTCTCGTCTGGGGCGAGAAGGTCGTCCAAGCTGTTTTCCATCGCAATGATCTGTGGCTGTTCGTCGAAGTCGGAATTGACGCTTTCAATGATTTCCACGTCGTCGTCATCAATGGCGATCACATGGTCGTCGGTGTCGTCGTAGGCACCACCTTCGGCTATGTGGTCATTCACCACATCACCCTCTGTGAATCGCACGTGGTGGTGAGGAGTGTGTTGGTAGTTGGCGAGATAGTTGGTCTGTGCCGCCTCCTGCACTGCCACATTGGTGAATTGTGCCTGTTCGCCATGGCTGAGTGAGTGCCATTCTGCCTCATTGAACGTGCCATAGACTCCGCCTCTCCAGCAGAATGCGGCTCCGCTGCCCAACTCTGCCCGTGCTGTGGCGAAAGCCTCTGCGAAGGACAGGTCATCGTCAAGGATGATGATGTTGACAGGATGCTCTTCTATTCCAACTCCTGTATATGTGTGGGCGTTGTTTGCCTCTTCAATTGTTGATACGATGTCTTCCTCTTGGATGTGGTGGTCTGGTGCAGTCTGCCTGGATGGCGTGTTCAGGTGGGGGGTGTCGAAATGGCTGTCGTCACTTCTGTGGCTTGCAGCCGCCTCTGGTGCGTGTTGGCTTTGGGTTGCTCTTGACGTAGGGGTTGCAGGTTCAGCCAAAGTGTTGTCGATTTTGCTTTGGGCCGGCAGTCCTACAGGCTCCCCGTTCTCATCCAGGAGCACTGGATCGTTGTTGATGGTCTCAACGGGTTTCTCCACCTGTGCGCTGTCGGCTGCCTCGGCGCCTGCAAGGAGTGCTTCGCTGTCGTCGCCCTTAATGGCTCCACTGGCATACAGGGAACCGCCAGCCACCAACAGCCCGAAAGTGCCTCCAATGGAGAGCTCTTTCCATGTCTTGCCCTTGGATTCCTCCACTTCTGGTTTGTCCATATTGATGGACACATCATTCAATTCATTACCCATCTCTTCGTTTGCGAAGTAAGTGGTTTCATTCGTTTCTTTTTTCATAATTCCTTCGTTTTTTTGATTTCGCTGCAAAGTTATGCGATTTGTCTGAGATGGTCAATCTTTGAAAGCACCAATCCACGAAATGGTGGGATTAAGTTATGAAATGCCCTTTTTCCGTTTTTTCTTTTTTTAGGACACTGTCACGATTTTCTGAACTTTGCCTTGCATTTGACGCACTCGCCCGTCCGCAGGAGGATGTCGTAGGAATTGGCGAAGCCGAAAAAGTACCCACACTGTGGGCAGACATAGGCCTGCTGGAATTTGTCCTTACGCTTTTTCTCTTCCTTGATGGCTTTTCCTGGGTTGATTGCGTCTGGACCGAAAGTGAGGACTACCGCCAGCGCCGCCACCACATAGAGTGCGATCCTGATGGTGTTCACACTGCCGGCTTCGAGTCCCATGTCGATGAAAGAGATGACGATGGCTGCCATGGTGAGCAATCCAGAGAGGCCCTTGAGTGCGTTTTTCCTCACCATCTTCGCCCTGGCACGCTCTTGTTCCCTTTCAAAACTGTCCCACACTTGCTTCAAGTGAGAGACACTGATGAGTCTGGGCAGTTTGAGGAATGAGGTGTCGAGTCTGAACCGCTCTCCTCCAAGCTCAACCACGTCGTCGGCTGAGATTTCCTTCTGTGCCACCGGTATTCCATTGACATACGTGACGTTCCTGGGGTTGAGATTGGTGATGGCGGCGGTTCCGTCGTCATTTTTATAGATGACACAGTGTTCCCTGCTGACCGACATGGGCACATCGGCCTGGAGTGCCGAACGTCCGGCGACAGTGATCTTCAGTTTGTTGCTTTCGGCATCTCTGCCTATCAGTATTTCTTGTGTAGCCACAATAGGTGTTTGAATATAACAGAAAAATTACAAAGGGTGAGGAGGTGCAGGGGGGTCAGTGCACCTTCTCCGCCATTTTTTTTACAAATAATTCCTTCACGGTCTTGAGCGCCTCCTTGGATGCTGGCAAGGTGAAGGTGAACCGCTCGAAGTCGGAAAGTACGAGTTTCTGCTTGGCGATGTGGATTTGGCAGATGAAACGGATGTTGACGATGTATTTTTTGCCAATACGCATGAACACCGGCATGTTCTCCTGAGGCTGATGGCTGAGCACCTGTTGCGTGTTGGAGAGGTTCATGCCGAGCACAGCCTTCATCTGGTTCACCGTGAAGATGTTGGTGTAGTTGGCATCGGCTTCGAAATAGACCACCTTGTTGAGGTCGATTCTCAGCAGTTCGTCACGGTTCTGGAAGTATATCCATTTCGGTGTGTCCATCTTCTTCGTTTTTGTTGGTGTCTGCGTTTTCTGTAGGTGTGGGAGTGTTGGAATCCGCTGTGTCCAGCGCCTCTTGACTTTCAGACTGTTCAGGAGCGGTTTCGGATTGAACTGAGGAGGTTGGTCCGCTTTGTTCAGGCTCGTCGCCGCTGATGACATCGTCGTTCGACAGGATTTCGAGGTCGTCGGGGTCGTTGATGATGTCGGGCATCACTTCATGCTCTTCCTCTGGCTGACCTTTGGCTGCTTCCTCTTTAGCCTGCTCAATGATTTCGCTGTAATCGGTATCTGGCTGCACCTCCCTTCCCGTGAGGTTTTTGTGCTCTTTCAGGAGGAAGTCAATCTTTCCGCTGAGCACTTCGAGCCGTTCAGCTGCTTTGATAAGATCCTTCACGGCATATCCCCTCTCAATATCCGCTTTCTTGGTCGATGCATGCCATGAGGAGATGCTGCTGTCGAGTTTCTGTTTCTTCTTCGTGAGTATTCCGATGCGTTCGCGCTGCTCTTCAGCTTGCTGGTGGACATACTGAATTTGGAAGTCGATGAAACGGCCAATATTGCTCCTGACTTCAGCCATGTTGAAAATCGTGGCCACGGAGACGTCGTCCTTGCTTCCAATGCGGGATATGATGGGAAGGTCGTCGATGAGTTGCTGTCTTGCTGTTCCCACTCCGTCCTTGGCGATGACTTTCATGATCTCGATGTAGAAGTTGGCGATGTTCTCCATCTCTCCGTAGGTGTCGTCGATTCCGTCAGAACCCAGAAAGACCGCTACTGGGAAATTTCCGTCGCCTTGGTAGCAATATCTGAATTCGTTGATGGCATCGCTGTCGCAAATTGAGGTGGTCTTGTTGAGAAAGCATCGCTCATCCCATGGGATAGGCTCATCCCACACCTGCTCCAATCCATGGAGGTTGGTGTCGTGATGGAACGAGAGGCATTTCCCATCGCCAAGATGGAATGCGAACCAGTATTTGTTGGTTTGCACATAGGCCATGAGTGTGCATCCATACTGTTTGTTGAGCGTGGACGTCTGTTCGGTCTTGACGAGGTTCTCCGTGAATTCATCGAGATATTTTTGTGGCACATGCTCCAACTCCCACTCACTGAGCGGCGTCTGTTTGGCGTGTTCCTCGATTTTTTCGTTCCAAAGGGTGATGATGCTGGCAAAAAGCTGTCGGAAGTGTTTGTCCACGTCATTGAGCTTTTTCTCGGTCTGCGTGACCACTCCCTCCGCTGTGTATGGCAATCCCTTGAAGAGTTTTGCGTCGGTGTTTTTGACAAAGTCCTTCACGGCCTGCACGATGACCTCAGTAGCAAACTGTGAACCGAACTGGCTTCTGAAATAGCGTTCCCCGCCATGTCCGTCGCAAACGACGGCAATGGCCATCTTATCGTCCACCTCGCTGTATGCATAGTCCTGACAGGGCTTCTCGCTGTCTTTGTGGCTCTCTCCTTGGCAGAACACATGGATGTTGTTGACCGTCATGATGTTGAAGGGTTGATCTAAAAAAACTGTTCTGATTTAATCCCAATAGTCGTCGGCAGCCGGTGCTGGGTCGGCAGCAGTGTTGGCTCCATCGACGTTTTCGATTTGCTGTTTGATTTCCTCCACCACTTGGTCTTGCTTGGTGGTGTCGGTGGCAGAAGTGCTCTTACTTCCAATTTGTGAGGAAGTGACGGCCACGATGCGGATGATTTGCTTGAGCGCTTCGATGTTGTGAACTTCGATGACAGCTTCGAGGTTGCCTGTGAATTTCTTGAGCTCATCCTTGTCGGCATCGTCTCCGATGGCGATGGCGATTTTGATGGCTGCCTTGAACCAGTTGTTGGTCTTGAGTTTCTCAATTCCCTGGTCGAAGTTGTCAGTGGCGCCACCGTCGCTGAGCAGGATGATGGCAGGGGCGTAGGATCCACTTGCCGACTTCATGAATCCATTGCGGTGCATCACTTTCTCCAACTCGCAGCAAGCTTCTCCGAGCGAGGTGAGACCGCTGGCTTTCTGCTCTTGCCAAACGAAGTCTTCAGCATTCTTAGGCTCGTCGTAGAGCCAGGATGTGCCACTTGAAAACTGCAGTGCGGCGATTTTGATTTCCGCATCTGGGTTGGTGTTTGATATCTCACTGATCATCGGCAGGATGTTGGTGATGGCGTCGTTGAGGGCACCAATTTTGTTTCCTGCCATACTTCCTGACGTGTCGGCCATGAAGAATAATGTCATCGTTCGTCTTGGAACGCTCTCTACATCAATTAAGCTCATAGTATTTTTATTTAATGATTTTGTAATTGTTTTCTAAATTATGCTTGGGGCGATTGCCTTTATTCTTTATATAATAATGTGTATTGCTGTTGACCTTATATTTATTTACATCATGTTTTGCGTATTGACGCATTGGCTCTCAGTTATTTCACTTCTGCCTTGGCGTTTGGAGCGCCTTCAATCGACGAGCCGAATGAAATCTTCAGTCCAGGGCGGGCAGGGAGGAAGTCGTTGACGTTGACCACCCTGATTTTTCCACTTGGTGTTTCCACGCTCCAGCTGTTGTTCGACACGTTCTGCAGCATCATCTCTCCGTTGGTGGCCGTCTGTATTTTCATATCAACGATGTTGTCCATGTCGATGAATACATTCGTCCCAGGAGTAAGCACGATGGACCTGTCGGCTAATGCGAGTCTGCGTGTGATGTCGAACGATGCACCGCATTCCATGCATTTCGCAGTGTTTGACGAGCTGTCAACAAACGTCTCCTGTCGGCATTTTGGGCAGAACACGAGGCTGTCGCGCACCTTGGCTATGATTTTCTCCCATTCCTGCTCTATGAGGCGTGACTGAGGATTTTTCAATTTCTGCTGGCTGAGCTGGTCAGCGAAGGTGTCGCGCAGCAGCTGAGGGAAGGCTGGCCAGCGACGGATGACGTTGGTGTGCACGCCACGTACCGGCAGGTTGGAGTGGTCGTCCTTATCGTAGATGAACAGCGCCTCGCTTCCATAAAATTTCTTCTCGTTTCCTTCCGTCATGCACGGACAGGCAGCCACTTTGGCTCCTTCAAGCGGGTGGTTGAGGTAGATAAGCATGAAAAGGATGACGGTGAGCGAGAATCGGTCGCTGAACTTGTCGGGAATGCCTCCAGCCACGATCTCAGGGGCCATATATC
>JAEEGI010023397.1_pt1 | contig 12133 bp, 9 predicted proteins | sample 8958751 | NCBI WGS metagenome assembly JAEEGI01 (sample SAMN16246545, study PRJNA631951) | gut metagenome | biome: gut microbiome; feature: rumen; material: KS-attached | host: Bos | place: Iran: Karaj | collected 2018-10 | reverse complement strand
TACCATCAATATGGCTGTCTATCCCGCAATCATATTTCTGAACAAGTTCAAGTTGTACCGGTGTGATTATTTCCGAATCATAGACTTCCTGTGCATCTTCGTAATCAGGCATATACTGATAATCGTATAACTGTGTGCGGCTGTCAAACTCCGCTCGAAACATCTTCCACTCCGAAGATGAATATGAGATCTTATCGCTTCCGTATGATAATAACAAAAGCGCCCCGGAAACCACTGCCACGATCACATATCGTGCGATCAGACCTGACGCCTCTTTTTGTGTGGATGCATTTCCCTGTCCATCTCCTTCCTTCGGATTATCATGATCAATTTTCACAGCCCTGTCATATCCAACCGCCATGTAATCCCTGTGAATGAGCGAACATGCGCTGAAGAACAGAAACGGCATCATAAGAAGCATCATTTCCGAGCGCAGATTAAAGCCCAGTACTATGAGTATTACGGGAATGATCATTTTGGAAAAGAAAGACCTGTTATCAAGACCTGTGGGGGTTGTATAGACTAAAAAACCGGCGCCTGCTGCCATGATCGCCACGGTTATCGTGTACTGGACCAGTACCAGATGAGACAAAAGAAAGCCGGTGCTTACCAGAAATCCTGTCACGCCCATAATGATCCTTCCGGGAACAGAATCCGTCATGGATAACGCCCTGGCTATGATCACACCCAGTGCCAGATACTGGCATATAAGAAGAAACAGTCCGTACCAGGACACTGCACCCGTCACGCGGTAAAGACGTGATAAAACCACGCTTAACGGAGACAGCATCTGAATATTAAGTGCTTCCGGCCTGCCTGTATATGCTCCTGAAAGAATGTCCTTCATGAGCACATCATCATTAAACTCGAAGTAATAGTCAAACAGCGCTCCCGCTAAGATCATGATCGCAGCGAGCACTATAATGGCTGGTATTATATTGTATTTAATTGACCGACTCTTCATATAGTCTTTCAGATAATATCAACGCTAAATCCGTATAATGCCATTCACATGACAGACTGTTACGGTGATATCCTGCCCTGTCATCAATTCTTTGAATAAAAACCAATGACCTGCTCACATATATAAGTAACTTCATCTTCACTGAGCGAGTAATACATCGGAAGACGAAGAAGTCTCTCACTTTCCGTGGTGGTATATCTGTCTTCTCCGTGGAAGCGTCCGTACTTAAGGCCTGCGGGCGCGGTATGAAGCGGGATATAATGGAATACCGCCATTATTCCGGCATCCGCCAGATACTGTATCAGCCTTTCACGCTCAATGCTGTCCTTGCATTTGATATAGAACATATGCCCGTTATGAACACAGCCCTCCGGAACGAAAGGAAGCCCGATACGACCTGAATCAGCAAGGGGCGTAAGTAGTTTATAATACTGCTCCCATCTGGCTATACGGGTATCATTGATCTTATCCGCGATCTCAAGCTGAGCGTACAGATATGCTGCATTCAGTTCACTGGGCAGATAGGATGAACCGTAGTCCTGCCATCTGTATTTATCCACCTGTCCCCGGTAATATTTGCTTCTGTCCGTTCCCTTTTCCCTGAATATCTCAGCCCGCTCTATGTAATCCTTATCTTTAATAAGGATCGCTCCGCCTTCACCGCAGCTGTAATTCTTGGTTTCGTGAAAGCTATATGCTCCGAAATCACCGATCGCACCGAGAACCCTGCCCTTATATGTAGCCATCACACCCTGTGCCGCATCCTCAACAACCTTAAGTCCGTGTTTCACGGCAATATCCATGATAGTATCCATCTCGCAGCCAACGCCTGCATAATGAACGGGAACTATTGCCTTCGTGTGTTCATTTATCGCATCCTCGATAAGCGTTTCATCAATATTCATCGTATCGGGTCGGATATCAACGAATACCGCCTTCGCACCCCGGAGTACAAATGCATCAGCAGTGGAAACAAATGTGTAAGCCGGCATGATAACTTCATCCCCGGGCTGTATGTCAAGCAATAGCGCCGCCAGCTCCGTAGCGTGCGTACAGGACGTGGTAAGAAGAACTTTCGCCGATCCGGTCTTATTCTCCAGCCATTCTGAACATTTACGGGTAAACGGACCGTCACCGCATATCTTATGATTCTCTACCGCTTCTTTGATATAGTCGATCTCTTTTCCCGTATAGGGAGGTACATTAAAATTGATCATATGACCCCTTTCTGAGATACCCCGGCGTTATCTGCCGTTTCCTCTCATATACACGGCATACCCTTCGTTTGAATATACCTGTTCATAACCTTTATCATCCATATATTTCATCAGGTCCGCAAGTTTTTTGTCATTTTCATAATCCGACCTGTCGATACCGAAATAATCTATTGCAGCGGCGTCCTGCCCCATCCACGCCGCTGTCTGAAGCGACGTTATGACCGCCGGATCCTCTGCACTATTATACAATCCCTGCAGATCTTCTGCCCATTCATAATAGTTATAACTGTCCAGATCCGGCCAGAAAGTAGTGATCGCCGAAGGCATATCAAGTATATATCCGATGCCCGGTATTCCGCCATACAATATGACCGATGTATTATTTCTGCCGTCAGAATACATATAGTCCATGAGACCTTGAAGATTCTGTGCATTCGACGCGGTAGTCTTAATATGCGCCGTTTTGTCATACCCGGTCACGTAAGAATCCCTGGGTTCTCCATCCACTCCGTCCCCAAAAGCAAAATGAGTGATGAAGCCGGCGCTCTGTATCAACAGGCAGATCATCATAATATCCAAGCCGGTTGCAAACCAGGCGCCGCCGCGAAACTTACCCTGCGCGTCACATCCCGCATCAATCCCTGACTCCCCGGTTCCACCTGTATGCTTATCCAAGACGTTTCGGTCTTCGTCTGATACTTGTACGCGATTCACGTCAGCCGGGCCATCGTTTAGTACCTCATCTCCACCAAATCCTATAGAAACAAATGTCTGCAGTTTCTTGAATACGATCCATACAAAATACGGCGCCACGATGAACATGTTGTTGACTGACGGATACAACCCGTTATTCGAGCCAAGGCATGTAACATACATGATCAGAAGGATCATCAGCGCAGGTATCCGTCTATGGGTACCCCCACATATCATCTCGCATATACATATTACGGTTGTTGCAAAGAGAACAAGAACCGCCCAGAAATACATGGAACCGTATTCATAGTATCTGAACGAGAACATTCCCTGTCCGTAGCAGATACGTATGACCAGGACAAAAACCGCGAGACAGAAAATAATATATCCGCAGATAACGGTTTTACTTATCCGGACAGTCTCACTTCCCGATCCGGTACCGGATCCCGGATCAGTATCTCCCTGTTTTACACCGGCAGATCCATGCACGCTAAATCTGTTTAAAAGATATCCTGCCGCACAGCACACAGCAAAAGCTGCACACCATAACCCTATCCACTTAGCCGCATATATGTAGTCTGACAGAAATGCCTCGACCATCGCCAGGGGTTTATAATCCCGCGCCGTATCAGTCATTGCAAAAAGCGCATGGATCATGTCGCCGTAAGCCCCGGTTCCGAACCGTATGCAGATAACCGCAAACCATATTCCGAAGCCGATCGCATATCCGATAATGCAGTACAGAGTCTGCAATATGACCGTTTTTATCTTTTCTTTCTTAAGAAATCCCGCATACCATACGATCAGGATAAATGCCGCTTCCGTCACATTCGGCAGTCTGGTAATAACATTGCTTCCCAGTATAAAACCTGCTATTGCAAGCATCACATCGCTTTTGGTAAAAACACTCCCAAAGCGGGAGCTTTTTCCATTCTCTTTCCCTGTCCGTACTGCATAACTCTCAGCTGTCTTCGTTTTATCTTTCTGCAAAGCGCTGCTATTTTTGTATCCTATTCTATCTTCCGTAGTTACAGCCACGTACACAAGAAGCACTCCTGCTGTCATCAGAAAATACGTAAGGTAGTTATACAGTATCGTAGTCGGGCACCAGCACAGACCTATCGCTATAACCTCGCCGATGAATGTCGCATATATCCCGAATTTCGGTGACATCACGCAAAATACCATCACCGCAGTCGCCCCAACGATCAGCGATGTATATATATTCATACCTAAAAGGGTTGAGCCGCCGGGGAGACAGGTGATGAGATGTCCCAGTGCATTTGCGAGATACGTTGCCACGATCCATGTCCCGTTCATACTCTTATGAAACAAAAAGTTCCCCGGAGAATATGTGGTGTCCATGGAGCTTAATCCCTGCATGACATTGATCATCGGATACAAAAGAAGAAGCACAACACAGATACACTTAATGAGCGATCTGTGCTGCGCATACTTGCTGTCGATATGAGATTTTGCAGATATATTATCTGACACCCGCATATCCTGTCCTTAATAAACCTGTCTCATCAGGCTTTCTCATTATTCTCTAAATTATTCTCTGTATCATTATCCACAGTTCCGGCTTCCGGCTCTGCTTTTTTCTTTCGGAATACCATAAACTTACTGAGGATATAATTCGTAACAATAACGATCACCTGCGCTATAAGCTGCACGATCATTCCGTCATTAACAAACGACAGATGATATGACTGCGTATTGAACCCCAGCAGGTCACATCCGACCCATACGATCAGTTCATTCAACGCAAATGTGAATATCCTCGCTCCGACGAAACTGACAAATTCACGTACGAGTCCTCCAAAGGATCCGGCCTTGCTCCTGAACACAAACAGTTTGTTGGTGATGAATGTGAAAATGATCACGATCACATTATCCCAAAAGGTAGCGAGAACCTCACGCATTCCCATCTTGGAGGTGAACACCCAGTATATCCCCATATACAGGAAGAACGCCACCCCTCCCCAGAACAGGTAGTCTATCACTTCTTTGTATTTTTCATATAGTTTCTTTAACAATTTTCCCATCCTCCACTCTGTACACCATATCGCACTTCTCTATAGTCTGCAGGCGATGCGCGATTATGATCAGCGTCTTAAGTCCGTGCAGTCTGTTGATCGACTCCATGATCGCGGTCTCGGTTTCGTTATCGAGGGCGCTGGTTGCTTCATCGAGCACAAGCACTTCGGGATCTTCATAGAGTGCGCGAGCGATCCCGATACGCTGGCGCTGTCCTCCCGACAACCTTATGCCGCGTTCACCGATGCCGGTATCAAGTCCCTCGGGAAGGGAACGCACATACTCATCCATCTGAGCTTCTTTAAGCGCAGCCCATACCTTGTCCTCATCTATCTCATCTGCAGGGATACCGAATGCAACATTTTGTCTGATGCTGGCGTCGATCATGAATATATTCTGAGGTATGTAGCCTATATTCTTAAGCCACTGCCTGTAATGATCTCTGACTTCAACTCCGTCTGCCAGTATCTGCCCGGATTCTATGGTAAGAAGCCCCAGCATAATATTTACTATCGTGGTTTTTCCCGCACCGGAGGTTCCTACTATTCCGACGGAATGGCCGACGGGAATACTCATATTCGCGTGATCGAACACATAGACATCCGTATCGGGATAGTGATATACGATATCCTTTAATTCTATGGATTCATGAACCGGAAGCTTGGATACATCCTCAACCTTCACATAGCTGTCCGCATCATAATCTATGTCCGCATCATGTATCTCGCTCTGAAGATCATCCGTAACTCCCATGAAGAAGGGTTCAAAATAGGAAATGTTGGTAAGATAATTATTGATCCTGTTGGCGCTGGGAAGAAGTCTCATAGCAGCAAGACCGAATACCGTAAGCTGAGGCAGCATCTGTGACACCGAGGCGCCGCTCAACATCTGCGCCATCATATAGAATACAAGTCCTGCAATACATACGGTCTCTATCAGAAGCCTGGGAGTCGAATTGAAGATATTGTATTTCTGTACCGCCTGTACATATCCCTCGCCGCACTTAGCGTATTCATTAATGAAATACGGTTCGCGGTTTGCCACCTTGATCTCTTTTATTCCGGTGACAGACTGCTCGATCCATTTAAACAGACCGCTGTAATACTCCTGATTGTCTTCGCCGGCCTTTATCATAATGGGTTTTAATACGAACTTAATGATCAGAAGCACGACGATAAGAAGGCCAGCGATAGTCAGGATCATGGCTGCATCCTGTGCGAGCAGAACAGCTACCAGGCAGGCAAATACGATGCACTCGCTTGCTAACTGGATCACATTCAGTATCAATCCGTACATGTTGTTCACATCTGATGTGATGCTTCTCTGGATCACTGCAGTGTCGGCTCCCAGATAGTATTCATAAGGGCGCTTCATGAAATTGATCATCATGCGTCTGGAGGTGGCAAACTGGTTGGTATATATGAATTTCAGTTCCACCTTGTTCAAAAAGAAAAGGTACACATTCTTGACCACAAAAGCCAGTACCAGTGAAACCATCGCAAATATGGCAAACTGAGTCGGGTTCTTCATATGAAGCGACTCATAAACCAGCCTCATCCACTTGTTCGTCTGCACCGATGTCGAATCTATGACTACACTGAGTACGGGAATCGCCGCAACAACTCCCGCGCTCTCAAGCACGCCACCCAAAAGCATCATTACAAGTATACCGCCCATCTGTGCTTTCTGCTTCGTATCAAGAAGCAGATTCATTTTCTTAAAAATCCTGATCATACGATTTGTCTTTCATTATCTATGCTAATACCGTATCCGTTATCATTTCCCCCGGCACGGTATCATTTTGTTTCAAAACTGTCCTGTATCCTGTCTGACGTTTCATACAGTATCCGATCATTTACGCCTTCAAGAAGATAGCAGCCCCGACTGAGAAGTGAGCTTTCATCTGTTATGCGTCCGAGATAATCTAACATCTTGATGTTGCACTCCCATTTACGAAGAGTCACGCTCTCGGGAAGGATGTTCTTTATCCGGTCTATGTCGGGAACATCATGCACAAAACAGTTTTGCATCCCGAAGTATCCCAGCAGTATGCGTTTTCTGTTAAGCGGCTGGAACACATGGCTGTCGCCTGCCATATATCTGATAAACTGTTCTGCCATATCAACTCCCGTCGCCATCGGGATCAGTTCATCATATACATGTCGTCCCGCAGGACTGGCAGATATTTCTATAACATTCACCGTTCTTCCCTGAATACAGATATCAGCATGAAGAAGGCATTCTCTGAAACCTATCACTTCGCACAGCCGACCCATATATTCGCTTATCTGAGCTTCAACCCTGGGATTATCTCCGGGCATCAGATTCATATAGACCACAGCCTGTCTGGCGGGAGGCCTGGTAAGCACTTTGCGTCTGATAAGAACCGTTACAAAATTACAGCCCTCCACTACGCCGTCCACGGCATACTCTATGCCCGGAAGCGCTTCCTCCAGGATATACTCATCATCCGCCCTGTCCTCGCCTGATGCGGCGCTTCTTTTTTCCTCCATGGTCATCTTGATGCTGGCCATGAATTCACCTGCTTTACGGGAAAATGATATGTCGGATGAGTCTTCTTTTTCCCCTATACCTGTTGGCGAAATCGGATCCTTTGAATCCGTAGTGTTTTCTTTTTCACCCCATATCTTATCTATCAGATCGACAAGCTCGTCTTCATTGCTGATATAATGAACCGATCTGCCATGAGATCCGAACCTCGGTTTAAAAACACATGGATACTTAACCTTGGTAAGATCAATGGAGTGCACACCGTCTGCCAGATAACAGTACCCGGTGCGAAGCCTAACATTCCTCAGTCTGTTGTGAAATGCATATTTATCTGTGCAAAGCACCGCGCATTCCCTGCTGATACCCGGGAGTTTGAGGGCGTCATTAACAGCGCCTATGGTCACCAGATGCCTGCCTATGGGAGTAGTCATGCAAAAATCTATCTTTTCCGGTTCAAGTGCCCGGATGACTTCCTCTTCTTTTGATATATCTAAAGTTATGACCTTATCGGCACTTAATACTCCCGCCGCTTTAGGATCCTTATCCACACATATGACTCTATGCCCCAGAGCCTGCGCCTTTTTGATTGCATGAACGGACTCTGCGTCCGCTCCGATGATCGCAATATTCATCTATATCTAAGCTTCCTGTATGTTTCTTTCAAACAATAGATCAACATAAACGCCGTACTGGATCTCTGCTGAATGCGCGCCCATTTTTGTTCTTCAGGATGCACCCGCTCCATAAAATATCTGTTTTCCGTGAATTTGGGAAACTGCTCCCTCATTTCGTTCCCCAGCTTGCGTATCCATTTAAGGTGTCTGGGACGCACGGCGATCATATAACTCATAAGAGTATTCATATAAAAAAGCCTTGAAAAAAGATACTCTATCTCTTCATGATACTTCAGGTAATACCCGCCCTTTAACGCTTCATCTATCATTATCCGGGCAGCGCTCATTCTGTCATCAAGCCGCTGCATTGAAATGGTATGAACCGTGGATGAATCATGCTGATAGTAATAATACAAAGGCTCGTCAATATATTCAAAATGCTTTGCCCTTAAAACCCATGTAGCGGCAAGGGCGTTATCCTCATAAAATATATGCTCTGGAAACCTGGAAGAACAGTCAATGACGATCTCGCGACGATATAATTTAACCACCAGAGATCCTGTATCAAGGATCAGCTTTTTATACTTTTCTTCATCGAGAACTCCGGTCTGGGCAGCGTTATTATTATGCGTGCCTGCGGTCTGCTCATATGTGTGCTGATCCACCAGACAGTAATCGCACCCTACCATATCCGCACCGGTCTCCTCAGCCAGATTAAGCAGTCTCTCATAGCAGTCGCCTGTTACCCAGTCATCCGCATCAATGAAGCCTATCCACTCACCTGCCGCATGTTCCATGCCGATATTCTTGGCTCCGCCCTGATGCAGATTCACCGGGCACTGATACACCCTGACCAGATCCGGATATCTGCTCTCATAATCCTTCAGAATACTGTAGGATTCATCCGTGGACTTATCATCCACGGCTATTATCTCATAATCGCTGACCGTCTGTCCTACAAGTGAATCCATGCACCATGTAAGCTTATCGTCAGACGCCATATTATATACAGGTACTATGATACTCAGTTTCATATCTATACATTATCGTCCGCAGGGGTAATCCCCAAAACTGTCAAAATCTCTCACACATGCACTCTTTCATATATCTTGAAAACGATCCAGACGATAGCGATACACTCCACAAGTCCGAGAGCCGCTCCCAGCAACCTGTCGGCAAATCCTATGATCGGCAGTTCCTTGATCCCGGACAAAAGCCCCAGAATCATGCGCGTCAGTTTCCATCCCGCGCTCAGTATCGCTATGGCTCCGACAACGACTATCGCGGTACCGTAAGTATGCTCCGAAACAGCGCTTTTTAATATCAATATCAGAAAGATACAGATAACTGCGACAACTACTCCCAGGAGGCTTCTGAGTTCGTTAAAGGCACCTTTTTTATATCCGTTTTTCATAAACAGGATGCAAATGACAGCGCCTAAAACAAGGATCGCTCCCTTTATTACTTCTTCCGTGACTGCAAAATTCATCGAAGTATCACCGTATCAACGGTATTCTGATTGACCGTTGTGAATTTGCTTACCTTATTGCCCGGAATGAGAAGATAAGTACTTCTCGGGAGACTTCCGTCATACATAACGATCGATCCCGCTCTGAATATCAGCGCTCTTGATTCCGAGTAGACGTATACTACGTCGTTTTTGATCACTATATCTTTGAATTCCATGACGGTATCCTGTTCTCCGACCATGTTGCCGCTCTTGTTAAATATCTCTATATGATTCCTGTACTCCGCCTGATCTGAATAGAATACAAGCGCCACATAATCGCTGTTGCAGAATACCTTCTGTATCTCATCATTGACCAGATGTTCCGCGCTGGATACAGGCTTTTCCGCGCCGCGGTAAAACATAACCCTGTTATCTGCCACTGCAACCGCTGTCTCATTATCCATAAATTTTATGGTGGGGATTACGATATCCGCATAATCATATCCGCTGACATAATTATCAGTTTCATTCTGTCCCACATCCCCGAAATTATAAAAGGCTACACGTGATCGCATCTCCCCGCTGTCAACATACACGAAGCTTATGCCGACCAGCTTGCCGTTGGGTGATATTGCAAGATCCAAAGGAAATCCCGACTGCCGCATCGTAGTTTTAAAATACGCAAGCACGTCCCCCTCGGTATTATACAGATATATCCATGTAACATCTGTATCGTTCAAAACTACCGCGATCTCACCGGACTGTGATACGCTGAATTTATAAATGGGCAATGTTGTTGTTATCTGCCCCAGACTCCCTGATGTGTTCACCAGGTATACCACACGTGCGCCGAAATCACCTATAGCGGCGATATTGCCCTGCACAGAAATGATTGGTTCCTGCATCTGATAAGTGATATTCCAAACTGCCGAACCGTCACGTGAAACGCACGCGGCGCCGTCCATTCCGTAACTGAGTATATAACCGTCAAAATCAAGCTGCCTGTCAGTACGGATGGAATGATTGTCTGCCGATGACAGTATCTCGCAGGACTCATATGTCCGGTTTCTCGACTGGATATATGAACCTATGATAATAGCGCAGACAAGGATAAGAACCAAAAGAACGCGATACAATATCACCATCTTATGACTTCTTATCCTGTCTCTGTATGACCAGTCGGCTCTCTGTTCGTCTCCCGGCCGTTCGTTATTCTTATGTGGAAATTTGATTATTCCTGCCATTATCCGGATCAGTTGTAAAATCTGTAAATCGTAACCGTGTCGTAAGGACGCTCAGGAGTATATACGCAATCGGGGAACCCGGGCTGATTGATGCTGTCCGGATGTACCTGAGTCTCAAGACACAATCCTTCTCTTATACCATAACCGGCACCGCCCTTGCCAACGCCCGGAGTGATGCAGTTTCCGGCATAGAACTGGATAGCGGGCTGATCGGTGAGAACATCCATGCATCTGCCGCTTGAGGGATCCTTTAATGTTGCCACCGTCTTAAGGCTTCCGTCTGAACCGTCAATAACCCAGTTATGGTCATATCCCTTAACCAGTTTAAGCTGCTCAATATCATCATCGATATCTGCGCCGACACGTCTGAAATCCGTAAAATCAAATACAGTCCCTGCAACCTCTGCTTCTTCGCCTGTAGGTATCGCTCCTTCAACAACGGGAGTAAACTTTGATGCATTAAGTTTAAGCAGATGGTCACATATTGAACCTGCATCATATCCTGCCAGATTAAAATATGCATGATTGGTCATGTTGATCAGAGCAGGACGATCTGTAGTAACATGATATTCTATCTTAAGTCCGGCATCATCGGTTATGCTGAATGTAACATGTACATCCAGGTTCCCCGGAAATCCCATTTCGCCGTCTTTCATTTTAAGGCTTAAGTGAAGCTTATCTCCCTGAGTCTCGGCATCCCACATTCTCTTATGGAATCCCAAATCCTCGTCGGAATGAAGGTTATTCGGTCCGTCATTGACCGCAAGCTTATATGTCTTATCCCCGATGGAAAAAGTCGCTTTATTTATACGGTTCGCATTAGGTCCTATAGTAGCGCCGAAAAAGCAGGGATTGGTCTCATATCCTGCCACTGAATCATAGCCAAGTACCACATCAGCCGTGCTTCCCGACTTATCCGGAGCCCATATACTGACGATGATCGCCCCAAAGTCGCTTATGGAAGCTTTGACCCCTCCTCCTTCCAAAGTATAAAGAGTAACCTCCTTACCGTCTTTTGTCGTACCGAATGGTTTATGTGTTATAGTTGTCATGATCCTCCTCCTATACATGAATCTATATGCGTCCCCGATAATGCGATCTGCGCAGTGATCAGGGTATTTACAGTTCTGTTCGTCCCTCCAGAGCGCGAAGAAGCGGAACCTCGTCTATAATCTCGAGATCGCCTCCGACTGGCACGCCGCGTTCTATTCTGGTGACTTTTATACCGGTGGGTTTGATCAGCTTACTGATGTACATAGCCGTAGTCTCTCCTTCGAGACTGGAATTAGTGGCTATTATCACTTCATTCACATCACCCTCAAGCCTTTTGATCAGTTCTTTAAGGCGTATATCATTAGGTCCGATGCCCAGCATAGGTGATATGGCTCCGTGTAAAACAT
>JAEEGI010023396.1_pt1 | contig 12133 bp, 9 predicted proteins | sample 8958751 | NCBI WGS metagenome assembly JAEEGI01 (sample SAMN16246545, study PRJNA631951) | gut metagenome | biome: gut microbiome; feature: rumen; material: KS-attached | host: Bos | place: Iran: Karaj | collected 2018-10 | reverse complement strand
TGGCCCTGTCGTTCTCAGGAGGGTGAGGATGCCCGCCTCTATGCCGGTGTGAAAGCTTTGAGCGATTTCTGCTGCGACCTTCACATCAACGTTCCTACGGGTAAAGACTCACTTTCTTTGACCCAGCAGTATCCTAATGGCGAGAAGATTATCTCTCCAGGAACCGTTATCGTCAGCGCAGGTGGCGAGGTATCAGACATCCGCAAGGTTGTTTCTCCCGTTGTTGTCAACGACAAGCACGCTTCGCTTTACCACATCGATTTCTCGTTCGACGAGCAGCGTCTCGGTGGTTCTGCCTTTGCCCAGAGTCTTGGCAAGGTGGGCAGCAATGTTCCTACTGTTAAGAATGCCGAATACTTTGCCGATGCCTTCATGGCCGTTCAGCAACTCATTGAGAAGGGCTGGGTAATGGCTGGTCACGACATCTCCGCTGGTGGTTTGATTACCACGCTGTTGGAAATGTGCTTTGCCAATACCAAGGGCGGTATGCACATCAACCTGCACGACCTCTGTGCCGATGGCGACGTGGTGAAGACCCTGTTTGCCGAGAATCCCGGTGTCGTTGTTGAAATCAGCGACGAATACAAGCAGGAGTTCGCCAAGTTCATGGAAGAACAAGGTGTAGGCTTTGCCAAGATTGGTTATCCTGTCGAGGATGCTCGCACCATCGTTGTCAAGGCTGGTGATGCAGAACATACATTCGACATCGACGCCCTGCGTGATGAATGGTACAAGACCTCTTACCTGCTGGATTGCGAGCAGAGCTTCAACGGCAAGGCCAAGGAGCGCTTCGAGAACTACAAGCAGCAGCCTTTGGAGATGAAGTTCAACAAGGACTTCACGGGTACGCTGGCTCAGTATGGCATCTCTGCCGACCGTCGTGAGCGTACAGGCATCAAGGCCGCTATCATCCGTGAGAAGGGAACAAATGGCGAGCGCGAAATGGCTTACTGCCTCTATCTCGCTGGTTTCGATGTGAAGGACGTGATGATGACCGACCTGATTAGCGGTCGCGAAACCCTCGAGGACATCAACATGATTGTCTTCTGCGGTGGTTTCTCTAACTCCGATGTGCTCGGCTCGGCCAAGGGATGGGCTGGTGCCTTCCTCTTCAATCCCAAGGCTAAGGAGGCGCTGGATAAGTTCTATGCCCGCAAGGACACCCTTTCACTCGGCATCTGTAACGGTTGCCAGCTGATGGTCGAGCTCGGACTGACTGGCGCTAAGGGCGCTAAGATGCTGCACAACGACTCACATAAGTTCGAGAGCGAGTTCATCTCACTCACCATTCCTCAGAACAACTCTGTTATGTTCGGCTCACTGAGCGGCAACAAACTCGGTCTGTGGGTAGCTCACGGCGAGGGCAAGTTCTCACTGCCCGAGGCTGAGAGCGCTTACAATGTCATTGCCAAGTACAACTATCACGGCTATCCCGCTAATCCTAACGGTTCCGCCTACGATGTTGCCGGCATCTGCTCTGCCGATGGTCGTCATCTCTGCATGATGCCTCACCTGGAGCGTGCCGTCTTCCCCTGGCAGTGCGCCTGGTATCCCGCTGACCGTCGCAATGATGAGGTTACCCCATGGATTGAAGCATTTGTGAATGCTCGCAAGTGGATTGAGAAACAATGAACATCTACTGGGAATCATTCAAGACCTTCTTTAAGATTGGCATATTCACCCTTGGCGGTGGATATGCCATGATACCTTTGATTGAGGAAGAAGTGGTGAACCGTCACCGTTGGGTCAGCCGCGAGGAGATGCTCGACCTCATCGCCATCGCCCAGAGCTGTCCCGGTGTGTTTGCCATCAACATCGCCATTTTCATCGGCTATAAATTAAATAAGGTACGCGGAGCTATTGCCACCTCGTTAGGCACTGCCCTACCCTCGTTCCTCATCATTCTCATCATTGCCATGTTCTTCCATCAGTTTGAAGACAACAAGGTCGTTGCCGCCATGTTCCGAGGCATCCGTCCTGCCGTTGTGGCACTGATAGCCGTTCCCACGTTCAATCTGGGCAAACGCGCACAACTCAACAAGTTCACCATCTGGATACCCATCATCTCTGCACTGGCCATCTGGCTCTTAGGTGTATCCCCCATCTGGATCATCATCCTTGCAGGTCTTGGCGGTTATATTTACGGGAGGGTTGCCTTATGATATTCTTTTGGTTATTCGTCACATTCTTTGAGATTGGCCTCTTCGGCTTTGGTGGCGGCTACGGCATGCTGTCGCTCATCCAGAACGAGACCGTAGAACACTGGCACTGGCTCACGTCGTCCCAGTTTACCGACATTGTAGCTATCTCGCAGATGACTCCAGGCCCCATCGGCATCAACTCCGCCACCTATTGCGGCTACACCGCCGTCGTCAATGCCGGCTACTCCGTGCCCATGGCCATTCTCGGCTCAGCCACAGCTACCTTCGCCTTGGTGCTGCCCTCGCTCATCCTGATGATTCTCATCAGCAAGATGTTCATGCGTTACATGCACCACCCCACCGTCGAATCTGTCTTCCGTGGTCTTCGCCCTGCCGTGGTAGGTCTGTTGGCAGCAGCCACCCTGTTGCTGATGACTGCCGACAACTTCTCTACCCCAACCGACAATCTCTGGCAGTTCTGCATCAGCTGTCTGCTCTTCATTGCCGCCTTTGTCGGTGTCAAGTTCGTCAAGGTCAACCCCATCCGCATGATCATCTACTGCGCCATCGCAGGGTTGGTGTTGCTTTACTAGTACAGCGCCATTACTTTCGGAGAAATCGGATTTTCTTTTGGAGAAATCGGATTTTCTTTTGGAGTATCCAGAATTAGTATTGCCTTCATACTTTTTTCATTTTCAGATACTCTTCGTACGACACAGCACCGGCTTTGCGCTCCTTGATTTCCCGCTCCAACTTTTCGTTGTCCTCAGCGCGCTTGGCGGCTATGGCCTTCAGCTCGGCATTGTTAGCATCTGGCTGCTTCCCACCGCCCTTCTTCGCACGCTCCAGACGAATCTCGGCAGCCTCGTCGTTCTTGTTGAAACTGCGCTTCGACCACGCAGCCAGCCGATATTCCGTGTCCCACGACGTCATGACTTCCATCTTCATCTTCCGCCGTCCCGTCACTTTTTCCGCCCAGTAATAGTAGAAGGCAAGCAACATCTGCCGGTCGTACTTTCCCTCGTACTGCAACAGCTCGTTCCAGAACATCTCCTGACGAACCTGTAACGTCTTCCTCACACGCGCCGGAGAGAGAGAGGGAATCTCGTCTTTATCTTGTACTTCTTTATCAAGATAAGGGGGTGCAGGGGGAAAAGATTTTTTTCTGCTGCTTCTTTGTCTCTCTCTCAGAAACTTATTGAGCGAATAAGACCGCCTGAATTTCTTGTGCCACTGCGAAGCCAGAATCCTGTCCTCAGGACTCATCTCACGATACATACTGACGGCCATGTACACATGGGTTAGGACCAACTTAATCTGCTGTTCCTTCTCACCACCTTTCAGTCCATTGTTCTCTAACTGCCGAACGATGCCGGCTTCTAAAAATTTTTCACATTCTTGCATAATTCTTTTTTGTCGTTATTTTGCCGTCTTGCACTCCACGGTGATATAGAATGGCGTTATTCATCCCGTGGCTCGGAGCCGTGCTCAGTTTTTGACTGCTGACTGACATCTGAAAAAGAATGCAGCAGAAACTCCTGATTCGAAATTTCTGCTGCAAAGGTACGGCAAAATTCAAAAAGACATTCTTGTATAAGACTTATATATAAGACTTATAATTTTCCAAACACCTGATAATCAGATTATTGCATTAAACGTTCTATTTCCTCGTGGCGAGGTGGTAATTTGCCATAATCCTTCCATGTTCCAGCCAACTGAGCCAAGGTTTTGATTCCCCACAATTGCTGAAACGGCTTCCATTTATACATCAACCTCAACTTACCTGCCATGCAGTCTGCGATAAAGGCAGCTTGATTAGCTGAAACTCCTTCGGCCAAAGCATAGCCATCCGCAACGATGAATCCTGCCTCTCGCAATCGCTTCCAATACTTTTGCGCCTTCTCAGTCAGAAGTTCAGCCGGCAACTCAGTCTGCTTTATGGCCGCCTCGGGGGCATTAACTTCCATCGTTTCGCGACGCTTGTCGAGTCTTTCCGTCTCTCGCGCAATGGCATCCTTCTTAGCCAGATAGAACAGCAACAGCAGCATGGTGTCGTCGTCAAGCTGTTCGCGCTTCAACGCCTGACCGAAAGCCTCGGGACTCTCGTTCCAACTATTATATATGTACCCGCGCAAGTTCATTAGCCATTGCTCCACCTCCTCAGCGTCCGCTTTCCATTGTTCGTCCAACGAACCGCCTTTGCGCTCCAGATGTCGCTTGTGGTTTGACCAATATTCCCGCCAGCCTTCGCTCTCCAACAGCTGTTGCTTGGCCTTCTCGAACACGTCAGCCATAGCGGTATCATTTTGCTGAGTCCTGTCTATATGGTTACACACTATTTCGGTAAACAGGTGTCGCACCAACAAAGCCATAGCCATCTGCGGTCGATTGTCAGCAGCCATTTCAGAAACCTTTCCGCCTAGATGGAAAAATTTCATGATGCCTAAATCATCCTTGCTGACCTCGTTCGTAGATTTCAAGATGTCAACAAAATTCTGCAACGCTTCATCCACGTCCTCATCAGCTAAATATGGCATCACATGTTTCATTATCAGCGTTTTCACTTTCTGTCCTAACGTCGAATCCAAATGCGGGTTGCTAGTCTGGTATTCCGACAGGTTTTTCCAAAAGTCAACAGTCTTTACTTCTTCATCATGGGCAGAAAGAGTCAGTAGCCGCGTCGACTCTGCATCCATGCTTTCGTCATTAAGAAATGGTCGCAGGCCTTTGATAACAGAAGGCAAAAGGAAAGCCTGCGGATGGCGCAAAAGGTCGCATATACAGGCATATACCCGCTCCATTCTTGCATACACAGCCATAATCTCCACGCCGTTGTCGTCGTAAATACCATCTTCACGCTCTTGGGTGATCTGCGCCATACGGCTTTGCGCCACCTTCCAGTTGTGCATCGCCATATCGAGCAGCCGCCTCACCTCGTGGTCCGCCGCCAACTTAATGTTTCTCTGTTCTTTATCGTCGTTCTTAATCATCATTATTCAATTTCAATGCATAAAATGTATAACATTATGACACAGGGTCTGTTCCTCCGTGTCATTTTTGTTTCTGGCCTGCAAAGATAACAAAAATATCGCAAGTACAAAAATCTCAAGTATAAAAAACATTGGCTTTAATTTTGTACTTAACTTGTTTATTCGTATCTTTGCAACATCCATAATAAAAAATAATTGTAGTTGAGATGATGAAAAAGCTGTTTATATCATTGCTGTTGACGTCAATCATGATGCCAGTTTGGGGTCAAAAGATTAAGTCTGTGGAGGGAGAGTTTGTTTATTATGCTCCAGAGAATGTCTCGGTGGTTGAGGCAAAGAGATTCGCTTTGAAACAGGCACAACTAAAGGCAATAGCCGAAGAGTTTGGTACCATTGTGTCGCAGACTAATTTGACAAGGATTGAAGGGAACAATGAGCAGTCAACTACCCGCTTTAGCAGCTTTGGCAGTTCTGATGTGAAGGGCGAATGGATTGAAACGAAAGGTAAGCCAGAATATACTGTTTCGTATGAAGAGGGTATGTTGATTGTGACTTGCAAAGTAGAGGGAAAGGCTCGCGAGATAGTTTCTTCGCAGGTGGACATCTTGGCTAAGGTGCTTCGCAATGGAACGGAAGACCGTTTTGAAAGCGAACAGTTCAAGAGTGGCGATGATTTGTTCTTGTCTTTCCAATCTCCCGTCAATGGCTATTTGGCAGTATATCTAGTGGATGATGATGAACAAGTGCAGTGTTTGTTGCCTTATAGAGACCAAAAAGACGGCATTTATAAAGTAGAGGCTAATCGTCGCTATGTGCTATTCAGTGAGAAGGATGATCCACGAGGTAATGTGGATGAGTACACATTGGAGGCAAATCGCTCATTGGAACATAATCAGGTGTATGTCATCTTCTCGCCCAATCAGTTTGTGAAGGCGGTAGATAAGGCTTCGCAAAAGGTATCTGACTCTAAGCAAATTGCAGGCTATCCTCGTGAGTTGTCGTTTGAGGATTTCCACAAGTGGCTTGCCAAATGTCGCAGATACGATAAGGAGATGTGTCTGAAGAAAGTTCTCCTAACAGTCCGTAGATAGTAACATAGAAAAGGCTGCGCTCGGAATGGGCGCAGCCTTTGTTTGTTTATTCTCAAATTAGATTAGAGAGCGAACTTGTAACCCAGAGAAATCATGAACCAAGAGTTCTTAGAATCTGTATTCCAACTATCTTTGAAAGCCTTGGTTACACCGAGGTTGTAGCGAGCATCCAGTACGAAGCTCTCATACTCGTAAGACACACCGAAAGGAATAGAAAGAGCAAAACCCTTTACGTCTTCTAAGTCACCACTAATACTGTTACTACCTTCAGAAGCTTTTGCCTTGGCAGAAGCCTTGAATGCAGGCTGGATACCTGCCTTGATAGCCAAACCTTTAACTACATAGTACTGAGCCAAGATGGGGATGTTGATGTAATCAATCTTATAAGTCAGTGACTCATCACCCTCTGTCCACTTGCATCCCTGCATAGAATACAGAGCACCGAAAGAAAGACCGAACTTCTCAGCAATACCATACTCAGCCTCAAGACCAGCAGCCAAGCCAACACGTACCTTTGAATCATTAGTCTTGGTCAAAGTGGCAATGTTCATACCTACTGTTGGTTGCAGAGTGAACTGACCAACCTCGTTCTGAGCGTTTGCACTCAACACTGCTACCATCATGGCAGCGATCATCATAATCTTTTTCATATTTTCTTTTTTTTGTTAATAATAAGGTGTTTCCACCTCCGTTAATTAAATTTTCCGCTGCAAATATACAGTATTATTTTGAATTGGCAAGCTTTTTTAAGAAAAAATTGTTATTTTGGCGTATTTTTTCGCTTAAAATGCCATTTTTAACTAAAAAACAATAAAAAAACTGCACTTCCGATGAAGAAGTGCAGCCTTATTAAACTTATAAGTGAATTCTAAAATTAGAAGTTGTAGTAAGCTCCGAAGCTGATAGAGTTCCAGAGACCGATGTTAAACTTGCCCTCAGAAACCTTTACGTCAACATTCTTAGCCTTGCACCATGTGCTCTCGTAAGAAAGGTCACCCAGATGAGCAACGAGGCCTACCTTAGGAGAAATAGCATAAGCTACACCAGGATTGAAACCAACCTTCACCTGGTTAATGTTGCCGAGAACATCTGAAGTTCCATTGATATGGATAGTAGAATAAGCTACACCACCATCAACGAAAGCAGAGAAGTTACCAGACTTAACAAATGTGTAACGAGCGTAAGGGTTGATAGCAAAAGCATTTGTAGTAGCATTGTTAACACCCCAATTAGCTACAAGAGCTGCAACCTGTGCATTGTTACCACTGTGAGCAAAGGCAACCTTAACAGCTACAGCCCACTTGTCTGAAAGGTTGTAACCAATTTCAGGAGCAATAGTGAAATTATTGGTGGTCTCATCAGTAGAAACGCCATTAACTTTAACGGTGTTAGTAGAGGTGTTGAAACCAACTTCGCCACCAATCCATACCTGTGCGTTTGCACTTACTGCAGCTACCATCATGGCAGCAATCATCATAATCTTTTTCATCTTTTTTTTCTTTTAATTTTTAATAAGGTGTTTCCACCCGTTTTATTCATTTTTGCGCTGCAAAGGTAAGGACAATATCGATAGGAGGCAACAAAAAAGGGGCGAAAAACACGATTTCGCCCCAATCTCTTGTCCTAAATCAAGAAATTTGTGTTCGCACACAGATTATTTATGCTTCCAATAATACTCTACTCCGCGTCGAACATTCTCCTTCACGGCATCGGAGGTGAAGGTGGCTCCTGTGACGCCATCTACTTCAACGCCCTTGTTCTTGGTAAGCTTCTGATTCTCGTACTTGGGCAGCATATCTTTCTTGATGCGTGCATTGTACTTAGGAGTCTCCATGCTCTTGAGCAGCACCACCTTGACAATCTTGTTCTTCTTGATGTGAATCTCTAAAGGTGTAGGTCCGTTATATCCCTCCACATCCTGAGCGAGTGTGGTGGTATTGACGATATAGGTGCCGTCCTTTTCCTTCTTCATCACGTCGTCTGCCTGAGCGGTGAGTCCGCAGAGCAGAAACATTGCTAATAATACATTCTTCATTTTATTCTTATACCTTATTTATATATATACGCGCGTAAAATTAATAGTTGCCCAAGGCACTGATGGTCTGAGGCATCCATACCTCCATGAAGCCTGCGCCACGATGGTTCCAGGCATAATAGGGAATCATGGTGAGACGGGCGCCCTTCACCACAGCCTCGCCACGGGGATTCTGTTCAACCACCTGACCGTCGACCTCGACAGCCTTTACGCTGAAGTTGACATCGCGCAAGCCCTTGATGTCACAATCGGTCACGCTGAAGTGAGGACGACGAGGCATGAGGAAGTTGAAGATGCTGAAATCCTTGTTGTCGGCACCCTCAGCGCAATATACCAACGGACCACGCTCTACGGCAATGCGACCGCGATCGTCCTTCACGGCTGGATTAGCCTTGACAGTGCGAACAGGCATGTCGAAATGAATGGTGACGATGTCGCCCTTCTTCCACTGACGATTGACACAGAGATAGCCATTGGTGAGTTCAGCCATCACCTCTTTGCCATTGACTTTGACACTATAGCTGCCCAAGACATCGTCGGCGAAACGATAGAGGTCGCTGGGAACGGGAGTCTTATCCACCCAGCCAGGGATGCGAATCATCATATCGAAAGCCTTTGCTTTGGTCTTCTCAATCTTCAGGGTGATGTCGCCATCCCAAGGATAGTTGGTCTGCTGACTCAGCGTTACTTCCTTGCCCAACACCTGAATGGTTGCCGTATTGCCTGCGAACAGGTTGACATACAACTGATTGTCCTTCACGGCATACATATAGCCTGGGAAGGAAGGAATGAAGCGACTGAGGTTAGAGGGGCAGCAGGCACAGCCAAACCAAGGCTGGCGCTCGGTAGTGCCATCGGCATTGAACTTATACTTGCCATCAGACGACAGCGGATTGGGATAGAAGAAACGACCTCCATCCACACTCATGCCACTGATGACACCATTATACAAGGTGCGCTCCATGCAGTCGATGTACTTGGCATCGCCATGCAACAGGAACATGCGATGGAACAGGTAAACCATAGAGATGGCGGCACAGGTCTCATTATAAGAGGTGAGGTTGGGCAGTTCATAGTCGGCACCAAAGGCCTCGCCCTCATGACGAGCCCCTACTCCACCAGTGATGTAATACTTCTTAGATACGATGTTGTTGTAGATGGCATCGATAGCTTTCAGATAAGCCTCATCGCCCGTCAGTGCAGCCACATCAGCCATACCGGCATACATATAACCAGCACGAACGGCATGTCCCCAAGCCTCAGTCTGGTCGACTACAGGCTTGTCGCTCTGCGAATAGATGTTCTTCACCTTCGTCTTGCCACGATAGTCCAACAGGAACTTAGCCTCGTCCAGGTATTTCTGTTCGCCCGTCAGCACATAGAGACGAGCCAAAGCCATCTCTGCAATCTGATGACCAGGAACCACACAAGCCTGTCCGGCGTTGGCACCAACCTCGCGGATGACACAATCGGCATAGCGCTTGGCAATGATCAGGAACTTATCAGAACCCGTAGCCTGATAGTGGGCGCAGGCTGCATCGACCATGTGACCCAGGTTGTAGAGCTCATGACTGGCATGTTCCTCAGCAGCCCAACGCTGATGAGCAGCCCATCCATGAGGATGTTGAGGATTGATGGTGCGAGCGGTATAAAGGTAGCCGTCGGCCTCCTGAGCAGCAGCCACGATGTCGAGCACGGAGTCGATATACGCCTTCAGCTTGTCGTCAGGATAGGTCTGGAGGACATACGAGGCACCTTCGATGGTCTTATAGACATCGGTATCATCGAACGAGAAACCCATGAACTTAGCCACATCCCACTTGGGGGTGTTGAGTCCTTCGTGTCCAGGATGCTGCAAGGTGTAGGCAGCCATCTTGAAGTTCTCGTAACGATGCGTCTCCTCACACTTCTGGAAAGCCAGCGGAATGGTTACTTCGCGAGCAGCACGGATGCGGTCGCCCCAGAAGGTGTTAGGCGTAATCTTTACAGCGGTAAAGGGTACTTGAGTAATGGGATAGCCGTTGGTTCGGGCGGCTTCCTTCTTAGCCTGCATGGAAAGCACCATGGTCAGGCAGAATAGCATTGTTGTTAGTCTTCTCATTTTTTCAATCAGTTGCAAATTTGAGTACAAAATTAGTTATTTAGTTACAATCCACCAAATTTTCCGTCTTATAATAAATAAGGATTAACATGAAACAACGTTTTTGTATATTTTTTCTGCTGTCAGTCATGGGATTGACGGCTTTGGCACAACGTGAAGTATATATCTCCACCTCTTTCCATGAGCCCGCCAACGAAGGGTTGCGGTTCATCTACAGCTACGACGGTTGGAAGTGGGACAGTATTCCTGGCACATGGCTGAAGCCTGAGGTAGGTCAGCAGAAAGTGATGCGCGACCCCAGTATTATCCGTACGCCCGATGGCATGTTCCATCTGGTGTGGACGTCGTCATGGCGTGGTGACAGAGGATTCGGCTACGCCTGTTCGAAGGACTTGAAGAACTGGAGCGAGGAGCGTTTCATCGAGGTGATGCCTGACACGACAACGGTCAATGTATGGGCGCCAGAGCTGTTCTGGGACGATGTGAAGCAGCAGGCCGTCATCATCTGGGCATCGTGCATTCCAGGCAAATTCCCTGATGCTTTGGAAGACCACAAGAACAACCACCGTCTGTATTATACTACCACGAAGGACTTCAAGACCTTTGCGCCTACGAAGTTGATGATAGACCCAGGATTCTCGTGTATTGACGCAACACTGGTAAAACGAGGCAAGAACGACTATGTCATGGTGTTGAAGGACAACACCCGTCCTGAGCGTGACATCAAGGTGGCCTATGCCAAGTCGCCCTACGGTCCTTGGTCGAAAGCCTCAGAGCCCTTCACTGGCAAGATGATGGAAGGTCCGACGACCTGCAAAGTGGATGGTGGTTGGCTGATATACTACGACCGTTATCGCTTGAAGGACTTTGGTGCCCATTTCACCAAAGACTTCGTGAAATTTGAGGATGTTTCGAAGAAGGTGAAAGTGCCTGTACTGCACAAGCACGGCACCATTTTCAAGGCACCAGAAAGCATTGTTTACGGACTGCTTCACGCCAACGACCGCATCCATTATACAGGTAAGACGCTGAGCAATCCTTATCGCCATGATGGCGGACTATCGCCCGTGGTGGGTGTGCATAACATCCAGATCATGCAGGCCAACCGCGAACATCCCACCAAGGCAGGCAACGATGGTTGGACGTATAACCACCAGCCCATGATGGCTTATTGGAACAACCAATTTTATGTGCATTACCTCTGCGACCCTAGCGACGAGCACATTCCACCTTCAAGAACCATGCTGCAGACCTCGAAAGACGGTTACACATGGACCGACCCTGAGATTCTGTTTCCTGAGATACAGGTGCCTGAAGGTTTCCAGAAGCCCAATCGCCCTGAGAAGGCTCACAACCTGATAGCCATCATGCACCAGCGTGTGGGATGGTATGTCAGCAAGAGCGGACAATTATATGCCCTTGGCAACTATGGTGTAGCCTTTGACCGTAAGGACGACCCTAATGATGGCAATGGCATCGGACGTGTGATTCGTGAGGTGAAGAAAGATGGCACCTTCGGACCTATCTATTTTATTTATCTCAATGCTAGTTATGCTAGTTATACTAGTAAAACTAGTAAGACTAGTAAAATCATCTTCCCCTTCTATACCAAGGCCGACAAAGCTACCCGCAAGGCCTGCGAAGAGATTCTGGCCAACCCACGCTACAGGATGCAATGGGTAGAAGAGGCCGACCGTAACGACCCCCTGATTCCGCTGCACAAGGAATATAAGGCCTATTGCGACTATACTCTGCCCGACGGACGTATTGCCTCG